>Ga0213868_10001419_pt1 | contig 23108 bp, 23 predicted proteins | sample PICome_9_FD_160087 | JGI IMG/M metagenome (GOLD analysis project Ga0213868, IMG submission 160087) | Coastal seawater microbial communities near Pivers Island, North Carolina, United States - PICO127 | ecosystem: Environmental > Aquatic > Marine > Coastal | place: USA: North Carolina... | reverse complement strand
GGGGCAGAAACGGCGGCTGGGATTGTCGCGTCTGCTGGTGACGGGCTGTCCGATCTGGGTGCTGGATGAACCCACCGTGTCGCTTGATACCGATGCGGTTGCCATGTTCGCCGCAGCCGTGAAACATCATTTGGCACAGGGTGGTTCGGCCCTGATGGCGACCCATATCGATCTGGGGGTGGAAGCCGAGGTTCTCGACATCACTCCGTACCGGGCCAAGACAACTTTGCGCGCCGGTGCCAGCGACGAGGCCTTCTTGTGATCGCGCTGTTGATACGCGATTTGCGGCTCGCACTGCGTGCGGGGGGTGGTTTTGGCCTGGGGCTTGCGTTTTTCCTGATCGTGACGACCCTGGTGCCGTTCAGTGTCGGTCCAGAGCCCGCCTTGCTGGCGTCCATTGCACCAGGGGTCTTGTGGCTGGGGGCCCTGCTGGCCTGTCTGTTGTCCTTGGACCGGCTTTTGGCACTGGATTTTGAGGACGGCACGCTGGATCTGCTGTTGACCGCCCCCTTGCCACTGGAAGCGGCCGTGAGCGTCAAGGCATTGGCCCATTGGCTGACCACCGGGTTGCCGCTGGTCCTGGCGGCCCCGGTGTTGGGGGTGTTGTTGAACCTGCCGGTTGCGGGGTATGGCTGGCTTGTTGTCTCGCTCGCGCTTGGGACGCCGGCACTGTCGGTGATCGGCACCTTTGGCGCGGCCCTGACCGTGGGGATAAAACGCGGGGGATTGCTGCTGTCCTTGCTGGTGCTGCCGCTTTATGTGCCGACCTTGATTTTCGGGGCCGAGGCCGCGCGGCGGGGTGCTGCAGGAACGGATGTATCAACGCCGCTGCTGATGTTGGCAGGGATTACGCTGGCCACGATTGCCTGCATGCCTTTTGCCAGCGCGGCAGTTCTAAGGATGGGGCTGCGCTAGGGGCCAGACAGCAGGTCGGACAATTTGTCCGACCCAAGGCAAGGGCGACCGCGCGCTTTGACCATTGAGGCGGCGGGCAGAGGGGATTACATAAGCATCATGTCGATTTGGAAATACGCAAACCCGGTTAAATTTCTCGCGCTGTCGTCGCGGGTTCAGCCTGTGCTATGGGCGCTGGCCGCAGGCTGTGTGGCCGTGGGCCTGATCTGGGGATTTTTCGGGACGCCGGATGATTTCCGCCAGGGATCCACGGTCAAGATCATCTATCTGCATGTGCCCGCAGCGCTGATGGCGATCAATGCTTGGTTCATGATGCTGATCACCTCGCTGATCTGGCTGGTGCGCCGCCATCACGTCAGCGCCCTTGCCGCCAAGGCGGCCGCGCCCGTCGGGCTGGTCATGACCTTGATCGCACTTGTCACCGGGGCGATCTGGGGGCAACCGATGTGGGGCACCTGGTGGGCCTGGGATCCGCGGCTGACGTCGTTTCTGATCCTGTTCCTGTTCTATTTGGGCTACATTGCCCTGTGGGAAGCGATCGAAGATCCCGACACCGCGGCCGATCTGACCTCCATTCTGTGCCTTGTGGGCTCGGTCTTTGCGGTTCTGTCACGCTATGCGGTGCAGTTCTGGAACCAGGGGCTGCATCAGGGAACATCCATTCCCGTGGCAACCGGAGGCCGCACCGTGGCTGACGTGTTCTTTTATCCGCTTGTCATCAGCATGATCGGATTTGGCCTGCTGTTTCTGGCGCTGGTGCTGTACCGGACCGGCACGGAGATCAGGCTACGCCGTACCCAAGCCCTGCGGGCCCGTCTGGAGCGTGAATTATGATGCCTGACCTTGGAAAATATGCGATTGAAGTTCTGTCGGCCTATGCCGCCTCTTTGACTTTGTTGGCGGCGCTGATCTATCTGACGTTGCGGCGGGGCCGTGCCGCCCGCAGGGCCCTGGCCGAGATCGAGGCGGAGACCAAGGCAAATGGCTAAAGTCTCCCCTTTGATGCTCGCACCCCCTTTGGTCTTCGCGGCCTTTGTCCTGTTGGCAGCCTTTGGGATGTACCGTGACGACCCGACGGGCCTGCCATCAACCCTGGTGGGGCAACCGGCACCGGGGATCCCGCAGGCAAGCCTTGAGGCATTCCCTGCCGCAACAACCGAAATGCTGGCCTCTGGTGAGGTGACGCTGGTGAACTTCTGGGCCAGCTGGTGCCCGCCCTGCCGTGCGGAACACCCTAAGCTGCTGGAAATGGCCGCTGAGGGCATCCCGATCATCGGCGTGAATTTCAAAGATACCGAAGCCAATGCAACGACCTACCTGACAGAGGACGACAATCCCTTTATCGGGGTGGGGTTTGACCCCCAGGGCCGCGTTGCCATCGACTGGGGCGTGACCGCCCCGCCCGAGACATTCATTCTGGATGGGAAGGGCGTGGTGCTGTTTCGTTTTGCTGGGCCCCTGGTGGGCAGTGACTATGAGCAGCGGTTCTTGCCTGCGTTGAAGGCGGCACAGGGCGGGTAACACGGGCCTTGCTGCGTGGCGGCGAGGGTGTGCATGAGTTTAATTGGCAAGATGAAGCCGGGGCTGGGTTGGACCCGGGCCGGGTGGTTGTTTGAGCGTGCCGCTGTGGGACGTGGGTTTTTGAGGTTGGTTTGGGATCTTGTCCCTGTGGTGCAAAAAAAGGCCCCCGCCGCGTTATGCGCCGGGGGCCCTTTTTGTGGCATTGGAGTGTCTGGTTACTCGGCTGCGATGGAGCTGCTTTTGGCCAGATCGCGCAGCACGTAGTGCAGCACGCCGCCGTGTTCGATATATTCGATCTCAATCGCGGTATCGATCCGGCATTTGATCAAGATGTTCTTGACCGATCCGTCTTCCATCGTGATGGCACAAGGCACTTCTTGCAGGGGTTTGATGGTATCGAGACCGGAGATGGACACGGTCTCTTTGCCGGTCAGGCCCAAGGACTTGCGGGTATCGCCCTTTGTGAATTCGAAGGGGATGACGCCCATGCCAACGAGGTTGGAGCGGTGAATGCGCTCAAAGCTTTCGGCGATGACGGCCTTTACGCCCAGCAGTGCTGTGCCCTTGGCCGCCCAGTCGCGCGAGGAGCCTGCACCATATTGTTCACCCCCGAAGATCACCAGCGGTGTGCCGGCTTCCTGGTAGGCCATGGCGGCGTCAAAGATCGAGGTCTGTTTGCCATCGGGGCCATTGGTGTAGCCACCTTCGACGCTGTCCAGCATTTCGTTCTTGATGCGGATGTTGGCGAAGGTGCCGCGCATCATGACCTCGTGGTTGCCGCGCCGCGATCCGTATGAGTTGAACTCGCGTGGGGCGACCTGACGCTCTGTCAGGTATTTACCGGCCGGTGTTGTTTCTTTGAAGGAACCGGCAGGAGAGATGTGGTCTGTTGTGATCATGTCCCCGAGGATGGCCAGAACCTTGGCCCCTTCGATATTGGTGATCACGCCTGGTTCTGGTGACATGCCCTGAAAGTAGGGCGGGTTCTGAACATAGGTCGATGTTGGTGGCCAGTCGTAGGTTTTCTCTTCGGTGGTCTGAACGCTTTGCCACTTTTCGTCGCCCTTGAAGACATCGGCGTATTTTGTCTGGAAAGCTTCGCGGGTGACCGTCTGCTCAACCAGTTCGGCGACTTCCTGGGTTGTGGGCCAGATGTCGCGCAGATAGACGTCCTTGCCTTCGGGTGTCTGGGCGATCGGATCCGTGGCCAGATTGATGTCCATCGTGCCGGCCAGCGCATAGGCCACCACCAGCGGTGGGGAGGCGAGGTAGTTGGCACGGACGTCGGGGGAAATGCGCCCCTCAAAATTGCGGTTGCCCGACAGAACGGAGGTGGCGACCAGATCGCCTTCGTTCACGGCCTTGCTGATCTCTGGCTGCAGTGGACCGGAGTTGCCGATACAGGTGGTGCAGCCATAGCCGACAAGGTTGAAACCGATCTTGTCCAGATCCTCTTGCAGGTTTGCCGCCTCAAGATAGGCGCTGACCACCTGGGACCCGGGGGCCAGTGATGTCTTGACCCATGGTTTGCGGTTCAGGCCCAATGCGGCCGCCTTGCGTGCCACCAGACCCGCGCCGATCATCACATAGGGGTTGGAGGTGTTCGTGCATGAGGTGATCGAGGCGATGACAACCTTGCCGCTTTCCAGCGTATAGTCTTCGCCCTCGACAGGAACCTGTTTGCCCATCGGGCGCTTGAAGGTCTCTGCCATCTCTTTGGCAAAGGCCGCCTTGCCGTCTGTCAGTGCGACGTAATCCTGCGGGCGCTTGGGGCCAGAGATTGCGGGCACGATGGTCCCCATGTCGAGTGAGAGGGTATCGGTGTAGACCGGCGCGTAATCATCGCCACGCCACATGCCGTTCTCCTTGGCATAAGCTTCGACCAGCGCGATGCGGTCTTCGTCGCGGCCCGTGGTGCGCAGGTAGCGCAGGGTTTCGCCGTCGATGGGGAAGAAGCCACAGGTCGCGCCATATTCCGGTGCCATATTGGCGATGGTGGCACGGTCTGCCAGGGGCAGGTGATCCAGGCCTTCGCCGTAGAATTCGACGAATTTGCTGACCACGCCCTTTTCGCGCAGCATCTCTACCACTTTGAGCACGAGGTCGGTGCCGGTCGTGCCTTCCATCATGCGGCCTGTCAGCTCAAACCCGACCACTTCGGGGATCAGCATCGAAATCGGCTGACCCAGCATCGCGGCCTCGGCCTCGATCCCGCCAACGCCCCAGCCCAGAACGGCCATGCCGTTGACCATGGTGGTGTGGCTGTCGGTGCCGACAAGCGTGTCGGGATATGCCACGTCTTCGCCATGCTGGTCCTTGTCTGTCCAGACGGTCTGGGCCAGATATTCAAGGTTCACCTGGTGGCAAATGCCGGTGCCGGGGGGCACCACGCGGAAGTTGTTGAATGCCTTCTGACCCCATTTGAGGAAGGTATAGCGTTCCATGTTCCGTTCATATTCGCGGTCGACGTTCATCTGGAAGGCACGGGGGTTGCCGAATTCATCGATCATGACAGAGTGGTCGATGACCAGATCAACGGGGTTCAGCGGGTTGATCTTTTCCGGATCTCCCCCCAGCGCCACCAAACCGTCGCGCATCGCGGCCAGATCGACCACGGCGGGCACGCCGGTGAAATCCTGCATCAGAACGCGGGCAGGGCGGTAGGCAATCTCGCGCGGGTTCTGGCCGCCTTTGGTTGCCCATTCGGCAAAGGCCTTGATGTCATCGACGGTGACCGTCTTGCCATCTTCAAAGCGCAGCATGTTTTCCAGCACCACCTTGAGCGCTGCAGGCAATTTCGAAAAATCACCCAATCCGGCAGCTTCGGCAGCGGGAATGGAATAATAGGCGATTTTCTGATTGCCTGATGTGAGTGTCTTGCGTGTCTTGGCTGTATCCTGACCGACTTGAATCGTCATGCGAGGCTCCCTCTGGGTCTGTTGGCATCTGTCATGTTGAGGCTTCAATGCCATTGACCGACCATCGGATCAACCACTATTCATGGGATATCAGCATTTTTGTATACCATGGTGTACAAAAATGTAGATAATTCGATCAGTCTGCAACAAGCTGTCAACAAACCTTGATTGGTTATTTCAACATGGTGCCGTTAAACCGGATGGATTACCGCGCCCTGCCAATGGAATCACATGAAACGTCTCTTCTTCGCCTTGCTTGCCGTCGGTCTCGGTTTTGCCTCTCAGACTGTAGCGCAGAACAATCCTGTGGTGGTTGAACTTTTCACCTCTCAGGGATGTTCAAGCTGCCCGCCGGCAGATGCGATGCTGCATGAGCTGGCGGCGCGCGATGACGTGATCGCGCTGGCGCTGCATGTGGACTACTGGGATTACATCGGCTGGAAAGACCCCTTTGGTAATCCCGCGCATGCCGAACGGCAACGCGCCTATGCGGCGGCGGGGAACCGTCGGTCGGTCTATACCCCTGAGATCCTGGTGAATGGGTCAACGGACATCGTTGGCGCAAAGCCGATGAAATTGGCCAAGGCGATTTCCGAACATGCCGCAAAGCCATCTGCCGTGGTCCTGGATCTTCGTAGGCAGGGCGGTGCATTGCAAATAACGGGCCGCTCCGCCGCGCCCCTGGACGGACCGCTGACGGTGCATATGCTGCGCTATATCCCTGAAAAGGAAACCCAGATCAAACGCGGCGAAAATGCCGGCAAGACATTCGTCTATGCCAATATCGTGGAAAACTGGGCAGTGCTGGGGGATTGGGATGGGCAGTCGCCGCTGTCGATGACCGCACCGATTGAGGGGGACCAACCCGTCGTTGTGATCTTGCAGCAGCAAAACGCAGGGCCAATCATGGCGGCGGCGCGGCTGCGCTAAACCTCGTCGGCGCGCCAGCGTCGGTGCACCCAGAACCATTGTTCGGGCTTTTCGCGGACCCGCGCGGCAAGGCTGTCATTCAGCGCCTGTGTCATTGATACCGGATCAGAATGGGGGATCGGTGCCTCAAGTACCGTTTCAAAGCTGAGCCCGTCCTTTTGGCGAATACCGTAAAAAGGGATCAACAGCGCGTCATAGCGCAGCGCCAGTTCTGCCGCCGACAGGGCCGTGCGCGCCGGTTGGCCCAGAAAATCGAGGATGGGTGCCAGCAAGACATGCTGATCAAACAACAAGACCAACTGACCGCCGTCCTTCAAATGGCGCACGAAACCTGACGTGCCCTTGCGCCCCTGTGGAAAGACCGGACCGCCAAAGGCTTCCATGGTCTTGACGTAATGGGCGTTGAAATAGGGGTTTTTCATATCGCGGTACAAACCGCCGATGTCATAGCCTTGTGCGACCAGTGCCGCGCGTGTGGCCTCGTAATTGCCGAAATGGCCGGTCACCAGGATGACGGGGCGGCCCTTGGCCTTGGCATCTTGCAATGCGGCCATGCCAGGGCCCTGCAGGTTGTTCCCGGCCATGCGGGCGGGAAAATCATCGGCAGAGTAGTTTTCGATAAAGCTGCGACCGACATTGTTCAGGCATTGCCCTGCAATCACGTCACGGCGATATTTTGGCAAATCGGGCCAGATCAGATCAAGGTTGCGCATCACGGGCCTGCGGTATCCCGCAAGCGGTCCAATCACATGTTGCACCAGCCATCCCACGAACCGCACGCGCGCCGCATAGGGCAGGGCCAGCGCCAGCCGAATGATGCCGACGATCAGGGCATTGGTCAGATAATCCCCCAGTTTCCCCCGGGGTTGTTTATCCGTGCTGCTTGCTTTGGGTTGGTCTGCCATTGGGTCCGGTCAGTTTGGATCACTGCGCCTGACATAACCTGCAGGGGACTGCGCAACAAGTCGGCTTGCGTGACCGGTCAATCACCCTTCGTCTTCGTCCTCCACAATCAAAAGCAGGTCACCGGATTGTTCCATCTGGCGGATCGTATCAACGACTTCAGACATGGCTTCCTCGGCATCTGCGGGCCTGATCTTGCCGGCGGCTTCCATGTCCTCGCGCAGCTGATCGGCCAGGCGGCCGGACATATTTTCCAGAATGAAATCGCGCGAGGCGGCAAAGCCTGCGGCCTCGGCACCGGCGAGGGCGATCACCAGTTTCTCTTGGGCGACTTCACGCAGGATGCGGGGGATGTCGCGCGGGGCGATACGCGACGGGATATTGCCAAAGGTAAAGATGGCCTTGCGCACCGCATTGGCAAACCCCTGATCGGTTTCATCCAGTCCGGTCAGCACATCGTCGCGCGTAAGCGAGGTGGAGGAATTGAGAATCGCCCCCACGCGTTCCACAGGGTCTGTGTCAAAGGCACGCTTGGGCTGGGCATCCAGCTGCGTGGCCAGTGATAGGCCGATGCGGTCCACCGCCTCTGGCGTGACACCGGAGGTCAGCGAAACGGCATAAGTGATCCGGCGCGCCTGTGGCCCCGGCAACCGGCCCAGCAGATTGGCCGACAGCGCCACAGGCAGCTTTGACAGCATGACGGCGGCCACCTCGACACTTTCGTTTTGCAGGACCGGCAACAGCGCCTCTGGCCCCAGTTCGCGCAGCCGTGCCCAAGGGTAACCAAATTGGCGCACGCCCGCTTGCTTGCGCAGGCGGGCGGCGGTCTGATGGCCGATCTTGCCGTCCAAAGCATCCAGCGCACCGGCCAAACCGGCCGGAAAGGACAGGCCAACCTGTTCCAGTTCAGTGGCAAATTCCGCCACGACCGCACTTAATGTATCACGGTCCACCAGACGCATCGCGCCCATCTGCTGGGTCAGGGCGATCTGCAAATCATCTGGCAGATCCTCAAGCGGCAGGTCCGCCCCCTCATTCAGCAGCAGGCGCACCACGATAGCCGCCTTTGCCCGCCTGCTGAGAGAGGCAGAAACGCCGCCCCCCGAAACATCAGGAAGCGGCGCAAAACCGTGCATCGGCACCATTTCGTTCATCTTTGGCAAACCCCCGCTTTGATTGGGGTTATGCAGCGGAAAGATGAATAAATATTGAAGTCAGTAGTTGAAGGTCTGCCCGGTCGCGATGGCCGTGCGCAAAGACGCCTCTGCCCATGTGCCCTGACCGCCATGGTCACGGATCGCACGCAGCTGCACCATGGCCTGGGCGATATCGCCCTGTTCGACAAAGGCCTGACCCATGTAGGACCGGGCCAGAACATTTGCCGGGTTTGCCCGCAATGCCTGGGCGTAATAGCCCATTGCCGCGTCCATATTTCCCAACTTGCGGTTGGTGAAACCCAGGTAGGTCAACGTGCGGTCGTCATCGGCAGGCATCTGCGCCAACACCAATTGCGCATCGGCAAAGCGGCCAGCATAGGCCAGTTCACGGACGTTTTCATACAACCCGTCCACGTCCAGGTTACCTTCTTTGGCGATAACGCATGACTTGGTCTTTTTGTCGTAAACCTGACCGGATTCACATTTGGGCTTTTTCGGCGCGGTTTCGTCGCCACCGCCAGCCGCAAGAGCAGAAGTTGCAAAGAAAGGCAGGCAAACTGCCGTAACAAGGGCGATATGTTTCATTTCGACTCCAGATGAAAAACTCTTGGAGAAAGATAGCTCTTAAACTGATCGCGCCAACAAGATTATCGCATTAACACGGCAAGGTGAGCGGGATGGGCCGAAAAGGCAGTCCGCTCAAAAGAAAACACAGACCTTTTCAGGTCTGTGCAGGGACGCAAAATTCACCTTAGGTGCTTACGGGTAAGCAACTGTGTGAGGCGCTGTCATAGGTTGTCCCGGTTGCGCAGGACATTGCCTGCTTTTCTTTCGAACTGCATCCCATGGCCAGGCTCAGGGTGGGCAGTGCAACAGCAATCGCAAGGGTCTTGATCTTCATGGTCGGTCTCCTTTTGGTTGACGCTTCAAAATTACACCGATTGCGAAATATTTCAAATACCTTGGTGGAGCTGCGACGTTTTGCAAATGGATTTGCCTTTTTCTAGGGCAAATCCACGCATAAAAAATCGCAATCAGTCCCCAAAGACCCGGGCAAAGATCGTGTGGACATGTTTGGTGTGGTATCCCAGGTCGAATTTCTCTTCGATCTGTTCGGCGCTCAGCGATTTGAGTACGTCAGCATCGGCCAGAAGTTCGGTTTTGAAATCCTTGCCCTCTTCCCAGACTTTCATCGCATTGCGCTGGACCAGCTTATAGGAATCCTCGCGGCTGACACCGGCCTGTGTCAGGGCCAAAAGCACGCGCTGAGACATCACCAGACCACGGAATTTGTTCATATTGGCCAGCATATTTTCTGGATAGATCACCAGTTTGTCGATCACGCCGGTCAGGCGCGACAGCGCGAAATCAAGGGTGATGGTGGTATCAGGCCCGATGTTGCGCTCAACCGAACTGTGCGAGATGTCGCGCTCATGCCAAAGTGCTACGTTTTCCATCGCGGGCACCACGGCCATGCGCACCAGCCGGGCCAGACCTGTCAGGTTCTCGGTCAGGACCGGGTTGCGCTTGTGCGGCATCGCAGAAGACCCCTTTTGACCGGCTGAGAAGAACTCTTCGGCCTCAAGCACTTCGGTGCGCTGCATGTGACGGATTTCGGTGGCGACATTTTCGATGCTGCTGCCGACGACGCCCAGGGTGGCAAAGAAGGCTGCGTGGCGGTCGCGGGGGATGACCTGGGTCGAAATCGGTTCGGGCTTGAGCCCCAGTTTCTCGCAGACATGCTCTTCGATACGCGGATCGATATTGGCAAATGTCCCCACGGCCCCGGAAATGGCCCCGGTTGCGATTTCGTCGCGGGCCACGCGCAAGCGTGCCAGGTTACGGTCCATTTCGGCGTAAAAGCGCGCGAAGGTCAGACCCATCGTGGTGGGTTCGGCGTGAATGCCATGGGACCGACCGATGCGGATCGTATCCTTGTGCTCATAGGCGCGGCGCTTGAGCGCGGCCAGCAGGCCCTCCACATCGGCGATCAGGATATCGGCGGCACGGGTCAGCTGCACGTTGAAACAGGTGTCCAGCACATCCGAAGAGGTCATGCCCTGGTGCACAAAGCGGGCCTCATCGCTGCCAACATGTTCGGCCAGATGGGTCAGAAAGGCGATGACGTCATGTTTGGTCACGGCCTCGATCTCGTCGATGCGGGCCACGTCAAACTGGACGTCCTTGGCCTTCCAGACCGCCTGTGCATTTTCGCGCGGGATCACGCCGAGGTCCGCCATGGCGTCACAGGCATATGCCTCGATCTCGTACCAGATGCGGAACTTGGTCTCGGGCGACCAGATGGAGACCATTTCGGGACGGGAATAACGGGGGATCATGGGCAGCAGACCTTTGTTGTGACTGGTTTCAGGCTTAGGCGCGGCATAGCCCGATGGGCGGTCAAGGACAAGTCTGGACAGGGGAATTGCCAAAAGCCTTGTGGTTCTGCGGCGCGGGGGGCTTTGGGGGCTGGCCCCCATCGGCCCAGAGGGGCCGATTCCCCCAAGGTATTTTGGGCCAAAAAGAGCTGGCAGGAGATTAGGGCAGCAGTTCCGTCACGACCTGCGAGGCGCGCTCAAGGGTTCGGTGGACGGGGCATTTGTCGGCGATTTCCAGAAGGCGCTGGCGTTGGGCCGCTGTCAGATCACCGGTCAGCCTGATCCGCCTGTACCAGGTATCGATCTTGTCGCCACTGCCGGTTTCGGCGTCTTGTGCATGGACCTTGTCGTGGCTGACATCGACGCTGATATGGGTCAGTGGCCATCCCTTTCGGCGCGCATACATGCGGATTGTCATCGAGGTGCAGGCCCCCAGTCCGGCAGATAAAAAGCCATAGGGCGACATGCCTTTGTTGGTGCCGCCATAGGCCCGTGGTTCATCGGCGAGGGCGTGGTGGTCGGGGCCGGATTGGACGTCCTGAAGAAATCCTTCGGCATCGGCTTCGGTCACGCGCACGATGCCTTCGGGTGCCCCCGGGGGCGGTGCGGGCCGTGTCAGGGGAAGGTAGCGTTTGGCCCAGGTTGCGATGACATCAGCCGCATATTCGGCATCTGCGGCGCGGGTGATCAAATGGTCCGCCCCGTCTAGCGTCACAAAGCTTTTGGGGTGTTTTGCGGCCATGAAAATCTGGCTGGCGTTTTCGATGCCCACGACATCGTCCTGTGGGGCATGCAATACTAGAAGTGCTGCTTTGAGTGCGCCGATGGCCGGTTCCAATGCATTTTGTGCCACATCGTCGATAAAGGATTTCCCGATCTTGAAAGGCCGCCCCCCAAGCGAGACCTCTGCCACGCCATGGGCATTGATCTGGGGCAGGGCTGCAGCAAAATGATGGGTGACATGGCCCGGGTCAAAGGGGGCACCGATGGTGGCTGCGGCCTTGATCTGCTCCAGCTGTGCTGCGGCCTTGAGCACTGCGGCACCGCCAAGCGAATGGCCGATCATCAAGGAGGGGGGCAGCCCCTGGCTGTCCAGGTATGCGCAGGCCGCCAGCAGGTCCTCGACGTTTGAGGTGAAAGAGGTATTGGCAAATTCGCCCTCGGAATGGCCAAGCCCGGTGAAGTCAAAGCGCAGCACCGCAAAGCCCATGCCCGCCAGGCGGGCGGCGATCCTGCGGGCTGCTGGAATATCCTTGCCGCAGGTGAAGCAATGCGCAAACAGGGCTGTGGCCAGATGCGGGCCTTCGGGCAGGTCCAGCCGGGCCGCCAGCATCCCGCCGCCATGGCCGGGAAAGGTGATGCGTTTCGTGGTCATGGCTGTCTCCGATTGATGTGGGGTGAGGGTGGGGGATGTGGGGCATGCGCGCAAGGTCTGTTCACGCGGCTGTGACGCTGGGTGCTTTGAGGGGGACGGGAATTGTCTGCACCGGGTCTGGGGTGTAGCAAGGCGCAAACCCTTTAGCGAAAAGAGCGCATTTCATGGCCCATGAGCATCCAAAAGACCTGCATCCCGCCACGATCGCAGCCCATGCTGCCGGGGCAACAGACACCCAGACAGCCGGGGTTGTGCCTGCGGTGCATATGTCCACGACCTTTGCGCGGGACGCTGATTATGCATTGCTGAACCCTGAAAACGTCTATCTCAGGTCACATAATGAGAATGTGCGCGTGGCCGAACGGCTGTTGTCCCGTCTGGAAGGGGCGCAGGAGACACTGCTGTTTCCGTCAGGCATGGCTGCGGTCGCGGCAGTTTTCCGAACGGTGCCAAATGGGGCCCATGTGGTGGTGCAGAGCCAGATTTACTGGGGCACGACCGCCTGGATCCGCGATTTTTGCGCCCGGCGCGGCATTGCCTTGCATGAAGTGGAGGCCTCTGACCCTGATGCATTGGCTGCGGTTTGCGCCGACCATCGCCCTGCTTTGGTCTGGATCGAGACGCCGTCAAATCCCTGGCTGCGGATCACCGATATCGCGGCTGCCGCCGCGATGGCCCATGGCGTCGGGGCAAAGCTGGTGGTTGACAGCACAGCGGCCACTCCGGTGCTCAGCCAGCCTTTGGCACTGGGGGCAGATATCGTGATGCATTCGGCGACCAAGGGGATCAACGGGCATTCCGATGTGCTGGCCGGATCGCTGGCCACCCGCGCGCCGGATGCGCCGATTTGGCAGATGATCCGCGATGACCGGAACATGGCGGGGGCGGTTTTGGGACCGATGGAGGCCTGGTTGCTGACCCGGGGCATGCGGACCCTGCCGCTGCGCATGCGAGAGATGTCGCGCAATGCCATGACGCTGGCAGAGCAGCTGAGCGATCATCCAAAGGTGGAAACCGTGCTGTACCCCGGTCTGGCGTCACATCCCGGCCACGCCATCGCGGCGCGGCAGATGGCGGGTGGATTTGGCGGGCTGATGTCCTTTGTGGTCAAGGGGGGTGGGCCGGCGGCCTTGCGTGCGGTCGGAAGATTGCAGCTGTTCGGGCGCGCGACATCGCTGGGCGGCGTTGAAAGCTTGGTGGAGCATCGCCACACGATCGAGCCGCATACCGGCATCCCGGAGGGGCTGCTGCGGCTGTCGGTCGGGATTGAGGACGCAGGCGATCTGATTGATGATCTGGAACAGGCCCTGGGGCAGTGAAGGCGGGGCGGAAGAGTGGATTTGAATGCTCATATACCCCGTGGCGCTGCCTTAAGTAACAAATTCAATAAGTTAGGCTGTGCGAAATGGATCAGGTAGTCCAATAAACGCATTATTGCCCCATCAGGGCGGCATCGAAGGGATATTGGGTCAGGTTCTCAAAGCCGGTTTCGGTCACCAGAACCTGATCCTCCAGCTTGATTGAGAAATCGCCGCCCTCAGGCTGCACCAATGCCTCGACACAGAGCACCATGCCGGCCTCCAATGGATAATCATAGGCCCCCGGCACCGCATGATCGGGATATGCTACCAAGGGCCATTCATCGCACAGGCCCACCCCATGCATGAGGCAGCCGTATTTGCCCGCCTGATACTGCGCGTCCAGCACATGGGTCCCGGCCGAGAGTTCAGGGATCATCACGCCGGGTTTCAGCATCTGCATATTGGTCTGAATATGTTCCACCCCATGCTGCATGGCATAGATCATGTCCGCGCGCGGCTTTTGATCGCCGATCCACCAGGTGCGGGAAATATCGACGCAGATGCCGTAGCTGCCGATCAGATCGGTATCAAAGGCGATGATCTCATTTGGGCGGGTGATGCGGGCCCCGCATTCCTGGAACCACGGGTTGGTGCGCGGGCCCGATGTCAAAAGCCGTGTTTCGATCCATTCGCCGCCGCGCTTGATGTTCTCTGCGTGCAGGATGGCCCAGATGTCATCTTCTGATGTTTGCCCGGCGGGCACTTGGCTGCGGGCAAAATCCTCCATCTTGCGCACCGATGTTTCGCAGGCATGTGATGCGCAGCGCATGGCAAGGATTTCATCCGGGCCCTTGATCGACCGGCTCTTTTCGGTGACTTCCTCGCCGTCCATCACGCAAAACCCTTGGGCTTCCAGGGCACGCAGGCCGTGCAACATGATCTTGTCTACGGCCAGCTGCCGCAGCCCGCCACCATGCGCGTCAATCAACAGCCGCACCTCGTTGGCAAAGACATCCGCCGCCACATCGACCTTGTCGCCACGGTCAAAATAGAACAGATCCGCGCCAGAGCGTTGTTCGCGCACCAGCGGGTTGAATTCGCTCAGGAAGGGCGAGTTCTTGTAATCCCAGATCACCATATATCCATCCGCACACAGCAGCACGGCGCGGAACGGGTTGTGGGTGTTCCACAGCTGCATATTGGTGCTGTCGGTGGCATAGCGGATATTGAGCGGGTCAAACATCAGCAGCCCGCCATAGCCGCGCGCCACGATATGACGGGTCAACCTGTCCCAGCGGTAGCGGCGCATCTCCTGAAGGTTGGGCAGGGTCAGTCCCGCCGCCTCCCATTCGCGAAAGGCCAGCAGCGTTGGCCCTATTTCAACCCGGTCCGCGTCATTGGGCGACCCATCGGGCAGGGTGTCGCCGTGATTGGGGTCAATCTTGCGGGTGTCGCGGTAATGCTGGTTCATCGCGGGCCTCGTTCCGGTTGCCAAGGCGTTTCGCGAAGTACCTGATACAGGGTCCTTTGCAAAAACGCTTTCCCCAGCTTGACGGAAAATCAGGCGTTTGGATGGCTGTCACCGACCTGTTTGCATGTCGTTTTTGCAAGACTTTCCGGGGCGGGCCTCCTAGAAACTGGGCTATGACCGTTATCCTTCAATCCGCCTTGCCCGCTGAAATGCGCGGCGCACATGCGCTGCCGGGCGTGGCCCCCTGCGGGCCGGATGACTGGCTGCGGGTGGATGACGCCTATGCCGCGCAGATGGCCTACCGGATAGAGATGTTGGACCGGATCCGGCCAAAGGTGCTTTGGTCCCAGCCGGATGCCTTGCCCGCCGCACGCGAAGCGCTGCGCGAGGTATTGGCGATTTTGCCGGGCTTGGGTTTCACGATGTCCCCTCAACAGGTGCTGTGCCCGGATGGGCGACGGGTGGATCTGGATTGGGGCAATCCGATGCTGACCCTGGGTCACCTGGTACAGCAAGATATCTGTATCCTGCAAAAAAGTGGCGATGAAGAAGAACATGTATTGACCGCCGCTGTCCTGTGCTTTCCCGCGAATTGGCGATTACGAGAAAAAGTGGGCCGCCCGCTGACCGCCATCCATGTGCCGGTGGCGGAATATGACGCCGATCTTGCCCGGCGGGTGCAGCGATTGTTTGATGGGGTCAGGCCGGGCAAACCCCTGTGGCGGTTCAACCGCCTGTCCTATGTCGACCCAGATCTGCATCAGCCCACCCGCAAGCAACAAGGGCAGCAGGAGCGGTTGATCAGATCAGAGCGGCAATGCATTATCCGCCTGCCGCAGACACAGGCCGTGGTTTTCGCGATCCATACCTTTGTCGTTGCCAAGGAGTAGGCACGACAAAGAATGAGGGGGCCAAGAATGTGGTGAGGCCGCCGCCAACCGGCGGCCCCAAACCGTTCAAGACACCTTGAGCACCATATGCGGCTGCCCATCAGATGTCTTTTCCACAGAGACCCCCTTGGGCGTGACGGTGGTGTTCACTTGCCGCCGAAAGGAACTGAAATGGACCGATGTCACCACGTCGATTGCCTGATCAAAGCGCAGCGTCAAAGACCAAAAGCCATTGGCGGCCTGATGCGCGCCCTTGACCTCTGCCTCAAAGGGGTGGCCCAGATAGCGGCCTGAAACCCTTTGGCCGGGTGCCCAGCCGGGATGCACATTGGCGGCCTTGGCCGACAATGTGTTCCAGTCACGCGCACCCCATTGATGCGCGATGGTTTCCAGTGCCTCGGCATGGGTCATGGTCTGACCTTTGCCCGCCAGATCGTGGCGCAGTCGTTTTGCCTGCGCCTTGAGTGCGTCACGGGACGGAATTTGGATAGATGTCATATCAAACACTCCTGCTCGCGTCATAAGAAGGGGGTCCGCGTTGCCCATCAATCAGCGAGATTGAAGGTCTGATGGTTTGAACAGGACTTCACCGGAATGCGGACGGCAGGGGCCTGACCCTGATGCGGCATATAGGGGGGCAAGGGCGCGCGTGCAAGTCGCGGCGCGGTGCCGGCCCCCGACGGGATCAGCCCTGCCGCTGTGGCGTCGCCCAAATGCAACACGCGCGCCCAAGTGGGACGCGCGTGCGAATTGTCGAAACGCCGATGTTATTTCTGCGCAAGCTCTGCCGCATAGGCGATGGCGCGTTGATAGTTTCCGCTGTCATTCCACACGGACAGAACTTTGAAATTGCGGGTCCCATTGCCAAAGGGCTGTCCGGCCTTCCAGCCATTCTGACGCAACATATTCGCAGCACTGGCCAGCGCATCGGCCGCTGTATAGGGATCGGCACGCCCATCGCCGTTGCCGTCCACCCCGTAGCGCAGCCAGTTCCCGGCCAGGAACTGCATATGCCCCAGCTCTCCGGAAGGTCCCCCAAGCGTGTTGGACGAGATGATCCCACGGTCTGCCATCTGCAGCGCCGCGATGGCATGGCTTTCAAACTTGGGCGCGCGCCGACAATAAGAGGACAGCGTCACGGCACCGCTGACGATCGGGGTTTTGCCCAGATAACCGCCCCAACTGGTCTCAAGCCCCCAGATCGTGGCCAGCAAACTGGCCGGCACGCCGTAGGCCCGTTCAATCGAGGCAAATGTATTTGGATTGCGCGCGATCTTTGCCCGGGTCTGTTTGACAAAATTCTGCGCGGAACTGCCAGAGCGTTTGGCCAGAAACTGTGCAGGATCCCCCTGAGAGACGCCAGACTGGCTTGCGGGGTTGGATTCAAACCGCCAGGTGATGCCCGACAGCTCGGCTGCGTTCAGCGCTTGCATGCCGCGCTGGCCAATACCCGCTGCTGCCGCTTGCTTGGCAAGGGTTTGCTTATAGGCACCGAAATCGGCCTTCTTGGTGATGCAGGGGGCGGCCCAGGCGGGCGCTGCCATGCTCATGGACAGGGCGATTGCAAAAAGGGTCTTTGTGACCATGTGCTTTGGCTCCTTGGCGATTGTAATCGGCCACAGCTTACAAGCCTTTGGAGAAGGGTCAAAGGGGAACCTGCCGCTTTTTGACAGCTCACCCCTTTGTCAGCACGCCCCCGATATCAGCAGGCCGCAGCCCTCAACCGGCAAAAGCCAGAACCCACGTCAGGTCAGACGACGCCGCCGCCCAGGCATAGGCCGTGCCGCCCAGCAAGATCCCAACCCCCAGAACGAAGGGAAAGGTCAACACCAGCGTGGCCAGTGATCGCTGGCGCTTCTTTGGCCTTGCGGGTGTCCCCGGCAGGGCCGCGTCGGTCTTGGCGATTTCGGATAGACGCTGTTCAAAAGTCTTTTTGGTGATTGGCACAGGCTGCTCCTTTATTGATCGGCTTAACCTATGGTCAACTATTTGGGCGGTTTTCAGGCAGGGGCGTGGCATCTTTCGGAACGGCGGGAACCCCCAAATATGATGGCCCGAAACAAAAAAGGGCGTCCCCAAAGGGACGCCCAAATCTTGTCACAACCGGCTGCTGATCAGCAGCTGTAGTACATGCCAAACTCAACAGGGTGAGGTGTGTGCTCGTACTTGTGAACTTCTTCCATCTTCAGCTCGATATAGCCTTCGATCTGGTCGCGGGTGAACACGTCACCTTCAAGCAGGAAGTCCATATCTGTCTGCAGCTCTTCGAGCGCTTCGCGCAGGCTGCCGCATACTGTTGGGATGCCGGCCAGCTCTTCTGCGGGCAGGTCATAGAGGTTCTTGTCCATGGCTTCGCCTGGATCGATCTTGTTTTTGATGCCGTCAAGGCCGGCCATCAGAAGTGCCGCGAAGGCCAGATATGGGTTCGCTGCTGGATCGGGGAAACGTGCCTCGACGCGCTTGGCTTTTGGCGATTCTGTCCATGGAATACGCACGCAGCCCGAACGGTTACGTGCGGAATAGGCACGCAGAACCGGGGCTTCGAAGCCTGGGATCAGACGCTTGTAGCTGTTGGTCGATGGGTTGGTGAAGGCGTTCAGCGCTTTGGCGTGGCCCAGGACACCACCGATGAACCACAGGGCTTCCTGTGACAGATCAGCGTATTTGTCGCCTGCAAACAACGGCTTGCCGTCTTTCCAGATCGACATGTTCACGTGCATGCCAGAACCGTTGTCGCCATAGATCGGCTTTGGCATGAAGGTTGCGGATTTGCCGTAGGCATGTGCCACGTTGTGGATCACATATTTGTATTTCTGCAGCTCGTCTGCCTGTGCGGTAAGCGAGCCAAAGATCAGGCCCAGCTCGTGCTGGCACGATGCAACCTCGTGGTGGTGCTTGTCCACTTTCATGCCCAGACGCTTCATCGTGGACAGCATTTCTGCGCGCAGATCATGTGCCTCGTCTGTTGGGTTCACGGGGAAATAGCCGCCCTTCAGACCGGGACGGTGGCCCATGTTGCCCATCTCGTACTCAGTGTCGGTGTTCCAGGACGCATCCGTCGCATCAACTTCGTAAGACACTTTGTTGATGGTGTTTGAAAAACGCACATCATCAAAGAGGAAGAATTCGGCTTCTGGACCAAAGTAGGACACGTCACCGATGCCGGAAGACTTCAGATATGCTTCGGCTTTCTGGGCCGTGCCGCGTGGGTCACGATCATAGGCTTCGCCTGTGTCTGGCTCCACGATGGAACAATGCACACACATTGTTTTCTCGGCATAGAATGGGTCGATATAGGCGCTGTCGACGTCAGGCATCAGCTTCATGTCGGACGCTTCGATGGATTTCCAACCAGCGATGGAGGAGCCGTCGAACATGAAACCTTCCTCAAGGAAGTCCTCATCAACCAGGTCGGAACACACGGTCACGTGCTGCAGTTTGCCGCGCGGGTCGGTAAAACGGATATCGACGTAGTCGATGTCTTCGTCCTTCAATGTCTTCAAAAAGTCCTTGGTGCTCATCAGGGAGTGTCCTTTTCCTTGAGGTAGAGAGAGGGTTTAGAGTGCGTCCGATCCGGTTTCACCGGTGCGAATGCGGATGGTTTGTTCAACCGGGCTGACAAAGATTTTGCCATCGCCGATTTTTTCGGTCTTTGCAGCGCTTACGATTGCTTCGATGGCTGCATCGACCTGATCATCGTCAAGTACGATTTCGACTTTTACCTTGGGCAAAAAGTCGACCACATACTCAGCACCGCGATAAAGTTCGGTATGGCCCTTTTGACGGCCAAACCCTTTCACTTCGATCACGGAAAGACCCTGCACACCGACTTCCTGAAGAGCTTCCTTCACTTCGTCCAGTTTGAACGGCTTGATGATCGCTTCGATCTTTTTCATTCTGTGTCCTCTTGTGCATGATCTTGTTGGCTGATTGGCGTCATTTCATTTTGGCTCTGGGGAATCCATAAGGTGCAGTAGGCGGGGCCAGCAGATCAGGGTGAATCACAGATGATTGCCCGCTTTTAGTGCAGGCCGGTTAAAAATTAGGCTATATTGAAACTTTGGAGTGCCGATTATGACGGAACTGCTGACAGGGGCGCAGATGCGCAGTCTGGAACAGGCGGCAATTGGCAGCGGTGCCGTGACCGGTCTGGACCTGATGGAACGGGCCGGGCAGGGCGTTCTTGATGCGGTTCTTGATCTTTGGCCTCAGCTTGCCGATGGGGCGCATCGCGCATCGGTTCTATGTGGTCCGGGCAACAACGGCGGGGATGGATTTGTCATCGCGCGATTGCTGCAGGACAGGGGGTGGGACATTCGCCTGCATCTGTGGGGCCACCCGGCCAAGCTGCCGCCGGATGCGCGGGTCAATCATGACCGGTGGTGCGCCAGAAATGCGGTACTGCCGCTGAATGCCGACACCCTGTTCGGGGATGACCGGCCTGATCTGATCGTCGATGCGATCTTTGGCATTGGCCTTTCCCGCCCTTTGCCTGCTGACCTCGCCGCAGCGCTGCAAACCGCGGCGCATCTTGGCGCTGACGGTGCCAGAATTGTCGCCGTAGACTGCCCATCTGGTCTCGATCTGGACCGTGGGAGACTGCCTCAGGGGCAAGGCCAGGCGCAGGATGACGATGCAGCGCCATATGCGGCAGACCTGACAGTGACCTTTCACGCGCCAAAGCTGGGCCATTATCTGGCGATGGGGCCTGCGCTATGCGGGCATCTTGCGGTGGCGGACATCGGGCTTGGCGCATTTGATACGCCCCCTGCGATGCTTGGGCTGCCGCATAATCCGGCACGGGTCAGGCTGGTTGACCCAAGCGGGCTGAACATTCCGCAAGCGGGCATGCGCTGGCCCGGATCGGTGATGGGCAAGCCATCCTTTGGGGGGCATAAATATGATCACGGCCACGTCGTGGTCTTTTCCGGCGGGGTGGGACGTGGCGGTGCCGGGCGACTGGCGGCCCGTGCCGCGCTGCGCTCCGGTGCCGGGCTGGTTACGGTGCTCTGCCCGCCAGCGGCATTGATTGAGAATGCCAGCCATCTGGACGCCATCATGCTGCGCGCCTTGGCCAAGGGTCAGGCGCTGGCCGAGGTTGCGGACGCGCGTGTCACTGCATTTTGCATGGGGCCGGGGATGGGGGTAACCGAGCTGACCCGCCAGCGCGTGCTGGAGGTATTGGGCCGGCGTGCCAAGGATGCCGCCGCCCGTGATCCTGCGGTTGTGCTGGATGCCGATGCGCTGAGCTGTTTTGCCGATGATCCGGACGGATTGTTCCGGCATCTGCATCCACGGTGTATTCTGACACCCCATGAGGGCGAATTTGCCCGTCTCTTTCCGGATCTGGGTGCGGCAAGGCGGGGTGCATTGTCCAAAGTCGATGCCGTCAGGCAGGCAGCCGCGCGCGCGGGCTGTGTGCTGCTGCTCAAGGGGCCCGATACGGTGATGGCAACGCCGCAGGGTGCAGCAAGCCTTCATGCGGCTGTATACGACAGAGAAGTTCCTTGGCTTGCCACGGCGGGGGCAGGGGATGTGCTGGCCGGTTTGATCGCGGGGCTGGCCGCATCACGTCACAGCGCGGATCTGCTGACCATGGCCGAAGTGGCCGCCTATCTGCACGCAGAAGCCGCCCGCAGCTTTGGCCCCGGCCTGATTGCCGATGACCTTCCCGAACAGATCCCAGCGGTACTGCGGGATCTGCGCCTTTAGAAGGTTTTCGGAATCTCCCGTCTCACTTGAAGCCAAGGGAAATCAAAGATCGTCACGCGCTGAGGGGCAGGCGTCAGATCAGGCATTCCAAAAAACGCTTCAGGCGGCGTGCAGCACGGCCCCCCGGGCCCTGGCCCCGTCAGCCGTGCTCAGCTCAAGACCGTCACAATACAGGATATGCGGACCGTCACAGAATATCTGGTAAAGCGTGGTGTCCTGCATGCCCAGATCGGTCACGAATTCACCATCGACCAAGGCACGTGCAGCCACCAACGCGCGTTCCGAGTTGAACAGCGCCCGCGCCCGCCAGTCACGCACCAGAACCATCTGGTCCCCCGCCAGCACCGCGTCGCGTTCAGGCCGGGTATGGCCAAGCGATCCGGCTGACAGGGCAATCAGATGGACCCTGCGTGTCGTCCGCTGAATATGTTGTATCTTGGAAATGCCTGTGTCCCGGGTGATGAGTTTGTCCCCGACGGACAAAAACTCGACCGGCATTTCACCGTCGAGTGTCAGCAGCATCGCACCTGGCACCAATCCTGTATCCAGGACGGCATAGGGGGAATATTGGCCCGCATGACGATCATTGTCGCCTACGCGCCCGGCCGTATTCGGCTTCATGGGCGTCTCTTTCTTTTTTAACCTGCTCTGGTTATGCAAAGTATATGACAACAACTTCTTAATGTCTTGCCCTTTTTTGCTCTCGCCATGGCGCTGACACTTTGCTAACAGCAAGTTCAGCCTCGGGGCAGCGCCCCAAGGACAAGTGCGGGTGTGGCGGAATTGGTAGACGCACCAGATTTAGGTTCTGGCGCCTATGGCGTGGGGGTTCGAGTCCCTTCACCCGCACCACTACTCCTGATAAAGCTATATAAATAAGGGGTTTTAGAGCTTTCTACCCAGTCTCTTTGTACCATTTACCTGAATATCTTGTACCGTTTTTGTGGCTACACTTGCTGATTATGATACTTAACTAACCACCTCAAAGCACCCTGTGTAAAAGTTGTCTCTTTAACCCACTGGCTCTCACAAAATGGTTGCGTCTAACTCCCACCGATTTTTTTGTTTTTTCTGACCGGGGAAGCCTCTTGGGATAAACCTTACACATGACAGATCAACTACCTCCACCAGACCCTTTGTTCCTGCCGTACATGACGCACATAGAAGTGAGGTGCTGGAAGTGTAAGCATGTAGCCACTTTCTATCCTGACCAGCTACCAGAGGGCATAACGCATGCAGCCTTTACTGAACGGGCTAAGTGCAAATGTGGTGCTGGTTGGCCGGAGATTGTGCCATTCCCAAAGCTAGAGAACCATTGGTAGCTGCAACTTATCAATAGATCTCTCCGCTATCATAGCAGCCTCAAACCATGCAGGTTGCACTCCAAATTGTACTATGCATACTTCCTACTATCTTTAAGAGTGAGGTTAGAGATGGCGACGTGTCCAACATGCGGGCGAACGGGGCTGGGGTTCTTAGAGATAAAGAATCGTATGTGCCCCACCTGTCGGAAAGAATCTAAAAGAACGGAAGCTGGAAGAACCGACGCGGAGAGAACGGCAGAGCAAGATGTTATCGATCAGATAGTTCTGACTACAGAGACAGCATCCAATTTGCCGATCACCCGGTAATCCCCC
>Ga0213868_10001417_pt1 | contig 23109 bp, 20 predicted proteins | sample PICome_9_FD_160087 | JGI IMG/M metagenome (GOLD analysis project Ga0213868, IMG submission 160087) | Coastal seawater microbial communities near Pivers Island, North Carolina, United States - PICO127 | ecosystem: Environmental > Aquatic > Marine > Coastal | place: USA: North Carolina... | reverse complement strand
GGTTGGCAGGAATCCGAGTACGACGCGCTCGAAGAAGACTTCACCAACCGAGGGCGCCGCATGGACGAAGCCATCGCGCTGCTGCGTTCCTACTGGTCCGACGAACAGATCGACTTCGACGGCGAATACTACTCGTCGACCGCCATGGCCATGGAACCAAAACCAGCCCAAGACGGCGGCCCGGAGATCTGGATCGGCGGCGGCAGCAAGGCCGCGTTGCGTCGAACCGGTCAGCTCGGCGACGGGTGGATGGGAAGTGCCCTCGCCAAAGAAGAAACGATCGTTTCGTCGGTAGCCGCCATCCACGCTGCGGCCGAAGCCGCGGGCCGAGATCCGGCAAGTATCGGTCTCCAGATGATGCTGCAACCGCCTCCTTCCAAGGAGGAGGACAAGGCGTACTACGCCGACCACGATCAGGTCGTACAACGCGTCGTGCGACTCAAGGAACTCGGCTTCGAATGGGTGTCACTCAACGCAACCGCGGTCTTCCAAGCAGGTGCTCGTTCCGTCGATGCCATGATCGAACAACTCGGCCTCCTCCATGCCGCCATCACCGCTGAAACCGCATAGTCCGACAACTCCGACCTACAGCTCGAAAAGTTACGTCCCCAGGGGAACATAACTTTTCCCGATAACAGATAAGACAAGAAGGAACGACCATGACCATCACACTTGGCGTGACCATGCCGCTGATCGACACCGGCGGCTCGCCTTCGTTTGTGCGTGACTTTGCACAAGCGGCTGAGGACCTCGGTTATCAGGACCTGTCTCTGGCTGACCACGTGCTTGGCGCCAACGTGGCGAGCCGACCCGATTGGGGTGACCGCAACACCTCGGCGGACTATTTCCACGACCCGTTCGTGCTGTTCGGCTTCCTGGCCGCCTGCACCACCAACATCGGGTTCTCGACCCAGGTCATGATCTTGCCCCAGCGCCAAACCGCGCTCGTCGCCAAGCAGGCCGCGTCACTCGACGTGTTATGCGAGGGGCGGTTCCGATTCGGCATCGGTAGCGGTTGGAACCCGGTCGAATACCAGGCGTTGAACGAGGACTTCACCAATCGCGGCAAACGCCTGACCGAACAGGTCGAGGTCATGCGTCAGCTGTGGGCTGAGCCGCACGTGACCTTCGACGGCGACTATCACCAGATCGACGACGCCGGAATCAATCCGCTACCGCCGGGTCGTTCGATCCCACTGTGGTTCGGCGGCCACGAGGACCGCATGTTGCGCCGCATCGCCAAACTCGCCGATGGCTGGATCATGCTGGCATTCCCTCCCGACCACACGGCCCTCGAAGCGTTCGAGACCTTGCGGGGCTACATCCGCGACGAAGGCCGCGACCCGGCCGACGTCGGACTCGAGATCTGGACATCGCTCGGCGATGGCGACGACGACAAGTTACGGGCCGACTTCCAGTTCTGGAAGGACGCTGGTGTCAGCCATATCACCCTGAACAATTGGTATCCCCGACCACCACACACCCGCATGACCGCCCGGGGCCCAGACGCCCACATGAACGCGCTACGCCACTACCGCGAACTTGTCGACGATCTGCTCTAGAACCCACGCTCCTAGGAATAGGGGCCAACACAGCGCGAGACTCGATCATCCCTTACGAAAGAGCGTCCGATGGAAACCGTCATCTACGAAATCCGCGACAAGGTCGCGTTCGTCACCATTAACCGGCCACATGCGTACAACGCGTGCGACAAGCCGACCTATGAACGACTGGCCGAGGTGTGGCAAGACTTCGCGGTCAACGACGACGCATGGGTAGCGATCCTCACCGGAGCTGGCGACAAGGCGTTCTGCGCCGGCAGCGACATCAAACAGAACTTCACCACCAAACCCGAACCCTCCGAAGCATTCGAAGCAACGGGCCGGGCCGACCTCATGCGAGGTCTCGACGTATGGAAACCAATCATCGCTGCAGTGAATGGACACTGCAACGGCGGGGGCATGGAGATGGCACTTGGCTGCGATATCAGGATCGCTTCCGAAAACGCCCAGTTCGGTCTCGGCGAGTCAAAACTTGGCTTGTTGCCCGGAGGCGGTGGCACGCAACGACTTACCCGCACGATTCCGCTCGGTGATGCGTTGTGGATGTTGTACTCGGGTGAACGTATCGACGCGGCCGAAGCCCATCGTGTCGGCCTCGTTAATCGAGTCGTGCCGCTACCGGACCTGATGACGACCGCCGAAGAGATGGCCCGCAAGATCCTGGAAGCAGGACCGCTCGCGGTTCGAGCGATCAAGCAGGCCGCGATCAAGGGCCTCAGCATGCCGCTCGACGATGGCCTACGACTCGAGTCCAATCTCTTCAGACTGCTGGCGATGACCGAGGACAGCGTCGAAGGCACCCGGGCATTCGCCGAGAAACGCCCACCTGAATGGAAGGCTCGCTGAGGCGGTATCCCCAGAGAAGGTTGCCGGGGCGATGCTCAGCTATTGAGGGCGCTTCGGTCTCCCCACGGCGAAAGCTGACCCTCATATACCGAGGGGCCATTGGCGAAGTGTGAAGCTTCGTGAAGCGACTCAACAAACGGCATGTCGATCGGGTATACCGCGTCGGCTCGGGGTCGAGGGCCGGCCTTGGAGACATGGCCATACAGCGGATGGCCAACCACCTCCTCAGCGATCCAGGCGGCCTGGATCAGCTTGTCTAGGTCATAGCCAGTTTCAATACCCATCTCATGGCACAGGTCGACGAAGTCTTCGGTCGGCACATGCCCCGCGGAGCGGCCGTTTCCGCAATACGGGCACCCGCCCATACCGCCCAGCGAGGTGTCAAACTCGGTCGCCCCCAACTCCAACGCCGCGTAGTAGCTGGCGATCGTTGCACCGCGCGAGTTGTGCAGGTGCATGTGAAACGTCTCGATTTCGGGCCATCGGTCACGAATGGCGAGCATGGTCTCCTTGACCGTGTGGGGTGCGTTCCAACCCATGGCATCGGAGAACGAGATCCGATTCACGTCGATGCCTACGTCGTGCCATTTGTTGACCATCAACTCGATCATCTCGAGCCGCCGGTTCAGATCGAAGGGGCCTTCGAAGTTTGACCCGAACGGGCTGCCAAGTGTGATCGATCCGGCTTCGGCGCCGGCGTCGGCGGCAGCACGCACCGAGGCATCCATGCTGGCGATCTGTTGGGCCTGGGACCGGTTGTAGTTTCGTCGGGCGAACGAGTCACAGATCTCGACATGGATACCATACGGCCGGGTCCGAACATCGAGTTTCGGATAAAAATGGTCGGCCCGCTCAAATCCCTTCTGGTTGAAGATCGCTGCGGTGTAACGAATCCCGGGCTTTGGCACGAATCGTTCGGCGATCTCGTCGATACACGCCATCGATGGTGTCCACTTGGGATGAGCGAACGAGCCAATGGAGATCACCTTGGCGCCCGTTTCGCCAATGGCATCGAGCAGTCGAAGTTTGTCGTCGACCGAGATGTCCGCGCTCTCGATCTGTAGACCCTCGCGCATCGTGTCATCGAAGATGTTCACGCTCGTCGGAATCATGTGGGCTCTCCCCTGTTGATGCTGTCGTCTCGCCCAATCATCCCTCGCCAGCCACCCCACGCCAACTGCAGACGCACCGCCGGTCCGGATCAGGCGGGGACGATCGGATCACCTTCGACTGCGGTAGAGGCCTGTCCGTCGACACCGACTGGCACTTCCCCCATCAGCGTGACTCGCCAGAACTGCCGATCGAAGTCGGTTTCGAAGATGTCACGGGGTGCAAGATGTGCGGTCGATCGGTTGTCCCAGAACGCAACACAACCTGGTTCCCATCGGAAACGCACACTGAAATCGGTACGCACTGCGTGCTCCCACAACATCTCAAGCAGTAGCTGACTCTCACGAGGGGCTAGGCCGACAATTCGTTTCAGGAACGCAGGGCTGATGTAGAGCACCCGCTCGCCCGTCTCCGGATGGACACGAACCAGCGGATGTTCGCTGACGAGCATCCGATCCTGCACCCGTTGTTGGAGAGCACCGGATTGTTCTCCGCCGGTAAAGGTACCGAAACTGTGCACACCATGAAGACCGTCGACAAAACCCCGCAGCGTCGGCGACAGCGCTTCGTAGGCAACAGCCAGGTTTACCCATTGGGTATCACCGCCGTAGGGCGGCACCACGTCACTACGCAAGATCGACTGCCCTGGCGGGTTGATCGCCGCAGTGATGTCGGTATGCCAACCGGTCCACGGCCGAATAGTCGGTGGCGTCTTACTGCTGTTGGCGGTGCGATGTTTCGCGATCGAATAGATCTCGGGGTATTCCTGGTTGCCTCCGAATACGACATGGCCTGGCGTCGGTGTTCCGAACTGGCGGGCCATCGCCACGTGAGCAGCGTGGTCAAGTTCTTGGCCCCGAAAGAAGACCACTTTCCACCGCAGTAGCGCTGCCCAGATGTCAGCGACTGCGGCTGGATCCAGCGGGTGACTCAGGTCGACGCCGCTGATCTCGGCGCCGATGTGCACCGACATCGGACGGACTTCGATCGACGATTCGTTGACGTGTTGCGCAACCATACGGCCCAGTCTTTCACGGGTCGACCGCGACGACCTGATGTACCTTCGGTTTCGGTTTGACTTATCTTTGGCCACCCACAACGCTCTACTGGATCGGAATGACAAGGCTCGGTGGAAACGCCGTGATGAAGGAAACACGATGTTGAAGCCAGTGCAGCTTGGATCGAACAGCGGACTGCGAGTGTCTCAACTCGCGCTCGGCACTATGAACTTTGGCGAACCGGGGCGGGGACATCAGAGCGACTGGACGCTCGACGCGGATCAAGCCCGACCAATCTTCAGAGCCGCGTTCGACCACGGTCTGTTCACGTTCGACTGCGCAAACATCTACGGCATCGGTGCCTGCGAACAGGTCGTCGGCAAGCTGTTACGCGAGCTTGCCCCTCGGGACCAATACGTCATCGGCACCAAGGTGTCCATGGCCATGGGAGACGGGGCCAATCAACTCGGCTTGTCCCGTAAACACATCATGGAGTCAGTCGATGCATCGCTCACGCGACTGGGCGTCGACTACATCGACCAACTGGTGATCCACCGTCATCCCCATGGCATCCCCGGCCATGTCGAGACCCCGATTACCGAGACGATGGAAGCGCTCCACGATGTCGTGAAAGCAGGCAAGGTGTTGTACCTGGGCGGCTCGTCGATGTTCGCGTGGCAGTTCACCGAACTCCAGATGACAGCGGAACAAAACGGCTGGACCAAGTTCATCTCGATGCAGAACCACTACAACCTCATCTACCGCGAAGAAGAACGGGAGATGAACCAGTACTGCGCCAAGACTGGCGTAGGTCTCATGCCCTGGTCACCATTGGCCCGAGGCATTCTTGCCGGCAGCTACAAGGGCGGTTTGGATAAGGGCCAGACGACTCGCAGTTCGGGTGTCGATAGCAAACGGACCGGCATGCTCTACCGGGGTGAGATGGACTTCGCCATTGCTGACCGTGTGGTCGAAGTTGCCGCCAAGTACGGCAAGACACCCGCTCAAATATCTGTTGCCTGGCTGCTGAACAAACCAGAAATCCACGCTCCGGTTGTTGGCGTCTCAAAGATCTCACAGCTCGATCAACTTGTCGACGCGTGTGATATCACGCTTGAACCAGACGATGTCACCTATCTCGAAGAGCTCTACAAGCCAGTCGAGAACCTGCTGTCCATCGGGTACAGCTGATCGCAGACGGTTAACCGTCGACAGACCAACGGACCGGCAGATTGAGCGGCCCACGAAAGGCCCATCCGCCGAAACGCACCGGGCCAGCCGACTCGTCGAGCCGGAGATCGGGCAATCGGTCAAAGATCTTCGGTAGTGCAACATCGCCGATCAGGCTTCGAGAGGCCGCTGCGCCAGCGCAGAAATGCGGTCCCGCACCAAACGTCAGACTGGCTCGGTTGTCCCTCGCCACGTCGAACCGGCTGGAGTCCACGAAATGATCTTCATCACGATTGGCCGAACCGAACATCAGAAACACCCGCTCTTCGGCTTCGAACTGCACACCGCCGAAGGAATGATCGACCGCGATTCGTCGGGGTGACATACCGATCGGGGCGATCCAGCGGCAGTATTCCTCGAACACCTGCAGCCAGGTCGCGTCGCCTCGTTGCACGATGGCGAGTTGGTCTGGATGCGTGAGCAGTGCCCAGATCGCACCGGCGATTGCGTCCCTGGGCTCGTTCTGTCCACCCGAGATCGTCAGCTTGATGTTGGCACGGACGTTGCCCATGGGCATACCCGATGCAGCCATGACCGACAGCAGGCTGTAGTCGGGTTGCATCGCAAGTTCTTCTAGCCGTTCGTCGATGGCGGCATCGATTGCGGCGGTTGCCTGGCGGCATCCAGCCTCTAGGCCGGGATCGCCTCCGTAGTTCGAGACTCCGTCGATCATGGCCTGGCTCCACGCATCCATCTCCTGGTAGGTGATGTTGGTGAGTCCGGTCAGGACCTTGAGTGCTTCGCCGCTCAGTGCGGTGGCGCACGCAGGTACGAGATCAGCGTTGCCATCAGCGGCCTCGAGCGCATCGAGCACCGTGTCGGCAAGTGTGGCGAACTGGTCTGCCCACGATGCCTTGACTGTCTTCGGCGACACTGCCGGGTAGTACACGAAACGTTCTTTGCGATGTTCGTCACCGTCGCTACGCATCATGTTCTTGCCCATCAACTCGTTCATCAACCCGCCCGGCTGGTCCGACGAAAAGACCTTGACGTTCTTCTCGCACGTATGAATGTCGTCGCGTTTGGTGAGAAGGGTGGCGTTCAACTCGGGGACAAAACAGATCGGCGTGTTGGCCCGCATCTCGGCCAACGCTGGATATGGGTCGGACCAGAATGCGGCAGGATCAACGTGAACAACGGGCGCATCGGACATGCGCCGAGTCTGCCACAACCACTACAACCACAGTCGACTGCCGTCGAATCGTGGTACACGCAGGTTCGGTGGCTCAGGACCGTCAGCATGTGCTCACGCAGCAATTGGATGGCGACTTGTTCGCCGAGCAGCAACGACTCCCAGTAGTCGCTGAAGTAGTGCACCCCTGCCCAGTTACGCCCGATCGAGATATTTGCCGCCAGCTTGTTCAGTTCGCCTTCGACGGTCATGGCACTGCGATTGCCAAGTTCGTCGTAGACCTCGACGGTGGCAAGCCGAGCACCATCACGGGTCGGCACAAAGGCCGTCGCGGCATCACCCGCCAGGTCGAACGGACGGGTGTGATCGAACAGTGTCTTCAAGATGGTGACACAGGCACCAGCCACCGCCGCATGGCCTGCCCCGTACGAGGGATGCATAGGTGACCCCTCGGGGAACGCCATAGGCAACAGCATCGATTCTGTTCCCGATGCTGCTCCTGTCATCCGACGTATCTCTTCCGCGATGCCAGTGTCGTTGAGCTCCCTGGCCATATGGGTGATTTCGGAAATATCGAGAAGACTGCTCTTCTCGATACGGGCCGCTAGCGCTTCGGGGCGCAGCCGTCGATGCACATTGAACTTCTGGAACAACACCGTCTTGAGTGCACGATCACACACTTCGCCAAGCAACGACAGCACATGCTGCACGGCATACAGGACAAACCCCTGCTGATGATCAACCGCATCGTCTTGTTGATACGGCAGCGAGGGGTCAAGCGATATGCCGTTGGAGAGCATCACCAGGCACGCATTAAAATACGCCTGATACAGCGCATCGTTGTGCACATAATTCGCAAGGTCTCGACCGGTCGTGATGAAACGCCGATTGCCCGTATCTGGTGCACGGGTTGACGGCGATAATGCGTTCGCTACGTCGAACCACTCGTCCCAGCTGGTCATGAAGTCCGTGGGGCCAACCTGACGAACCCGTTGGTCGATCGTTTGTGCTCCGTATTCGATCATGCCGTCGAATGGCTCGTTCGTCGCACTGGGTGAACCCACAAGCAGCAACTGCGAAAGGTATGGGCCGACCGAGTTGCCCGGTGCCAATCCTCGGAACACCGTTTGCGGCGAGAGGCCCGTTCGGCGGCGATACATCGCTTCGGCTCCGGCCCCAGACGGCGACGCATCGGCGTTGAACCACCGCAGCGCGCCGAGTTCCTCAAGCATCCGGTCTCGGGGTGTGCTGGCCGCAGCATCCTGGCGCAGATCGGTGAGCGGCTCGTCTCGCAGCACCGCCAGAGCGTAGACCTCGGCCATTTCGCCGATGAGTTCGTCAGAACCTGCACGTGGGGCAGGGGGCATCGTGATCGATTGGGGGTCGTGCCCACTCAAGTTGAAGCACAACCCCGCTGCAGGTGTTTCCCAGCCCCGCAAGGGCGACTCGTCGGGCGCAGCGCGAAAGCCGCGGTGTGGACCAAGCGGAACCTCACGAAAGTCGTTGCTGGCTCCTGTTTCGATGGCTCCAACAAACTGTTCGAAGTGAGCCTTTAGCCGTACCAACCCGGACACATAGTTGTGCGGCAGCCCTTTGGTGAACGACATGGCGTAATCGGTATCGGCTCGTTCGTCGCCATTGGGTCGATGCGTCGGCTTGTCTCCTGCCGCTGACATCGCCGCAGCCTCATCCCGGACGCGCAGAGCCTCACCCACCCGACCATCGTGCTGGTGAGCGACCTGTGCCGAAGCCTCACTCGACGTACCGCCGAGCGCGCCTGTCGTGACAGTCGCAGCCGCGAGTCCCCCGAGAAACCGGCGGCGCGATGGTCGACCTCTGTCCTCATCTGCCACTGTGAAAGCGCAGACGACAACAGCCAGGTGCCCCGGCAAGCGACGACCGCGGACGCGTGCCTGCAGAAGATCTACGAGAGGTGCAGGCTCCCACTAGGCCAGCGCAACATGCCGTTTTCCGTAGTGGGGTTGGACTGCTCGTAGTCGTTGTCGCCCGGGTAGGCGATGCGTTGGTGACCTTCGACGTTGTAACGGATCCGAATCCGTTCGTCGTCCCCGCTTGTTGCGCTGGCTGCTGAAGCGATTGCCTCGTCGACCGACGAGAACGTGGCCAACCGCTGCAACATCGACAACGTTGGCGTCATCATGATCATCTCGCCGGCGTCGTTGGCCACCAACGCGTCGGCCGCACGAACCCATTTGTGGTTCACCGCTTCGTCGTCGTCGTGCAGCGGCACCTGCCCCTCGGGCATACCAGTCACGAAAAACCGAGTGTCATAACGGCGAGGTGAACCAAGTGGCGTGACCCATTGGGCGACATAGTGGACCCCAGCGCCGTCGAGCGCGAGGTCCTCGCTGGCCACGATGCCGGTGAAGGCAGACTCAGTGTTGTTCACGACATCGCGGTGGGCCTCAAAACGCTCGGCAACCTGAGGATCGCGGAAATCCAACAACTGACCAGTCGAGAGGTCGTGAGCGATCAGCAGGCCAGCTTCCTCGAACGTCTCACGAAGGACCGCTACCCAGTAGGCGATGCCTCCACTTTCCAATGCTAGTTCCATGCTGCATGCCGGATCGGTTCGACCGGCCACGAGCGCATCGGCTTCGGGCGTGGCGTCATCGGCGTCTACCCCACCTCCCGGAAACACCCACATGTCGCCGACGAACACCGAGCGACTGTTGCGTTTCAGCATGAGCACATGCAGATCGGGACGTTCGTCCAGAATGAGCACCGTGGCCGCGGTGCGGACGGGGATCGATTCCGGGTCGTAGTCGTCGCCGCGACCCGGAGCGCTCGATCCTGTCGAGATCCACTTCGTTTGCTCATCTGCCATACCAGAACCCTGCCACGACACGGGGTTCTGGCCCGAATCGTCAGGCGAGGACGAATCCTGGGTAGCCGGCTTCGGCTTCGGCGTCGATGAGTTTGCGATACTTGGGGTTGCCGCCGTTGTAGATCAAGTGGCGGGCGGTGTCGCGGCCTTCGACATTGGAGTTGTACCCGTTGAACCATGCCTTGGTATGGCGCATGAGCAACCGCTCATAAAGGGACGCGACATGTTCGGTCCATTCGACTTCGCGCTCGGGCAAGGCTTCGATGCGGGTGAGGCCTTCGTCACGCAGGTGTTTCATCAGATCGGTCGCCCACTCGACCCCTGTTTCGATGCCACGAGGGAAGTTGGTGGACACTGAACCTGCCGTCGGCCCGGCGAGCGTGATCAGATTTGGGAAGCCTTGCGCACCGATACCGAGGTAGGTGACGGGGCCTTGTGACCATTTGTCACGCAAGGTTTGGCCATCGGTGCCGACAAACTCCATGCGATCGAACGAGCCCACGACCGCGTCAAAGCCGGTCGCATAGATGATGATGTCGAACTCGTAGAGCTCAGCCGAGGTGCGAATGCCTGCGGCTTCGATCTCGACAATCGGCGTCTCGGAGACGTCGACCAGCGTGACATTGTCTCGGTTGTAGGCCTCGTAGTAACGGGTCTCCATAGGGACCCGCTGGGTACCAAAGCCGTGATCGGTAGGGATCAGCTTCTCGGCAATGACCGGATCGTCGACTCGGTCTCGGATCTTCTCGGCGATAAACGCGCTCAGCTCGGCGTTCGCTTCCTCGTCGACAAAAATCTCGAGGAAGTTGCTGAGCCAGATCCCGAAGCCAGGTTGGGCATACAGGTCTTCCCATTTTTCCCTGCGTTCTTCGGCGGTCATGCTGAGAAACGGTCGACGGTCGGGTTCGTGCAGAAACCCGCCAGGCGTCTGCGCACACTTCTCGAAGATGGCGTCGTAGTTCGAGCGGATCTCGGCCATCTCCTCGGTGGAGAGCGGGCCGTTATGCAGCGGTGCGCACCAGTTCGGACGACGCTGGAAGACGGTCAAGTCCGCACCCGCTTCGGCAACAACCGGGATCAACTGGACACCGGTGGCGCCGGTACCGATGATGGCAACCCGTTTGCCAGCAAGTTCAACCGGCTCTTTTGGCCACCGGTAGGTATGCCATGCCTGTCCGGCAAAAGTTTCGGTGCCGGGAATGTTTGGTTCGGTCGGAGCCGACAGCAGTCCAATCGCCGTCATCAGCCACCGGCAGGTCAGGGACCGACCGTCGGCCAGGTTGACCGTCCACAGACGTTCGGCTTCGTCCCATTCGCTGCGCACGACCTTGCAGCCGAACTGCATGTCACGGCGAAGATCGAACTTCTCGACAACGTGCTCAAGGTAACGGAGTGTCTCGGGCTGGGCCGAGAAACGTTCACTCCAGTCCCACTCGTCGAGCAATTCCTTGGAGAACGAATAACCGTAGGTGTAACTCTCGGAGTCGAACCGGGCACCCGGATACCGATTCCAGTACCACGTGCCACCGGGACCATCGCCAGCTTCGAGAACGGTCGCTTCGATGCCGAGTTCGCGCAGTCGGTACAGCTGGTAGATGCCACACACCCCGGCACCGATGATGAGTACCTCATGATCTGGGTTCACTGGCATCAGTAGCTCTTTGGTAGGCCGAGGGTGTGCTGTGCGACATGGTTCAACACCATCTCGCGACTCACCGGTGCGGACTTGTGGACTCGGGCGATGAACCACAGATCGGCCAAGCCGTATTCGATGGCGAACCCGTTTCCGCCGTGAATCTGAATTGCTTGGTCGAGCGCTTCGAGGGAAGAATCAGCCGCCGCGAACTTGGCCATGTTGGCGGCCTCGCCGGCCTCGACTGTGAGACCTGCATCGCACAGCTGCGCAGCCTTCTCGGTCATCAACCGAGCTTGCTGGACCTTAATCGTGGCTTCTGCCAACGGATGTGCGACACCCTGGTGGGCACCGATGACCTTGCTCCATACCTGGCGATCACTTGCGTATTCAGACGCCCGGTCGATGGCGTAGCAGCTGATGCCATTGTTCACGGCTGCAACGGCAACTCGCTCGGTGTTTAGACCAACGAACACCTGCTTGAGGCCGTTGCCCTCGACACCAACCAGTGCATCGGGACCAAGCTTGACGTTGTCGAAGAACATCGTGAACTGCTTGTCGGGCGACATCACCACCGACTCGATCGGGTGCATGGTGATGCCCGGCGCATCGGGTTCGATGATGAACAAGGAAAGCGGATGGCGACCGTTCGGGCTGGCTTCGGGACCACGAGCGACGACCAGCAGCGCGTCGGCTTCGTCGGGGGCGGACGTCCAGTACTTCTGCCCGCTCAGTGTCCAACCGCCGTCGCCGTCGGGTGTTGCCGTGGTCGAGATCCGGTGAGTGTTGGTGCCTGCGTCGGGTTCGGTAATGGCGAACGACATCCGTTTGGTGCCGTTGGCAAGTCCGGGGCACCACCGTTGTTGCAGCTCTTCGGTGCCATATGCCTCGAGGATCGGCGAACAGATCGACTGCAACACCATCGAGAACAACGGGCAACCTTGCGCGGAGGTCTCTTCGACGACCACGTTGTAGTCGGAGATGCCTCCGCCACCACCGCCCCACTTCTCGGAGATGTGAACGCCGAGGAAACCGGCTTCGCCCAGCTCTCCCCACAGTTCGTCGACCTTCCCGCCGGTGCGGACCTTGTCTTGGAAATATTTGCGGCCGTACTTACCTACGAGTTGCCCGACGGCACGACGCAACTCCAGATGATGTTCACCGGAGTTCACGATGTTCGAATGCGAAAGTGGCGTGCGTGCCATGGGCCCTCCCGGGGCTAATCGGTCAAGGTGTTTCTATCTACAAGTGTCAACAGTTGTGTTGACAAACTACAGCATGTCTTGTGCCATCTCCACAAGCCGGAACTTTTGGACCCGAGCAGTAACGGTCAACGGCAGGTCTTCGACATCGACAAATAGCACATGAGCGGGCACCTTGAACCGTGCGAGTTCGGCCTTGCAATGTGCGATGAGTGCCTCTTCGGTGAGCCCACTAGCAGCATCAGCCACCACGAAGGCACACCCGACTTCGCCCATCCGGTCATGGGGGATGCCAGCTACGTGGGCTTGGGCCACGCCGGGGAATGCGGACAGGACAGCCTCGACTTCGGTCGGCATGACCATCTCGCCACCGCAGCGATAACTCTCCTTGACGCGACCCGTGAGCAATACCGAATCATCGGCACCAACGATGCCGATATCCCCGGTGTGGAGCCAGCCATTTTCGTCGATCGTTGCCGCAGTTTCCTCGGGTTTGTTGTAATAGCCCGGCGTGACCATCAAGCCTCGCACCATCAACTCGCCCTGTTCGCCACGGGGGAGGTCACGCCCGGTTACCAGATCGATTGTCTTGTATTCGGCCAGATCTCCGGCGATTCCTGCCGGACGGAACTTGCCATGTGAACCCGTGAGCATCTCGTCGGGATCTTCGGGGAAGTAACGGGTGGCTGCCGCAGTGGTCTCGGTCTGGCCGTATCCCATGGCCACTTCTTCGGGCTGGAACACCTCGTTGATCTCGGACCAGATCGATGCTGGGGCTGCGCCTCCGCTGGAGTACATGATCGTCAACGTGCTCAGGTCATAGGAGTTGACCCGAGCTTCGTCGAGCAGCGCGAAGGTCATTGTTGGTACGGCGACCATCTCGTCGAGTTGATGACGACTGACGGCGTTCAACATGTCGGCGGCGTCGAACACCAGGTGTGGCACCACCGCGCCACCGACAAACGAGACCGCCAACATGCATTCGATATAACCGAACACGTGGTACATCGCCAACGAGAAGACACACCGGTGCCCAGGTGTGATGGCCCGACTGTGCGCCGAGGCGTAGGCCGCTCGCAGGATCATGTCGTGACGCAACAACACCCCCTTGGAAACTCCGGTCGTTCCTGACGTATAGAGAATGTCTGAGAAGCTGGCGGGGTCGACCGGGCCGACCTTTTCTGAGATGGCCTCAGCCGTGGATCCGGCACCGAGCGCTTCAACATCACCCAACGATTGGCACTCTCGAGAGATCCCATCCGCACTGAAGACAACGACGTTTCTGACCTTAGGAAAGGCGGTTCCGCCGCCGTTCTCGACCCATCCCGGCATCATCGAATCCAACATGGCGACATAATCCATGTCACGAAATCGGTCCATGGCAACAACTGCAACCGCGTCGGACTGTTCGATCACGTAGCCGAGTTCGCGTTCGCGGAGCAAGAAGTTCGCGGGCACACTTGTGGCCCCCAGCCGTGCGATCGCGAACTTCAGTGCCACGAACTCGGGATGGTTTGCCATAACCACAACGACATGTTCACCCTTGCGAATACCCATCTCGTAGAGGCCAGCGGCCAGCCGGACCGACCAGTCCTGTATCTGGCGGTAGGTCCAGGTTTGGTCGTCGGTGATGATGAAGGGTTCGTCGGCGAAAAGTTCGACCATGGCATCGAGGTGTTGTGCCAGTGTCCGCGGAATCCAGGTTCCATGGAGGGCATCGATAGCGGCCCGGCGTTCGGCCGGAGGGGCAAGGGTCATGGGTTGCTCGTCATCGTTCGTTCGAGAGAAAATGTTTCGTTCATGTGCCTGTCCAACGTGGCTCACGTCGCTCGGCGAAGGCGGTCGCGCCCTCGTGGGCATCGTTCGAGGCCAGCACCTGGTCAACGATTGGCCGCTGGATGTCAAACCGCTCGGTGGCTGGCCAGGTCGGCGACTCGGCGATGATCCTCTTGGTGGCCTGCACGCCAAGAGGTCCGTTCGCTGCAATCTCGTCGGCTAACTTCACCGCTTCGTCGAGCGCCGATCCCTCGGCCACCAGTCGATTGACCAACCCCCACCGGTGGCCTTCTTCGGCCGACATTCGACGGCCGGTAAGTGCCAACTCCATCGCGATCTGACGGGGCAGGCGTTCGGGCAATCGAAGCACTCCACCCGCACCAGCCACCAAACCCCGAGTGACCTCGGGCAGGCCGAATTGTGCCGTGTCGCCAGCCACGATCATGTCGCACGCCAACGCCATCTCGAAGCCGCCAGCCAAGGCGTACCCCTCGACGGCGGCAATGACCGGTTTCACCGGTTGTGCTTCGGTGATCGCCGCGAAACCCCGCCCCTCGACCTCGGGGCGTTGGCCGGTTTCCGCAAACGTCTTCAGGTCCATACCAGCGCAGAAGGTGCCACCTGCCCCGGTGATGATGCCAACGGCAAGCCCCGAATCCGCATCGAGCATGTCGAGTGCGTCGGCCATTTCCAGCGAGACGGCATGCGTGATTGCGTTGCGCACCTCGGCCCGGTCGATCGTGATAACCAAGGTCTTGCCCCGGTGTTCGGTCTGAACAAAGTGCCCCATGTCAACACTATTGTTGACGAACCCAAGCTCGTCAACAATAGTGATGGCTGGGGAACGAAGGATTTTTGTATGACAACGCCACGGTTGGACACCAGCCCACAGGCTGTTGGCGTCGTTGGCGCTGGCACGATGGGTACCGGCATCGCCTACGTGTTTGCCGTAGCCGGTAGCCAGGTCACCGTTGTTGAACCATCGACCGCGCAGGTCGCCGTTTTGTGGGCTGCCATAGATGGCGCACTTGCTGGCGCAGTCAAACGCAACAAAATCACTCCCGAGGGTGCAGCGGAGGCTCGAGCTCGCATCCATCCCGTCGGCGAAATCGACCACTTGCCCGAAGCCGCCGACCTCGTCATCGAGTCGGTTCCCGAGGACCTTGCACTCAAGACGCGCGTGCTCCACCGAATTGAGCAGCGGCGCCCGACCACACTCGCCACCAACACAAGCTCGATCTCGATCGACTCGCTCGCGTCGTCGCTTTCCGAACCCGGACGTTTCTTGGGCATGCACTTCTTCAACCCGGTGTGGTCACTTCCGCTCGTCGAACTCATCACCGGAGCCGCGACAGAATCGGAAACGCTCGCCGCAGCACGATCGGCGGTCGACGCGCTCGGCAAACAGAGCATCACCGTGACCGACATCCCAGGCTTCGCCACGTCGCGCCTCGACATGAGCGCAGCACTCGAAGCCATGCGCATGCTCGAAGATGGCGTGGGATCAGCCACCGACATCGATCGAGCCGCGGTTCTGGCGTATCAGCATCCGGTGGGCCCGCTAGAACTGAGCGACATCGTCGGGCTCGACGTGCGCCTCGATATCGCACGTTCACTGCACGCCAGCCACGGCGAGCGTTACGCACCACCCGCCATCTTGATCGCCAAGGTTGCCGCTGGTGACCTGGGAAAGAAAACCGGCCGTGGCTTCCATGACTGGACCCCGGCCAACCCTGCAAACGCTCCTACCACCTGACCAAACCCTCACGACCCGAATAGAGGCACTCTCAATGGCTCCAACCCTGTTCACATCGGAATTGGTTGACACCGCCGACCATCACCCAGAACTGCGAGCAGCAGTCTCTGGTGTCGCCGGCCAGTTCGGCCGCAAGTACTTTCAAGACGTTGTCGCACGCGACGACAAACCGACCGAGTTATGGGATGCGCTAGCCGAAGCTGGTTTCCTGGGCGTCCACATCCCCGAGAACTATGGCGGCGGAGGTGGTGGACTGGCCGACTACAACATCGTGATCGAGGAGACGGCCGCTCAGGGTTGCCCGGTGTTGTCGCTGGTGATTGGTTCCATCACCGCACCGATCATCACCGCCCACGGCAGCGAAGCAATGAAGGACACATGGCTGCCCGGCATCGCGTCCGGCAAGCTGCGCATGTCGTTTGCAATAACCGAACCCGACGCAGGAACCAACACTCACAACATCTCAACAAAGGCCGTGCCCAACGGCGACGGCTGGTTGCTCAACGGCACCAAGTACTACACGTCGGGTGTCGACGAGGCTGACTCGATCCTGGTTGTTGCACAAAGCGGTGAACCCGATGCCAGCGGCCGACATCGGTTATCGCTCTTTGTCGTTGATGCCGACGCCCCCGGCATCACCTGCCAAGACATTCCGTGTGCCGTGCAGGCAGCCGAGAAGCAGTTCACGGTGTTCTTCGACGACGTAGAGATGGGGCCCGAGGCTTTGATCGGCACCGAGGGCAACGGCTTGCGTCAGGTCTTCGCCGGGCTGAACCCAGAACGAGTCGCAGCATCGGCCATCAACAACGGCATCAGCCGGTTCGCTCTCGAAGCAGCTGCCCAATACGCCAACGACCGGGTGGTGTGGAGCAAGCCAATCGGTGGACACCAGGGAATCGCCCACCCTCTTGCCGAGGCCTACATCCAGGTGCAACAAGCCCGATTGATGGCCGCTCGAGCCGCCGACCTGTACGACCGAGGATCCGAAGACGCAGGCGAGATCGCCAACATGGCCAAGTTTGCAGCCGCCGATTCGTCGCTCGTTGCCCTCGACCGAGCCATTCAAACCCACGGAGGAAACGGCCTGGCGCTCGAATACGGCCTGGCCGATTTGTGGTTCGTCGCCCGACTCCACAAAACCGCGCCGGTGAGTCGTGAGATGATCCTGAACTTCGTCGCCCAACACAGCCTCGGCCTCCCCAAGAGCTACTGATGACCGACACCAGAGGCCCTCAAACCCCACTCCCTGAAACAGTGCTTACTCAAACAGTGCTTCCTCAAACAGTGGCCGACGTCGTCCGCCGCTTCGCCCGAGAGACACCTGACGCCCGGGCGCGGACCTTCGTGGATGCCCACGCGACCAAAACCACCCAGACGTTCGCCGAGCTCAACGAACGTTCGTCGAAAACGGCGAATGCGCTGCTCGACGCAGGCGTTGGTCACGGCGAACGTGTCGCCATTCTGGCCATCAACGCGCCTGTCTTTTTCGAACTTGGGTTCGCCACCAGCAAGATCGGTGCTGCCCTTGTTGGTCTCAACTGGCGGCTGGCGCCGCTTGAGATCGAGGCGATTCTGGCCGATGCCGGGGCCACTCTTCTTATTGTCGACCGTGAGCTTGATCATCAGCTGACCGACGGCGTAAGGGCAATGGACGGCATCGAGATCGTGACCGACCTGGAATGGCAGGCCAGAGTCGACGCAGCCGACGCCGCCGACCCACGTCACGACGTGAGTGGCGACGATATTGTGTTCATCCTCTACACATCGGGCACCACTGGCGTGCCAAAGGGTGCCCAGCTCACCAACCACAACATGGTGCACACCACGCTGATCGCCAGCCAGCCGTATCGCATGACTTCCGCGAGCACCAATCTGGTCGCCATGCCGCTGTTCCATGTTGGTGGCATGGGATATGGACTGTCGGGGTTCTGCGTCGGCGGCCACACGGTGCTGCGTCGAGACGCTGATCCCACAGCCATCATCGACAATATGGAAACCGAACGTGTCACCCACGCGTTTTTCGTCCCTGCCGTGATCCAGATGTTGCTCGATGTTCCTGGCGCCGATGAGGCCGATCTATCGAGTATGGAAGTCATGGTCTATGGCGCTGCACCCATCGGCGACGCCGTCCTGCGGCGCGCCATCTCCGTCTTTGGGTGCGGGTTCCTGCAGGCCTACGGCATGACCGAAACGGCGGGTGCGATCGTGGGCCTTGACCCCGAGGACCATGACCCCGACGGCGATCGAGCACACCTGCTTCGCAGCTGTGGCCGAGCCTTTCCGTGGGTAGAGATCCGGTTGGTTGATCCCGACAGCATCGCGAATGGCACGCCGACCGACGTAGAACACGGACAAGTCGGCGAGATCTGGACCCGGTCCGCGCAAAACACGCCCGGCTACCGCAACCGCCCCGAAGCCACCGCCGAAGCCCTGACCAGCGACGGATGGCTACGGACCGGCGATGCCGCCTATGGCGACGAGAACGGCTACCTGTTCCTCTTCGATCGGTTCAAGGACATGATCGTGTCCGGGGCAGAGAACGTGTATCCCGCCGAAGTCGAGAACGTGCTCTATGACCACCCCGACATTGCCGAAGTTGCGGTGATCGGTGTCCCCGACGAGAAGTGGGGCGAAACGGTCAAGGCCATCGCCGTTGCCCGGCCAGGACACACCATCGAAGCAGACTCACTGATCGAGCTCTGCCAGAGTCGATTGGCGAAGTACAAATGCCCGACATCGGTTGACGTAGTCGATGTACTCCCCCGCAACGCCAGCGGGAAGGTACTCAAGACCGAACTTCGAGAGCCATACTGGGCTGGCCAGGACAGGAGAATCTCATGACGCTGCTCGACGATCTGTGCGCAGACTTGCAGGCCGAAGGCGACGAACTTGCCGACGTGCTCGCCGACCTCGGCGAGACAGGTTGGGAAACCATGACCGCGGCCGAGCCATGGCGAGTCAAGGACCAGATCAGCCATCTGGCCTGGAACGACGATGCCACCGTGCGAGCACTCACCCAGCCCGTCGAATTCCTTGCAGCCAAACCCGAAGGGCCACAAGCAATCCAAGCAATGGTCGATCAGGTCATTGTCGATTATCAACATCTGCCAGGCACTGAGATGCTCAGTTGGTTCCGCGGAGCCCGAGGGTCATTGATCCAGGCGTTCGCCGGCCGGGACCCCAAAGAACGCATGCCTTGGTATGGGCCTGAGATGAGCCTGGCGTCCAAACTCACCGCCCGGTTCATGGAGACGTGGGCCCACGGCTACGACGTCTTTGACGCGTTGGGTACAACCAAACCTCGAACCGATCGAGTTCGTCATGTCGTCTTCCTTGGGTTACAGGCTCTACCCAACGCCTACACCGCACAGGGACGCGAGCTACCCGATCGGCCGGTGCGTCTCGAAGTCACGTCGCCGTCGGGGGAACTGTGGCGGATGGGACCGGCCGATGCCGACGATGTTGTGCGTGGTTCGGCGTTCGATTTGGCGTTGGTCGTGACCCAGCGGTTGAACCCTGCCGATGCTGATCTCCAGGCCGACGGCGGCATCGCTGAAGAGTGGTTACAGATAGCCCAGGCGTTCGCTGGCCCACCGGGGGCTGGCCGATGACGAGCGTCCTCGATGGCAAACGTGCTGTGGTCACCGGAGCTGCCGGCGCCTTGGGTAGCGCCATCGCAAGTCGGTTCGTAGCCGAAGGCGTGGCCGCTATCGCCCTGGTCGATATCGATGCCAACCACGTCCAGGCATCGGCCGAATCTCTGCGCTCGCAAGCCCCGGATCGATCGTTCGAGGTCCACGAGGTCGTCGTCGACGTCACCGACCACGATGCGGTGCTGGCTCGTTACCAAGAGATCACCGCTGCATTTGGCGGCCTCGACATATCGGTGAACAATGCCGGCATCGTCGCCCCCAGCGGGCGCATCCACAATGTGAGTCCCGAAGACTTTCGCCAGGTTCTCGATGTAAACCTGATGGGCATCTTCAACACCATGAAAGCCTCGATTATCGCCATGCGAGGTGCAGGCGGCGGGTCGGTCGTGAACACGGCGAGCGTTGCTGGGTTCACGAACTGGACGCACAACAGCCCATACGGGGCGAGCAAGGCCGCGGTCATCCAGTTGACCAAGATCGCTGCCGCCGAATATGCAAACGATCAGATACGAGTCAATTGCGTGTCGCCAGGCACGTTCGTGACCAGCTTCCACGATGACTTGCCAGCTGGCGCAATGGACGGCGTGTTGGCTCGGCACCCCTTGGGTCGTTTCGGCGAGACGCCCGAGATCGCGTCCGCCTACGTCTACCTCGCCAGCGACCAAACAAGCTGGGTGACCGGCACCAACCTGGTCTTCGACGGCGGCATGTCCGTTAGCCAGTAATCAACGATCGGAGCACACTATGACACTCGAACTTTTCTCACTCGCAGGCAAGACAGCACTCGTGACCGGTGGTTCCCAAGGGATTGGATTAATGATCTCCCGTGGCCTTGTGCAGGCCGGCGCCAAGGTGTTCGTGTCGTCGCGCAAGGCCAACGCGTGCGAAGCAGCCGCAGCTGAACTTGCCGAGTTTGGCGACTGCGAAGCGCTGCCCGGCGATGTTTCGACGCCAGCCGGAATCGCAGCACTGGTCGCCGACCTTCAGCAGCACACCGACAAGCTCCACATTGTCGTGAACAATGCCGGCACCGGTTGGGCCGCTCCGCTCGAGGACTATCCCGATAGTGCGTGGGACAAGGTTCTTGGGCTCAATGTCAAGGCACCGTTCAATCTGACCGTGGCGTGCCTGCCCCTCCTTCGCTCCGCCGCGTCACACGCCGACCCGGCCCGGGTGATCAACCTCGGTTCGATCGAAGGGTTCCGCACCCAGCAGGTCGAGAACTACGCGTACGCAACCAGCAAAGCCGCCAACCATCATCTGACCCGGATCCTGGCCCAACGGCTGGCACCCGAGCAGATAACCGTGAACACCATCGCTCCTGGCCCCTTCCCGTCAAAGATGATGGCGGTGGAGTTCGAACAACGCCAGGACGTCTACGAAGCCGCCAATCCCATGGGCCGCGTCGGGCAACCCGATGACATGGCAGGCATCGCGATCTTCTTAGCGTCGAAGGCAAGCTGCTACATCACTGGCCAAGTCATCGCCGTCGACGGCGGCTTTTCGACCGCCCCCTGGTAGACGACTCCTGTGACCGAGACACCAACTGGCGATGCCAACGCCAACGACAACCTGGATAGCGGCAGTGCCATCGGACGCCGCCGCGACCTGGCCCAGTCGAAAGGTTCACAGGCGTACCAGCAGCGCCGTCGCGAGATCGCGCTTGCAGCGGGCAACGTGTTCTACGAACGGGGTTACGCGGATACGACCATCAGCGACATTGCCAAAGGCCTTGAGACTGATCGAGCCACGCTCTACTACTACTTCACGAACAAACAAGAAATCTTCGACGCGGTTGTGAGCGAGTTAGCCGAAGCCGACGTGACCTACGCCGAACAGGTCCAAGCAAGCGCCGAACCTTCACTGACCAAGCTCCGTCAACTGGTGACCGGTCTCATGAATTCCTACGGCGAGCATTACCCGCTGCTGTATGTCTATGTCCGCGAGAACCTGGCCGCAGTCGGCGACGAGCGAACCGTGTGGTCAGAGCAGATGCGCACCGTCAATCGCCGCTACGACACAGCAGTCACTGCGGTGGTGCAAGAGGGCCTCGACGACGGGACGATCCGGCCGCTGGCGTCGGCCCGTGTGCTTGCCTTCGGCATCATTGGCATGGTCGGCTGGACGAACCGCTGGTTCGCCCCCGACCGTTCAGCCGAGGATGCCGAAACCATCGGTGCGGCCTATGCCGACATGGTGGTCCAAGGTTTGGCAACCAGACCCACCACGGGCGCCGGCTAGCACAAGGCCGTCAGGCGAACAGGCCGGACCGGTCCCGGATCACTCGTCCAGAAGCGATGACACCATCGACGATGGTGACGATCCCTGCACTGCGAAGGGTGGCGGGTGTGCCGAGCCGATCATCCTTGCCAGCACCACCTACATAGGTTCCGGTCTGGGTCATGTGGAAGGCAACCCGGTTGCCAGCGCTGAAGAGGTCATCGACCGTTGTCTCGCCCACTTCTGTCTCCCCCACTTCGATGACCGGGCCACACAGATGGCCGTCCCATTCATCGTCGAACGCCACGTGGGGTTGACCGTGGATGTTTCCAGAGCGAAGCCAGGTGCGCACCAGTTCCTCGTTGGCCGGGTTCTCCGTCTCGGCCAGTTCGTCCCACGGCGCTACGGCTGGCGGTTCGAGTTGATTGGTTGTGCGGTCGGCCAGCTGGCGGCGGCGGGCGTAGTAGTCCTCGAGTGCCCAGTTGGCCGTCAGCCGTTCACCGTCCCAGAAGTACAAACCAATGCCGGACCAGGCCGCTTGATGGCCGTCGTGACGCATGGACGCTCCGTGTTGGCTGAACCGCAACGCCAACCGGTCGCCATTACACATGACTTCGTTCGCGGTCATGCACAGGCCGGGAAACTGTTCCATCTGCTTGGCGACTGCGGGGACGTATACGTCGTCGCGTGGGCCGAGCTCGTGACCTCCCATGTAAAGCAGGAAGTCAGGATGCATGATCTCGTCGCACACCGAGGTATCGCCACATGCCAAATAGTCGAGCACGTACCGTCGGATCAACGAGACAAAAGGGGCGGCGCTAGTCATGATGTTGTGACCTCCATTGCTCCAACCTTGCAGCGTCATTGGTGGTGATGCAACTCGGCGACCCGACCCGCACACTCGGCGTGACGGGCGGCTGGGGTTCGGCCATCTTCGACCGCGCGAGACTGGGGTGGTGACACCAAATCCAACCAGCGCGGTGAACCCGAGCCAAGACAGCATCGACCTTCTCGCCACATGGCCAGACGACGGCCCGATAGCCATGCTCAATCTGCTCGCGTTCAACGGCGACGATGGTCGGGCCGCCTATGGCCGTTATGGAGCGGTTGCATCGAAGACGGTCGCTGCCCGCGGTGGTTCAG
>Ga0213868_10001413_pt1 | contig 23132 bp, 18 predicted proteins | sample PICome_9_FD_160087 | JGI IMG/M metagenome (GOLD analysis project Ga0213868, IMG submission 160087) | Coastal seawater microbial communities near Pivers Island, North Carolina, United States - PICO127 | ecosystem: Environmental > Aquatic > Marine > Coastal | place: USA: North Carolina... | reverse complement strand
TGGTGTTATTTTCGTGGTCTTCTAAACATAAATCCTGTCCAAAGCGACAAGGAATTGCCACAGCCTCTGCACCATCTAGCACCAAATACTCACTAGTGAGTAGTAGTTTGCCATGGCTGTAAAAACGTTTTGCATTACTTGGCAGGGCTTTGGTATTAGCTAATGTTTTCATAAGTGACCATTTTTTCTCAAGGCCTCAAAACTACTAACCACCAGACTATGTGTAGCTGTTTGCTCTTTAAAATACGCTACTAATTGTTCTTTTTCTTGGGCAGTAGCCCCAAGTTGGTTAAGTATGTTAAGCAGGTGCATTTTCATATGGCCTTTTTGAATCCCACTGGTCACTAAAGAATGTAAGGCTGCGAAATTTTGAGCAAGTCCAGCCACGGCTACAATCTCCATAAGCCTTTCTGCAGAGGGTTTTTGTAAGACAGCCAAAGACCACTTCACCAATGGGTGTAAATTAGTTAAACCGCCTACGGTTCCTAAGGCCAAAGGCAGTTCTATCCAAAAGCTGAAAACACCATTTTCTATACTTGCATGGGTGAGGCTAGAATATTGGCCGTCTTTTGCCGCATAAGCATGTACTCCAGCTTCAATAGCCCTAAAATCATTCCCCGTTGCTAAAACCACTGCATCTACGCCATTCATAATGCCTTTGTTATGGGTAACAGCCCTATGTGGCTCTGCCTTTGCAATAGCAACCGCTTGTACCATTTTCTCAGCAAAAATAGCGCCGGAGGCCCCATCTATACCTTCTAAATCTGCTACAGGGCAAGATACAGTGGCCTTCACAGTACAATTGGGTACATAATTAGAGAGAATGCTCATGACCACTTCTACAGACTGTTCTTCTTTTGAAAATCCGTCGTATTGCTGTGATTCTCTTTTTAAGGTAGCGGCAAATTGCTCCAAACAAGAATTGATGAAGTTGGCACCCATAGCGTCTGCTGTTTGAAATACAGCATGTATTTGAAAATAATGAGCCAAATCTGATGTTTTGTCTCTCAACGATAAGTTACTAATTCCCCCTCCTCGCTTTTCCATATTCGCTGTGAGTGAGGCACAGTCTGCCAATAAAATGGGCTTTATATGGGCAAAAAAAGTTTTTAATTTTTTGGGATCACCTTTAAAGAAAAAGTGTACTTGGCCTATTTTTTCAGTACCTAGAACTTCGGTTTTAAATCCGCCTCGGGTTCCCCAGAACTTAGCAGCTTTACTTGCTGCTGCTACCACGGAACTCTCTTCAATAGCCATTGGTATAGCATAAAGATGATCGTTAATTAAAAAGTTTGGCGCAATTCCAAGAGGTACATAAAAATTACTAAGGGTGTTTTCTATAAATTCGTCATGTAATTTTTGCAAGTCCTTGTCTTCATGCCAGTATTGGGTGAGTAAGGATTTTGTTTCAGGATCCCCTTGGGTGAAAGTTTGAGATACCCAGTCTATTTTTTCTTCTTTAGATAGTTTTGAAAATCCTTGAATGGGTGTAGACATAGATTATTTTTTTGTCCCGCTAAGATAGTTAAATCCCATTTTATGACCTATTTGTAGATTCTTTAAAGATTCTCGTATTAAAATCTTATTTTTAGGAGCTTTATTACAAAAACACGGGCCTTAGGACCTGGTTTGAATTGAATTATATGAAAAAATTATTTTTACTTTTAGGCATCGGCCTTTTGGCCATAAATGCCGTTTTAGCCCAAGATAAAGAAGTGAGTGTAGCGGCTATTTACGATGGAACTTTTAGAACAGAAGGGATGGATGTCCTCCGGTCTAGAAACAATGGCACACAGTATACCTTATTGAACTATGACCGCGTAAATAAGGTCCAAACCATTGATTTATACGAATATGAAACGCTGGAGAAAACGGCTACTTTATTGTCTACAGAAGACTTGGATGGTATTTCATATATGAGTTCCTACACCTTTAGCGCAGACGAATCAAAAGCACTCTTGGCTACGGATTTAAAACCCATTTACAGAAGGTCTACCCTAGGATCTTATTTTGTGTATGACTTCAATGACAAGTCTTTAATTAAAATAGCCGATGTTGCCGTTCAAGAACCCAGTTTATCACCTGACGGCTCCAAAGTAGCCTATGGATACAAAAACAATATCTATCTGTTTGATTTAAAAACTAAGCAAACGGAGCAACTTACTTTTGACGGTGAAAAGAATCGTATTATTAACGGAATTACAGACTGGGTTTACGAGGAGGAGTTTGGTTTTGTTCGTGCTTTTGAATGGAGCCCAGAAGGGACCCATATTGCATTCTTGAGATTCGACGAAACGGAAGTGCCAGAGTATTCTATGCCTATTTACGGAGAAGATTTATACCCAACATTGCAGACTTTTAAGTACCCTAAGGCTGGAGAGAATAATGCAAAAGTAAGCTTACATCTCATTGAGTTGAAGGGAGCAAAAACAGTTAAAATCCCTGTAGAAGCTTATTATATTCCACGAATTATGTGGAAAAATAATCCAGACGAGTTGGCGTTTCAAACCTTTAACAGACACCAAAATGAGCTTGTTTTATATGAGTATAATAAGCGCAGTGGAGCCCTTTCTGTCTTGCACACGGAAAGAGACGCTGCCTATGTAGACGTGAATGACAACCTTACTTTTTTAGCAGACGACAGTTTTATTTGGAGCTCTGAAAAAGATGGCTATAACCATCTTTACTTACACGACAAAAGTGGGAAAGAAAAGAGGCAACTTACCTCAGGAGATTGGGAGGTAACTTCTTATTACGGCTATGATGAAAAACGCAAAAAGATATTTTTTCAGTCTACCGCTATGGGTTCTATTAATAGAGATGTATACTCGGTAGGCATTAACGGTAAAAATGTATCGCGTTTGACCGCGCAGGATGGAGTGAACAGAGCCAGTTTTTCTGCAGATTTTACTTATTTTATTAATGTACATTCTAATGCAGCAACACCTCCTTCTTACACATTAAATACCACAGTGCCTAAAAAAAGGGTCCGTGATACCAATGCTGGACAGTCTTTAATGTTAAAAACCATTGTAGATAACAAAGCCCTTTTAGATAAACTAGAAGCTTATAATATAAGCCCAAAAGAGTTTTCTACCATTTCCGTAAACGGAAACGATCTCAATATGTGGATGATTAAGCCGGCAGATTTTGATCCTTCTAAAAAGTATCCGCTTTTAATGTTTCAATACAGCGGTCCTGGATCACAATCTGTAACCAATACATGGATGAACGGTAATGATTACTGGTACCAATTATTACAGTCTAGGGGTTATGTGATTGCTTGTGTGGACGGTAGGGGTACCGGATTTAAGGGAAGAGATTTTAAAAAATCTACTTACTTGCAATTGGTGCGTTACGAGAGCGATGACCAGATTGCTGCAGCAGAACAATTGTCTGCTCTTCCATATATAGATGAAAACCGTACTGGAATTTGGGGCTGGAGCTTTGGAGGAGATATGGCCATGCATTCTATTTTAAAGGGTAATGAGGTGTTTGAAACGGCTATTTCTGTGGCCCCTGTAACCTCTTGGAGGTTTTATGACACTATTTATACGGAGCGTTTTATGAGAACTCCACAGGAAAACCCAGAAGGATATGATTTAAATTCTCCGCTCAACTACGCGGATCGATTAAAAGGCAAGTTGTTATTAGTACACGGTTCTGCAGATGACAATGTGCATTTTCAAAATACCATGAGAATGGTAGAGGCCTTGGTGCAGGCCAACAAACAATTTGATTGGGCGGTATATCCTGACAAAAACCACGGTATTTACGGTGGGAAAACCAGGGAGCAACTCTACACTAAAATGACCCAATTTATCTTAAACAACCTTTAACACATACATTACTTATATGACTACACCTAGCCAAACTCCAAAAGATATTCTGGGTCACCCTCAGGGGCTTTTCTACCTATTCTTCGCTGAACTCTGGGAGCGTTTTAGTTTCTATGGAATGCGCGCCTTATTGACCCTTTATATGGTGAATAAAATATTTGAAGCCTTAAGCACTAGAGATGTAGCTGCTGCAGCAGTCTATGCCTCTTACGGTTCTTTGGTATATGCTTCTACCGTGATTGGCGGTAAGATTTCAGATACCACATTGGGCCTTAGAAGATCTATTTTTCTTGGGGGTGTTCTCATGTCTCTCGGGCACTTTGTCCTGGCAGTAGATAATACGTATGCCTTTTATTTGGCCTTGGGACTCATTGTCGTGGGTAACGGTTTTTTTAAGCCCAATATTTCCACTTTTGTGGGCTCCCTTTACAAGGAAGGAGATATGAGAAAAGATTCCGGTTTCACCATTTTTTATATGGGAATTAATATTGGTGGCTGGGTCGCTCCGCTTCTATGTGGATGGTTGGCGGCCACTTATGGATGGCATTACGGCTTTGGCTTAGCAGGATTTGGGATGTTATTAGGTCTTGCTTTCTTTTGGAATGGGATTAAAAGACAGGTTTTTGGATCAGAGGGACTGCCACCTTCTCAAGAAGCCATTGACAAACCATTACTCGGGGTTTCTCAAGGGAAAATGATTCCTGTATTGGCCTTTTTAGCGGCTCCAGTGATTGCCTTTTTATTGTCTTCCTATGGTCCTTTTATGAATGGAGAAACCATTTTGGGAGACCAAAACTTAGTGAATATTATTTTCAAGGGTATAGGGATCGTGATTCTTTTTTACTTAGCTAAAGTCTTGATAGATGCCACTATTGAGGAGCGTAAAAAATTAATAGTGGCTATTTTAATCACCTTTTTTATGACTATTTTCTGGGGTTTCCACGAATTGTCAGGAAGTGTGATTACTTTGTTTGCTGCTAGAAATGTGAATTTAAGTCTCATGGACGCGGCCCAAACCAATTCCTTAAATTCCATGTTCATTATTATTCTAGCCATTCCAATTTCACTCATGTGGGCGTATTTGGCTAAGACAAAAAGAAATCCAAGAACCCCTTATAAATTTGGTCTAGGTCTTCTATTTGCGGGATTGAGTTTTTATATTCTTTCTATTAGCGGCTTACAAGCAGATGAGAACGGAATGGTTCCTTTTAGCTATTTATTGATCATGTATTTTATGTTGTCTATTGGAGAATTGTTTATGTCTCCGGTAGGGCTTTCAAAAATTACGGACCTTTCTCCAAAAAGAATTGTGGCATTTATGATGGGAATTTGGTTCTTGTCTTCTGCCTATGCCTTCCAAGTAGTTGGTTTTATTAGTAAAGAACTGGCAGTGGAGAGTGACAATGCCAATGTGGGTGGCCTGGAAACATTGACAGTCTATACCGACGGATTTGAATTAATCGCTATGTATTCAATTGGAGCAGGGGTATTGGTTTTAATCGCGTCTCCGTTTATTAAGAAACTGATGGGTAATGTGCACTAAAATACAACTAGGCTCCTGCAGTAGGGCTTCGCTTATTTAAGGTCTTATATCTCTTTTAAAATCATAAAAACCTTGGGTGTCTATCTTCCAGATTAGGCGCCCATTTTTTTGCGCCCATTTCTTCCAAGTATTCATCTCTTTGGTAGGGTAAAATCCACTGGTAATGACCCTGGTATTTACAAGTTGATCGGGATTAAAATGCGACGGGTATACCCGAGTACTCGAATCTATAAGGACATGACTTATCGGGCCTTTGATGTGGTTTTTTATTTTTGGGAATACAATTTTAAATGGCCCCAATTGATAGTTATCTGCCCTTTCTTTATGAATTATTTCATGAATGCCATAATTGTTTTTGAAGCTGTTTATGGTGTTTTTGTCCAAAGACTTCTCACCAAAGTAATGCATGGTTTTATGATCAATAGACAGCAGCGTGATTTGCCCATAGGATTTTATGATGTAGTGCTCATTGGTCTTATGGTCATATATTTTTTGGACCAGTACAATACTTTGAAAAATCAGTGTGGCCCATAAGAAATAGCGCCAGCTTTTTGGCTTACGGTATTTTTGGAGCTGCCATATTAAAAATCCCAGAGTTAAAAGCAATAAAGCCCAAAGGTAACTAGTCGGAAAGTAAATGTTTTTGAGTATCCACTGATCCTGGGCACCGATCCATTCCACCGTATTATTTAAGATTAGAAAGCCCTTGTTTAAGACGTTTAACAATAGGTTGGGCGGGCTAGAAAATGCCGACCAGATTCCAGTAAAAATCCCAAGGCCAAGCAGTATGCCTATCCAAGGAATAATTAAAAGATTGGTGGCTAGAAACAACAAGGGAAATTGATGAAATGAAAATAATGAGGGCCCTAATACCCCAAATTGCGCCAAAAGGCTGATGCTCGAAAGTTGCCATACCTTTTTGACATATTTGTTTTTGGGAACACCCAATGATTCTATGAGGGGCATTCCTAAAAGAATACTAGCGACTGCTGCATAACTCATTACAAAGCCCAAAGAGAAAAGTACCAATGGATTCCACAACAGCATAAAGAAAAATGAAATGGCGAGGTAATGCAGAGAAAACATGGGCCTATTAAAAATCCAAGCAATAGACAAGAAGCTAAACATAGAGACAGCCCTTACAACAGAGGGAGCGCTTCCTGAAAATATTGCATAGGTCCACAAACCAAATAAGAGCAGTATACTAGAGAGTATTTTACCCCCAGCTAGTCTTTGAAATGGAGCTAAAAAAAACAACAGCATAGCTGAAATCATTCCTATATGTAGACCAGATATGGCTAAAATATGTGCAGCCCCTGCATTTTGGTATGCCACTCTTAAGTCTGGATCTAGTGTTGTTTTCTCACCAAAAACCAATGCGCTATACACTTGGATTACAGCGGAATCTAAACTAGTTGTTTGTAATTTCTCTAGAATTTTACTTTTTCTCTCTGCAATCAGAGAGTGGTACTTAAAAGTGTGTTTAGTGTTTGCGGTTTCTATTTTTTTCCAATGGCTCATGTAAAAGGAGAAATGAATATCTTGGGTCCTGAGGTAGTTTTTATAACTAAATCCTCTAGGTAATTGCGTTTCGCTTGGAATGTTTAAATATCCCTTAGCAATACCGACCTGACCTTCTTTCAAGACTTTTTTCAAGGAGTCCTTGGCATGAGAGAGCAATACTTTCACCTCTTTTATAGGGTTGGTTTTAGTATGATTGTTAATTAAACCCGTGCAGTCCTTAATTTGTATAGGATGAATTTTGGCCACATACCTGTACTGCTTCCCATTGCTTTTTAGCAGTGATTCAATAACGAATTGATAATATTGGGGTTTATTTTCGTCAAGCTCAAGAGAAAATGGGTTAATGGTCTCTTGGGTGTTTTTTTGTTTCCCTTCATGCTGTAGCATTTTGAAAAGCCTTTGACTCGGATGCATTTCCATGCGCAGACTTCCTATAAAAAATGCTGCTAAAAAGCAGAAAACCCAAAATAGGTGGGTCCTTGTTTTGGTGAAATAGGCCAATAAAATAGTACTGACAGCAAGGCTTATTATTAGGGTATTACCAGTGAATAAAGGAATTGAGCCTTTGTAAATAGTGAATATTCCTAGGCTATATCCTAGGAGGAATAATAATAGATGAGCAGATTGTTTAAAAAACATAGTTCCTAATGGTCACTAGGTTTTTTTGGTAAAATAGCGGGGAATTGCCTTTAATAAACAGGAGTTTATATTAGTGTTTAAAGCATTTGTAAAGTGGCTTTAATTTCTAAGATACAATTTATTTATGGGACTTGAGTGTATGAACTATGGCGGTGGCTGTTCTTTTTGCTGCGCCTCCTGCACCCAGTTTTTGCTTTAAGATTTGATAATTTTCTAATTGATTTTCCCGTTCTCTGCCTTCTAAAATTTTATGTAAGTGTGTTTCTAAGTTTTTCACACTTAAATTATTTTGGATCAGCTCTGGTACCGCCTCCCTATTTAAGATAAGATTGACCAATGAGATATAGGGAAGGGTGATGATTTTTTTTGCAATCCAATAAGTGAGCCATTGTGTTTTATAACACACAATTTGTGGTACTCCTATCAATGCAGTTTCTAAGGTAGCTGTTCCACTGGTCACTAGCGCAGCTTTTGCGTGTTGTAGTAGTGCATAAGTTTGGCTTTGAACTATTTTCACTGGAGCGTCCCCTATAATGTCTGTATACATTTTAAGCGGAATATTTGGTGCTGCAGCCAATACAAACTGATGGTCTTTAAATGTATTGCAGATCTTTACTAAAAGGGGTAAAACGGCTTTTATTTCCCCTTTTCTAGAACCTGGTAATAGGGCAATAATGGTTTTTTCTAAAGCTAAGTTTTGTGTTGTGGTCCAATTTTTTTCTGGCACTTTTAAGTCCGAAATAGGATCTAATAGCGGGTGCCCAACAAAAGTTGGACTGTAGTGGTATTTTTTATAAAAATCAGGCTCAAAAGGCAAAGTGACATATAAGTGGTCTATACTGGATTTGATTTTTGCCACTCGCTTTGGTCTAGAAGCCCAAACTTGAGGGGCTATATAATAGTGTGTGGCAAAGCCATTATTTTTGGCCCAAGGGGCAATTCTTAAATTAAAACCGGAGAAGTCTATAAAAATAATGGCATCTGGTTTAAATTCTAGAAGGTCTTTTTTACAGAAAGAAATATTTTTAAATATTTGAGGGAGTTTTTTAATAACATCTATAAAGCCCATTACAGCAATGTCTTTATAGTGCCTGGCTAATACTGCGCCTTGTGCTTCCATAAGATCTCCTCCCCAAGCCCTAATCTGTGCATTGGCGTCTATTTCCTTTAAATGTTTAACCAAATAACTTCCATGAAGATCTCCTGAGGCCTCTCCTGCAATGATGTAATATTTCATAGGCCCAAAGCTTTTAAAATTAGAATACTCAATGCTGCAGTGATTGTCGCAATTAAAACACCTTTAGCTTCAGTGTCTTTTTTAAATTTAATAAAGGCAAAAAAAGTCAATAAATTTAAAATGGCACCCAATCCGATAATAGCTCCAAGGTACCCATTTGAGTAGGCCGCTTGAAGGGTAGTCGTTATTTTAAGTGGTGAAAAAAGTAGGATGTATAGCATTATCCCTAAGCTATTTGCGAGGAACCCTATTCCTATTCCTTTAGCTATTTTATAGCAGTGTTTTCCACTACTTTGCATGGAGCTCCCAAGTATTAATGTTTTGAATAGCATGGTGGGCTGTAAGGTCAAATTGGGTAGGCACAAGGGAGATATATCCGTGATCTAAGGCCCATTGATCGGTGTCTTCTCCTTTGTCTTGAAGGTCAAAAACACCTGTTAACCAATAGTAATCCCTTCCCATTGGACTGGTTCTTTTGTCAAATTTTTCCTTCCAATTTCCTTTGGCCTGTCGAGACACTTTAATTCCTTTGATGGGGCTGTTTTCCGTTGTTTTAGGAATATTTACATTAAGAACAACTCCAGACGGAATTCCTTTGCTTAAAGATTCCTTAATAATTTGTTGGATAAAAGGTTTGGCGCTTGCGAAATTGGCTTCCCAACTAAAGTCGCAAAGAGAGAATCCTATGGCAGGAATTCCTTCTATTCCAGCTTCAATGGCAGCACTCATAGTTCCTGAATAAATGACATTGATTGAAGCATTTGAACCATGGTTAATACCACTAATGCAAAGATCCGGTTTACGGTGTAAAATTTCTTGAAGTGCAATTTTAACACAATCAGCGGGTGTACCGCTACAGCTGTATTCTTTTTGATTTGTATTATTTTTATCTACGACAATTTGCTCCACATATAAGGTGCTGTTTATAGTAATAGCATGGCCCATTCCCGATTGTGGACTGTCTGGAGCAACAACGATCACTTCACCAATTTCTTTAGCAAATTCAATGAGGTGTCTTATTCCTGGAGCAGTAATTCCGTCGTCGTTGGTAATGAGTATGAGTGGCTTTTGCATATAAGGCTATTTGTGAACAAAAATACAATAATTATGGGCATTACTATCGGGACTATTTTAACAAAAAATTATTTGTGAACGCTTAATAATTGCTAGCACTTTTACTTATCTTAGAACTTTTAAAGCCCTTCAAAGGCTGGTTGCTAAAAAATAAATAAGATGAAAAAGAATTTTATATTAGTCTGTTCCGTTGTTTTATTTGCTTTTGTCTCTTGTAGTTTCACAAAAAGTATCAGTGAGACTTCAGATAAAGATAAACTTTTACTAGAACTGATTAGTTATGTATTGGAAAGGCTACACTTTGAACCTACAGCCGTGAATGATGCATTTTCAGAACGAGTTTATGATAATTTTATAGGAGGATTAGACCCTATGAAGCGTTATTTTTTAGCTACTGACTTAGCTTTATTCGAGGAATATAAAACACAAATAGACGACCAGATTAAAGGAATAGACATTAGTTTTTTTAATCTTGTTCATGAGCGTCTTATTTACAGAATAGATGAGTCTAAAGACCTCTATAAGAAAGTACTCAATACCCCTTATGATTTTTCAGAGACAGATTCGTTGGTAGTAGATTACGATCTTCTCCCTTACGCACGATCAAAAAAAGAATTAGAGGCCCGTTGGAGGGCACAACTAAAATATGTGTCTTTAGGAACTTATTACGCATCTAAAGAGAACGAGGCCTTAAAAGTAGCGGAAGATTCAAATTACACCCCTAAAGGGATGGAAGTCTTGGAATCTGAAGCAAGGGCTAAAACAAAAGAAAGTCTGGAAGAGTATTTTGATTTTGTGGCAGATTTAGAAAGAAAAGATTGGTTTGTGCAGTATCTAAACAGCATTGTAGAGACCTATGATCCTCACACTTTCTATTTTGCTCCTGAAGAGAAAGACAGGTTTGATATGGACATGTCAGGTAAATTCGAAGGGATTGGCGCTAGACTTCAAAAGCGTAAAGACCAAACCAAGATTGTGGAAATAATCTCTGGGGGACCTGTTTGGAGAGACCAGAGAATTGAGGTAGGAGATGAGATCATAAAAGTAGGGCAATCAGGAGAAGATCCTGTAGATATTGTGGGAATGCGATTAGACGACGCTATAAAACTTATCAAAGGTCCAAAGGGTTCGTTGGTAGATTTGACCGTTAAAAAAGTAGATGGCACCCTAGAAGTAATTTCAATTACCCGAGATGTCGTTAAACTAGAAGAAACTTTTGCTAAAACAGCTACAGTAAACCAAGGCGAATATAAGTATGGACTAATTAACTTGCCTAAGTTTTATGTAGACTTCGAAGATTATAACGAGAGAAATGCAGCAACTGATATTGCCGCTGAGTTAGAAAAACTAAAAGCAGAAGGGGCTCAAGGACTCATTTTAGACCTCAGGGATAATGGAGGAGGATCCTTAAAAACTGTAGTAGACATTGCAGGCTTATTTATTAAAAACGGCCCAGTTGTTCAAGTTAAAACTGGACAAGATAAAATTGAATTGTACGAAGACACTGACAATCGATTGGTTTGGGATGGCCCCTTGGTAATACTAGTAAATGAATTGTCTGCTTCTGCATCTGAAATTTTAGCAGCTGCCATGCAGGATTATAAGAGAGCTGTTGTGATTGGGAGTAAGCAGACTTTTGGAAAAGGTACCGTTCAGAATGTGGTGCCTTTAAATAATATTGTGAGGAGTAGTGAATTTGGAGACCTAGGTGCTTTAAAGTTAACCACCCAGAAATTTTATAGAATTAATGGAGGGTCTACCCAATTAAAAGGAGTAATGAGTGATGTTGTTGTGCCAGACAAATACAGTTATATGGATATTGGCGAAAGAGATATGGACCACCCTATGGCTTGGGATAAAATTCCAGCAGCAGAATATACACCCTGGGAGGGATATATTGATTTTGAAAGTACCATTACTAGTTCAAAAAAGAGAATGGCTGCCAATCCTCAGTTAAAGCTTATTGAAGAGAACGCTAAGTGGTTAAAATCTCAGCAAGACAATAACAAAGTGTCATTGCTTTATGAAGATTATGTAGCTGAGGTAAAATTAGATAAAGAGAAAGCCGCTTATTTTAAGCAAATAGCTAAGTACGATTCTAAATTGACTTTTCAATCTTTAGACGTAGAGAAAACAATGCTAGCCCAAGATGCAGAACTCAGAGAGAAAAGAGACCGTTGGCACAGGGAATTAGCTAAAGATGTTTATGTAGAAGAGGCTGTAAATGTACTTCAAGATTTAAAAGTAAGGTTTACCAATCCATTAAAATTAGCCTCAGTAAAAGGCTAATGAATACTGTTTTAGTCTGATTTATGGTAATTTTCACCTAATATTTGATTGAATATTAATCATTCGGCATTAAGAACTACAAGATAATTGACTACAGCCTAACTTATTTCTGGCCCATTCAGGCCTTTTGGCATACCATTTCTCCAATTTATGTTGTTCTTCATAGGGTTTTTGAAGCAGTTGGAACAGTTCATTTATTATAGAGTAGTCTTTCTTTTCTGCAGCCTCAATAGCCATTTGAGCCATATAATTTCTCAAAACATATTTTGGATTTACCGCATTCATTTTTTCTATAACTACTTTATCAGGTAATTTTTGAGCCAATCTAATTTTTGCATAACTACGGAGCCATAAAACCCACTTGTTTTTTACAGCTCCATTGAGTGCTGTAGGGTCATAAAAAGCTTTTATTAAAGAGCCAAATAACCATTGGTTGTCTTTGTCTAGGTCTGTTTGGATGGTATTGACTTGCGAAGTGTTACTGGAGTCTGAGTGAGGGACGGCCGTTTTGATTTTTTCTAAAAATTGGTCTGATTTAAATAGGGCTAATTCCCTGTAAAATAGTGTCATATCTGTTTCTATTAGAGACAACAGGGGGTCAAGGTCTTCTATGAGCGCATCTAAAGCAGCACCATTGCTTTGAGAAAGCCCCAGCTTCTCTTTTCTTATGTGAGCGTAAGTTGTTTCATAAGTCTCTTTAAAATGGTCTAATGCGGCTTCTAAGGGTGCTGCATCTTCTACAATAGGGTAGAGAGCGTTAGCCAACTGATACAGATTCCAAAGTCCCACCTGGTGTTGGTTTCCAAATCTATAGCGACGTTCCCTGGCATCTGTTGTATTAGGGGTCCAATCTAAATCATAAGGTTCCATCCAGCCATATGGACCATAATCAATAGTAAGTCCCAACACAGACATATTGTCCGTATTGAGTACCCCATGGACAAAGCCTACGCGCTGCCAATCTGCTATTAATTTTGCAGTGTCTTCACAAACTTTTTTAAAAAAAGCTGCTGTCGCCTCTTTTAATGGGCTTTGAATACTAGGGTAATAGTGTTTGATCGTTTGTTTTACTAAGGTTGTCAAAGTAGCTATTTCCCCTCTAGAGGAAGGTAATTCAAAAGAACCAAATCGGATAAAATTTGGGGCAACTCTCGCAACAATTGCCCCTTGCTCTAAACTGGGATTACCATTGTAAAGCATGTCTCTATTGACCAAATCACCACTTAGACACAAGGACAAAGCCCTTGTAGTGGGAATCCCTAAATGATGCATAGCTTCTGAACATAAATATTCTCGAATACTAGACCTCAATACTGCCAATCCATCTGCAGACCTAGAATACGGAGTAGGACCAGCACCTTTTAATTGAATTTGAGCCCAGTCAGATGGTGTGTTCCAGTTTAATTCTTTTGTATGACCATTTATTAATATTCCTCCTAAGTGAATAGCGCGACCGTCTCCTAATTGCCCAGCCCAATGACCAAATTGGTGCCCACCATAATTCATTGCAAAAGGGATGTGATGTTCACTAATTGTATTTCCAGTGAGTTGTTGGATGAGGTCTGGATCATCTTCATCAATTCCCATAGAATTCAGCAAATTACTGTTGAGGTGGATTTTTAAAGCTAAACTTGTTTTTTTTGGTCTTACAAATGAGTATAAGGCCTCCGGTACAGCCCGGGGATACTCATCCAAAGAGGGATCCTTTGGTAATGATTGTATAAAATGGTCCGACTGGAAAGGTATCATAAATTATTTTTAAGCCATGTTGAATGCTGTGTTTTTAGCTTTGTTATTTTTGGAGAAATGACTACCTGACAATACCCTTGAAAAGGATTGCTACTATAGTAATTATGGTGTTCTTTTTCTGCCTCGTAAAACACTGCTTTAGGTTCTAATGAAGTGACTATTGGCTGATCAAAATATCCCTTTAAACTTTGGAAGGTTTTTTCTGCGCAAACGTGTTCATCTTCAGCCTCATAAAAAATCACAGATCTGTACTGAGTTCCTACATCTGCCCCTTGTCTGTTAAGGGTAGTAGGGTCATGTGTGGTTAAAAATATTTCTAAGAGTACTGACAGGGGAATAATGGTAGGATCGTAAACTACCTTAACGACTTCTGCATGGCCAGTGCGTCCTGAACAAATTTCTCTGTAAGTAGGTGTTCCAGGTACTGTTCCTCCCATATAACCAGGCACCACACTCTCTACCCCTTTTAGGAGTTTCATAACAGCCTCCACACACCAGAAGCATCCGCCTCCAAGGACAATTTCCTTATTTTCTAATCCCATTCTTTTAATCTATTTCCGTCTAGTTTTAAAAATATAAATAACAGCAATGTAAATCCAAGCATACCAGAGCCTCCATAACTTAAATAGGGCAATGGAATTCCTATGGTTGGAAGTAATCCCAGTACCATTCCAATATTAATAATATAGTGAATACTCAATATAGAGACCACTCCATACCCAAAAATGCGGTTAAACGAATTACTTTGTCTTTCGCTTAAAAATAATAGCCTCAACAAAAGTGTTGTGAATAACAGTACCACTCCTGTGGTTCCTAAAAAACCCCACTCTTCACCTAATGTACTAAAAATATAATCGGAGTGTTGTTCAGGCACAAAATCTCCCTTTGTCCTAGTGCCCTCTAAAAACCCTTTTCCAAAAAATCCACCAGCTCTAATAGCCTCTGTAGATTGGTAGGTGTTGTATCCAATTGATCTATTGATTTTTTCTAAAATTTCGGGATCTGTCTCAAGGTCTAACCAAAGGCTAAAACGATCCCGGTGTCTTTGCTCGAAAACCTCGTTGAAAACATAATTTACACTAGTGGCAAAAAGTACTCCTGCCAAAAGTCCAATACTTAATTTGGTCCAAGACCATTTTATTCTTTTAGGTTTTAACATAAATCCTATACCACCACCCAAAACCAGACCTCCAATACTCCAAATAACCCCCCATTTTAATACGGCCATAAATAATAGAATAGCGGCAAAAACACCCCAAAATAATTTCAATGAAAATCCCTCTCGAAATAACACAAAAGACAAAGCAAAAAACACTAATGCAGAACCAGGATCCGGTTGGGGAATAACGAGTAAAGCAGGAATCAATAGAATACCAAATGCTATAGCAGCGTGTAGGTTATTTTTAATATCCGTTTGTATGTCGCTTAAATACTTAGCTAGAGCTATAGCCGTTGCTATTTTTGCCAGTTCAGAAGGTTGAAAATTAAAAAAACCAAGATTGTACCAGGAAGTAGCTCCAGCAATTGTTTTTCCAAAGACAAATAGGCCTGAAAGTAATAAAAGCGCAGTAAAGTAGTAAATAGCAGCAAATCGCTCAAAGGCTTTTGTGTTTACAATAAAAATAAATCCTGCGGCACATAGACTTATAATAATAAAGAAAAATTGCTTGCCATAAATAGTGCTAAAGTCAAAAATGCTACTGTGATTTTCCGTAACCGTGCTAGAGTAAATATTCACCCAGCCTACAAATACCAAAATAAGGTATAAGATAATTGAAACCCAATCTACCCTTATTTTTCTTATGCTACCACGCATATTCGTTTATTTTAAAGGGTTTGCCACTTAAAGGTTTTGCGTATTCTTTTTCTAAACTGCTTTCAAGTATTTTATTTTCGAGGGATTTATTGCTGATATTACCTTTAAGGTATTTTTCCATCATGAGTGTGGCTATATAGCCAGCATATCTAGAGCCGTAGTACCCGTGTTCTACATAAACAGAAATAGCAATTTCTGGTTTTTCTACTGGAGAAAAGCCCACAAAAATAGAGTGATCAGTTAGCTGCTTTCGTTCTCCGTTAATTCTGGTGTAGTTCTCGCCAGTACCTGTTTTTCCTGCCATAGTAAGTCCTTTTACTTTTAAGTGCTTCGCTGTTCCAGACTCATAAACCTTTTGCATAGCATCAATAATTGGCTCAAAATGTTCTTTGCTAATACTAGTGAATACTGGTGTATTGTATACACTATCTTTGAAAGGTTTATTGTCAATTTTTCTAAGAATATGAGGTCTAAAATAAAAGCCCCTATTGGCAATTGCTGCAGTCATATTTGCTAATTGAATTGGAGTTGTTGCTACCTCTCCTTGTCCAATTGCGTTAGAAATAAAGTAAGTAGGCCCCCATCTATTGTCTCCGTAATAAGCGTCATAAAACGGAACGCCAGGGATTCTTCCTGGTGCACCTGTAGGCAAGTCGGTGCCTAAATAATCACCTAGGCCAAAACTTTTCATATGAGAGACCCAGGCTTCTAAGCCAGCATCTGAGTTGGGATATTTTTGGAAGATTTTTTTAAAAACCGCCACAAAGTATGCGTTGCAAGATTCAGATATGGCAGTATATAAGTTTCTTGAACCACCCCCGCAATGGCATCCTTTTTTGTCTTTTCCTACGAAGTATCCATTGTTGCAATAAACGGTTTCTAAGGGGTTTAAAACCCCTTCCTGTAATGCCACAAGCCCATTGATAAGTTTAAATGGTGAGCCTGGGGAAGGTTGTGCTAGAAGACTCCTATCCCAGGTGGGTTTGGCTATAGAGTCGTAATATAAGTTGGTGTAATTTCTAGATCTATTTCTTCCAACCAATAAGGAAGGGTCAAAGCTTGGGCCAGTAATTAGGGCTAGAATTTCACCAGAATTCGGTTGAATAGCAACAATAGCACCGCGTTTATTCTCAAGCAACTTCTCTCCGTATTCTTGAAGTTCTTTATCTAAGGTGATTTGTATGTTGGTTCCAGCTTTAGGAGTTTTGTCATGAGCCCCATTTTTATAAGGTCCTATAATTCTATTGAATCGATCTTTTTGTAGGTATTGGACCCCTTTTTCACCCCGAATAATAGACTCATATTGCTTTTCCACGCCTGTTTTTCCAATGAGTTCTCCAGCATTGTACTCTGGGTTGTTCTTTACCTCCCAAGGATTTACCTCGCTAATGTAGCCCAATACATTGGCTGCTGCAGCTGTCTTATAATCTCTTAAATTTTGTTTTTGAATATAAAACCCTTCATATTTTCTCATTTTTTCTTGGAAAGCAGCGTAAGTCTCTTTGGAGAGTTTGGATACCATTACAGAAGGCAGCCTAGGGGAATATCTTTTGGCTCTTTCAATTTGATTTATAAAAGTCTCTCGATTGATGTTCAATAATTGACAAAAAGCCAATGTGTCCTTTAGGTGCACTTCTCTGGGTACTACCATAAGATCATAGGCAGCCTGGTTGGCTACCAATAATGCATCATTTCTGTCATAGATGTATCCGCGACTAGGATAGATTGTCTGTGCGTTTATTGCAGGATCAGATTTAAAAGCTTCAGGATTAGTACCACTTATTTGCAAGCTACCAAGTTTTATAATAAAGCTAATAGCAGCTATAATAACAACTGAGAAAAGTAATAGTTTTCTCATTTTTTTCTTGTAGTTAATAAGTTGATTAAAAGTAGACTGAAAATAAAGCTCACTATTCCAGTGGAAAAAGTTTTTTCAATTACTAGCAACCATTTAGACCAGCTAAATGCTTCCAAACTAAAATAAACCAAATGGTGTAAAAGAATTATTGCTGCAATAAATGTATAGCGTTGCGCCACAGGAGCTTGATGAATTCTAAAACTTTTTTGTTCAAAATTTAATCCAAACATAACCCGCATTATTTTAGGTCTTATATATGCCATAAAAAGCAAAACAATAGCATGGAGGGCCAAAGTGTCTAATAAAATGTCTAAGCTAAGACCAAATAAAAAAGCCCATGTAATCCAAAGACTTCTATTTTTATGGGTAGGATATATATACAAGAGTATGGAGTAAATCATGGGGCTAATAAAGCCAAACAAAGCCATTTTACTAAATATAAAAGCCTGAACAAGGATCAAAAGCACCGCTTTTATAGGTAGGTATATAGGGAGTTCTCTATTCATCTTTATTATTTTCTACCGCTTTAATCTCTTGTTTTAGATGGTTTTTTATAACATAAACAGGCCCAATATTTTGCATGTCATTGAACAGTCGAATCTCAACAATATAATAATTTTTAGCGGCAGTAAGTTTAAAGTCTTCAATAGTACCTACAGGAATATTCTCAGGAAAAATACTAGACATTCCTCCGCTAATTATAGTGTCCCCTTTTTTTATAGGTGCCAAATCGGGAATATCAATCAGTTGAACCTTGTTGGGTTTTTTTCCATCCCAAACTAAGGACCCAAAATAATCAGTTCCTTTTACCTTGACATTTATTTTAGATTTGCTGTGTAGTATACTTTGAACTGTGGAAAATGAATTTCCGCTGAACTCTATAATCCCTAGAAGCCCTTTTTCATTCACAACACCCATGTCTGTAAACACACTGTCTTCTTTCCCTAGGGAAAGGGTAAGGTAATTGTCAATTCCGGTATAGCTATTTTTTATAATTCTTCCGTTAATGAACTCAAAATTTTTTTTAGTCAGGGTGGAGTCACGTTTTAAATTATGCTTTTCCAAAGCGATCAATCGCTCCATTAAAACCTTATTTTGAGTTGTGAGAAATTTATTTTCGGAAGCCAATGAAAAATAGTCTCCAATGCCACTAAAGAACAAGTGAACACCACCACTTAAGCGGCTACTGGTGTTTAAATAACTTGATTTTAAATAAATATTTTCACTGGTAGTAAGCGCAATCCCAATGAGTAAGTAACACCAAAACAACAAACGCAGCTTATTGCTAAGAAAAAAATCTATAATGCGTTGCATGGGTTGGAGTTTTCTTTAGCCAGGGGCTATTTCATTAAAATACTTTTGAATTTTTCTAAATTCTTTAAAGAAATCCCCGTTCCTCTAACAACAGCTCTAAGGGGGTCCTCTGCAATATAAACTGGTAAATCAGTTTTTAGAGACAAGCGTTTGTCCAGTCCTCTTAACATAGATCCACCTCCGGCCAGAAATATACCTGTATTGTATATATCTGCTGCCAATTCAGGCGGTGTATTTGAGAGGGTTTCCATTACAGCGTCTTCTATACGCAATATAGACTTGTCTAAAGCCTTTGCAATTTCTCTGTAAGACACTTGCACTTGTTTGGGTTTTCCCGTGAGCAAATCCCTTCCTTGTACAGACATTTCTTCTGGAGGGCTCTGTAAGTCTTCAGTAGCTGCACCAATGGTGATTTTAATATTCTCAGCGGTACTTTCCCCTACAAAAAGGTTATGTTGTGTACGCATATAATACACAATATCATTAGTGAAAACGTCTCCTGCTATCTTAACAGACTTGTCGCACACAATCCCACCTAGGGCAATTACAGCAATTTCTGTAGTTCCTCCACCTATGTCTACAATCATGTTTCCCTTAGGTTCCATAATATCTATGCCAATACCAATAGCCGCTGCCATTGGTTCATGAATTAAGTACACTTCTTTTCCGTTTACACGCTCTGCAGATTCTTTTACCGCACGCATTTCTACTTCTGTAATTCCTGAAGGGATACAGATAACCATTCGCAGTGCTGGTGGGAACCATTTTTTCTTAAGAGAAGGAATGTTCTTTATGAACATGCTAATCATCTTTTCAGAAGCGTCAAAATCAGCGATTACTCCATCTTTTAGCGGTCTAATGGTTTTGATGTTTTCATGGGTTTTACCCTGCATGAGGTTGGCCTCTTTACCTACGGCAATAATTTTTCCAGTAGTCCTATCCCTTGCAACTATAGAAGGGCTGTCTACCACAACTTTATCATTGTGAATGATCAGTGTATTGGCCGTTCCTAAATCTATTGCAATGTCTTCAGTTAAAAAATCAAAAAAGCCCATGGGAAAGATGTTAAATTGCTTGGTCTAAGTTAGTGATAACGAAGGTAATAAATTTAATGTTTAAAATGGCGGGTCCCAGTGAGTACCATGGCAATTTTATTTTCATTGCAATAATCTATACTCAATTGGTCTTTGATAGAACCTCCAGGTTGAATCACACTTGTAATTCCAGCATTTCCTGCAATTTCTACACAGTCAGGGAAAGGGAAAAAAGCATCGCTAGCCATTGCAGCTCCATTTAAGTCAAATGAAAAACTGTTGGCTTTGTGAATGGCCTGATTTAAAGCGTCTACACGAGAAGTTTGTCCGGTTCCACTAGCACAAAGTTGCTTGTTTTTAGCTAAAACAATGGTGTTAGACTTGGTGTGCTTACACAATTTTGAAGCAAATATCAAGTCTTCTAAAGCGGCTGCATCTGGTTGTGTATCTGTTACATATTGCAAGTCTTTTAGTGCGTCGGTAATGCCGTCTTTTTCCTGCAATAAAAAGCCATTTAAACAAGTGCGTAATTGTGTTTGAGGCATTTCAACCTCGTTTTGAATCAGGAGAATTCTATTCTTTTTTTCTTGAAGTAATTCTTGTGCTTCATCAGAAAATCCTGGTGCAATAACTACTTCACAGAACAAACTATGAATTTCTTTAGCAGTTTCTATGTCTATAAGTCTGTTGGCGATTAATACCCCTCCAAAAGCAGACACTGGATCTCCGGCTAGTGCGTCTTTGTAGGCGGTTACTAAGCTGTCTCTAGTGGCTAGACCGCAGGCATTGTTGTGCTTTAAAATAGCAAAAGTAGGGTCGTCTTCTTTGAATTCACCCATTAATTGTACCGCAGCATCTACGTCTAAGAGATTATTGTAAGAGAGTTCTTTGCCGTGAAGTTTGGTAAACATCGCCTCAAAATCTCCAAAAAACACCCCTTTTTGGTGTGGATTCTCTCCATATCGAAGTACCTGACCTTTTGTTTCAGATATTTTTAATTTATCTATCTGGGAACCGCCATTGAAATAATTGAATATTGCGGTGTCATAGTGGGAAGAGGTGTTAAAAGATCGCGTTGCAAAATCTTTTCGCTGCGCTAAAGTTGTCGCTCCATCTTGCGTTTTTAAAATAGCTAAAAAATCTGCGTAATCTGCCCTATCAGAGACACAAATAACATCTTTATAATTTTTTGCAGCCGCTCTAATGAGCGAAATACCACCAATGTCTATCTTTTCAATAATATCTTGTTCACTAGCACCACTGGCAACAGTTTTTTCAAAAGGGTATAAATCTACAATGACAATGTCTAATTGAGGAATTTCAAATTCTTTTAATTGTGCCATATCCCCTTCATTATCCTGTCTGTTTAGAATGCCACCAAATACTTTTGGGTGAAGTGTTTTTACACGACCTCCTAAAATAGAGGGGTAGCTTGTTAGGTCTTCTACAGCAACTACTGGAATCCCCATTTCTTTTATGAAGGTTTCGGTACCTCCTGTAGAATACAAAGTTACCCCTTGAGCGTGTAAGGTTTCTACAATAGGACCAAGTCCGTCTTTATGAAATACTGAAATTAGGGCTGCGGAGGCTTTTTTTGAACTACTCATGCGTTTGGAATTAAAAGGATATAGAAGAATTAATGAATAATATTTTTAAATAAATGAAGCAACACCTTTACAGATATATTCAAGAAAGGTTACGTCTTCTTTTGTAAATGGGTCTATGGTTTCAGAGTCAATGTCTATTTGGCCAATGTTCTCTCCATTGACAAATATAGGGATAACAATTTCAGACTTTACTGAAATACTGCAGGCAATATAATTATCTTGTGCTGTAACATCTGGCACTACAAAATTTTCATTACTTAGGGCTACTTGACCACATATACCCTTGCCAAAAGGAATTACAGTATGCTCTGTTGGCGCTCCAACATAGGGTCCAAGTAAAAGCTCTTCTTTTTCGCCATTTCTAAAATAAAATCCTACCCAATTATAATGGGGAATATTTTTTTCTAATAAAGCGCATATGGTTTTTAGCTTGGTTTCACTATCGTGAGAACTAACAAAAATGGTGTCTAATTTAGGATAGAGTTCAGTAAACATATTCTTATTTTCTTAAATGCGCGATCAAACACAGGCTTTTTAAGCGTTTGAATCAAAGGACAAAAATACGTTCTTTTTCTCGGTTTTTTTGTACTTTTGAAGAGTGAAAAATAGACTTTCTATATTCATTTCTGCTCTTTTAGCACTCTTTGTTTTAGGAGCGTCCACCTCATGGACTTTTGGGACCCATTACTGTGGAACCATAAAAATAGATTCTGCACTTTTTGGCACCCCAGAAACTTGTGGTATGGACATGGGAGAAGCTGGCGAATTCTCAAAACCGTCTTGTTGTAATGAAATTGCAGAAGTGGTTGAGCCAACGCCACTATTTAAACAGTCAGTTGAAGCTATTTTCATTCCTGTATTGGCAAACTTTGTTCCTCAAACTGAATTTAAGTTTGATGTAGTTTCTAGGATTAGCCCCATTGTAAAGCAACTTTTATTTGAGCCTCCTCCGCCCAATCAGGGCCATTTACTTTTTATTCTGCACGAAGCGTTTTTAATCTAGATCAGGTAGACTTTTTTAAAATTTTCACATTCAATTAACTTTGGATGTAGTGTTATTAATTTAAAAAAAACTATCATGAAATATTGTATTAAACACGGCCTCGCCCTAGGTATAATTGGGTGTTTCTCAGCCTGTCTTTTCGCTCAAGGACCGCCAATCACCTCAGACAAACCCATTATGTTGGGTGGTGGAAGTTTTACGGCCAAAACTTTAATTGAACATAGAAAGACTGCCATGGGGACCTTTAAATACACCCCTCTAATGCTGCATTATTTGATCAGTTCAAATGCACTTGTAGCCGTTCATATTCCAAGGGTTTCTTATGAGTTGTCAGACGGAACTTCTGGCCAGTCCCTGGCCGATGTAAAACTCTTAGCAAAGTACCAATTCCTTAGAATAGACGGTACCGGAAAGACTTTTCGTATGGTAGCCAAGACACTTCAGACCCTTCCAACCGGAGAGGCTATAGGTGTTATGGAGCTCAGTAGTGGTTTGTATCAGGGTTATTACGGCTTTGTAGCTGGTTATGAAAGTCTCAAATACGGGATCTCTTTTGAGTTGGGCCTCAATAACATTCCCGAAGGAGATTTAGATTTTCTACAGCAC
>Ga0213868_10001412_pt1 | contig 23134 bp, 13 predicted proteins | sample PICome_9_FD_160087 | JGI IMG/M metagenome (GOLD analysis project Ga0213868, IMG submission 160087) | Coastal seawater microbial communities near Pivers Island, North Carolina, United States - PICO127 | ecosystem: Environmental > Aquatic > Marine > Coastal | place: USA: North Carolina... | reverse complement strand
GGCACATACACACACACACACAGCCCACAAGCCACAAGAGACCAGCCACATGGCTGGTAGTAACTTTACGAACAGTACTCAGAGTTCTTGATAAAATAATATATTTATAGTATGCCAATTAAGAAACGGTATTCATAATCAGGGCGTATTTTTCTGCACTTCAGTACAGTGAACCTATACAGCCTGAGAAAAAGATTCAACAGGAATGGACTGCCTAATTTTGGCACAGAGTTCCCTGGCAATTTCAACGCTGTCTGTAGGAACTATTTCAGTGTCATTTCCAGCATTTTTTTTGGATGATTTCAACATTATGATAACCCCAATATCGGTACTATTTTGAGTCTGTCGCACTTCTACCGATTTTATCGACTTCAATTTGATGATCATTTGTGCTTCACCATCATCACCGAGTAGCAAGAAACGACGAACACTTATAATTACTACTCTCCCTCCCAAATCGATATGGGTCAAATATTCTTCACCCGCCAAGCGCGTTTTCATCATAATTGCTGAAGATATCGCATCAACAAAGGCATAAGGACGGATTCTACGATCAGCACCATATACAGCACGTCTTGGTCGAATCTGAACGTGAGTGGTTCGCTGACTTCCATTGGAAACAACTTCTATTGATCCCTTGACTCCAATCATGACGTCAGTTGCCGCATCAGACAGACCAATAACAGGTTTTACTATAAGACCAAGTAAACCTTTACCAACACCCTTGGCAAAGCCTTCTATACCTCGCTTCTCTGCTCCTCGCATAGGTGCTCTAACGACACCTATCACACCTTCAGCAACTCCTCGAACTAGTTTGTTAAACCCACTTTCTACTCCTTCGACAAAGTTCACACTTGAACCCGGTACAGCCTTAAATCTATCACGCCTTTGGGCGTATTTTCGATCCAATGTTAAGACTGCCATGTTCTTTGAAAATGTTTCAGTGAGCAAAGACGCAGAATCAACGATGCCGCCTACAGTATGACGCGCCAACGAACCGGTTCCTTTTGCAACACCATCCATCACGTAAGATGGATCAAGTTCTCTTACACTCTTTTTAAAACCTTTTACTGGTTCACTGACAAAATCACTGTCATGCTCATGTTAGAATACGTATATTACGAAAACAATACAAATTGATACATTTTACTTACGCCACCCCATCCCCGAAACCGCGTATTAGCCCTACAGGATTTCCAAACGCTGCTAAAGACCCAAGTAGTGCAGGTACATTACTTTTCAACACAGCTAAGTAGTGGTGACCAACTAAAACTCGTAGTTGAGGTATTGTCGAAAGGTGATTTGAAATTACCAACCCCGAAAAATGGAGAGACGCGTCATTGAACTTCAATAGACTATCAACGAGAATACTTTTGAAAATACCACGTATCACTGCAAACGCGGTAAGATTTTTACCTCCTATCTTAACTCCGAGGACTCCAGCCGCTTTTTCATCTATAAACAGATCACCCTTTCTTACGGCTGCATGAATTGCACTTGCCTCCGGACCCTCCAAAGCTGCTTGAGCACTTGTAAGGGCAACAGCCGGTGAAACTGAAAGCTTTACAGTTAACGGCATAATCGTCAGGGTTTCAAAATACAAACGCTGTTCACCTTTCTTAGTACCAGTCCAGGAAGTTCGCAGTCTATTTATTTTTTCAAATAAAGGTAAAGGCCATGCTCCAAATTTGTCCGAAACCGTTCGAGAATGAATATTCAACAATGCATCATTCTTTTCAGCTCTGCATCTGTCGAGCTGATTGGAGATACAAAGAAGGAAATGCTGAAGACGGGAAATGAATGCTATATCGACACCTATGGAGATGTCCCGTAATGATAACGTTATCCCTTTAAAGCACTGAACATTGATGAGCAAAAAGAATTTCCAAAAATGGTTCAAGTAATACTTCGGTACTCACCACAATCTTTGATTTGTGCTCCGGTGCAACTATGACACCAATACTTAAAAAGGGGACATCTTCTGAGTTATCTCCATGTTCGTCGATATCATGGCGAATGGCCGGACAGACTGCTACTGGATAGGGAGCATTGGGGCAATGGTTGTCAAACTGTATCCATTCAACAGATAAGGCTCCTGATGCATCCTTCGAACGAAGACGATTCCATTGGCTCATAGCCTCTATCCTTTTCAAGGATAAAACAGCAATCTCTGAAGGAGCCCGATCGATGAAGCTGAAAAGAATACCTGAGAAAGATGCTCTGAAAGAGAAGTTGAAATCCTCTTCAATTTCATTCGAATCGCCGCTATTTCGCTCATAAATGAAAGTTTTGGGTAGTCTAGGATCATATCTAGGTACCTCTCCATCGTTAAGCATGGATAATGCTTTATCTGCAAACCTATTGAGTTTTTCACACCATTCACCATTTGTATACTCTTCCTCTTCGTTGACGTTACTATGCATAAGGACTGAGTGTTTTATAACTGTGCTTGTTGATATCTCACGCTTGACGATTCTAGAAAGCAAATAGATCAGATTGGGTAAGAAACATAGATTCATTCATGGGATATCACATACACATACTTACGAAAATTGCACCACCCGAGAAGGTCCATCATTCGATACTTCGCAGTGAATATTTGTGCACATGAGGTCTAAAATCTTGTCTTCATCAAAAATGCCACATAGCTTATAGGGTTTCAGCCGAACATTATTTCCCACTACAGCAAGTGTGAGTTTTTTCATGGTTTCTTTACCGTCGCGAGTATCAGGCGGAGCAAGCGACATTCTAATTTTTAACAATTCTTCTAGAGAGGCCACATTTCGATCGCTTAGTTGCAAAAAAGGAGTGTCAAGACCAAAGGCGCAACGTTCACCTGGCATAATTACGTCGGAGCAAAGATCTTGCCTGTTATTAGACGCTTTTTGAGTTATGCGTTTGTAATGGGAATCTTGCATTATCCATACTGGAAATGGAGAATGATTTTCAACCCTGTATAGAGAATCTTCACCATTTGCAAGTTCTTCCTTGAAAGAAACACAAAGACCCGTACCACCAGTACCCGATCGAAGTTGAACTTGAGATCGAACTACTGAAATGTCTGGAATATGGCTGTATGTTTTTGATTTTTTCAGATCGATTCTTCTTAAACGTAACGGTATCATTCCAAGGATAGAGATATCAAATGGACCGCTCCATTTGAATATACTTTTCTCATGAAGACAATCCTTGTGTATCAACCTAATGATAATCAGTTCAGGTAACGTTACGTCTGTCCAGTAAAAAGGTGCGGAAGAGCCCGGTTTTAATCTGACCGAAGATTCATCTGAAGAGTTTAATTGTTTTAGTTCCACATACCACTCTTCACTATCGTTTCGTATGTAAAACCGAGGATAAACAACAAAAAGTCTGGAGTGTTCACCCCATTGGCCTTCCACCGCTGCCACTTGATAACATATATCGTAAACCTTACGAGAAGTACTACCAGGACTGAATGATACTTTTGATCCGTTCTTGGAGCCGTAACCAGTTGCTCTATCGATGTTTGCCTTCGAAGTCGAAAGTTCTTTGCTAAGAGTTGGCCACCGAGCAGAATAAAGTCGCATGACACCATGTGTAAAACCTGTGGACGGTATTGCTGCGACAGAACTCCAGATACCATCACCTACTCGTAAACAGATCTTGATCTGTTCCCAGCTACTATGTTCTCCTTCCCCGTCGAGGAAGCTCCGTTTGGACTTGGCATTAATAGGGAAATCAACAAAAACCTCCGCGCCTCTTTTTTTATGCTTTAGGCGGGCCATATAATCGAAAACTGGCTGAAAAAAAGCATAGGATATATTTTCGTCCATTCCATTAAAGATCTTCTTAGACTTCCGCCGAAACCACCGTCTTCTGCGGAAACGATGATCTGGATTGAACGTCCTTAGAGCAGAGAATCGTTTAGATTTTCCACCATAAAGATTATAGCAACTTTCCCAGCCGTCATTTGAGATCGTGCATTCTCCAGATGTATCTATTGTCCATTCTGGATCATCCCATTCCCATTTATCGTCTTCGCGAGACGTTGTTGGATCCGGCCTTCTACTATCATGCTGTTCTCCTCCCCACCAACGTTTTTTTATGATTCCCTTTTCAAGTTCCAGATATTCAAATACTTCCTCTAACAGAAACAAGACTTATGAGATTCTTGTATAGAAACGATTTGAATGAAATATAAAATTGACTCACCAACAACAGTATTGCTTTCTTGCACAGATAGGGTGAGAATATCAAAATCCTCATTAGTCTTGTTGAAGTCTTTATCTCTTTCATTAAAATCAAAATCAAGTAAATCATTGAATTCAAGAAGTGCAGAATAAGCGGCAAGCTTTACTGAAGATCCATAGTTATCTGCTTGATCGATGCCGGTTATCAACGGATTTAATATCTCAAATGATGGAGCGCCGAATACAATAGGGAGATCAGTTAGATTTTTTAACCAAAGTTCACTGTATACAATAATCTCAAAACCAATAATTCTTGAATCCTGATGAAGACATTTTCGAGGGCTGATTTTAACACCCAAGGTCAAAGGAGCACCAAATTTGGTTCTAGATTGAACTGTTATATTCCTGTTTTTGCACAGCGGATCTAAACGACCATTTTTGTAAGAGTACGTCAATTTAAAAAAAAAAAGCTGGACAAACGAACGTACCAAATGAACTTTCTTCCTCACAATTTTCTTCGGAAACATCAGACATACATGTTTGGACTACACTAGGACTAGAATTCTCGTGATTAATTGGTATCCATTCCGTCCATTTATGATATTTATCACAACGCACTCGCATACTAACATTCATCTTGGTTAAATCACAATTGAAAACGTCCACGCTATCACCGCTTTGAAGAACCGAGGGGGCACGATTGAATGATTCACAAAGTGGATCATTATGAGGTAATCCATTTAACATTGGCTCATGAATACTACTATGCATTTGACCCTTCAAATCTGATATCTCCCATTCCAAACAAGTTGGAAGGCCATTTCTGACATTTAGATTAGAAAGTATTTCAATAGATAGAACGCTTGTCACTGACGGCGTAGAGATAATATCATTCGATAGAATTTCGTAGGAATTCAGAAGGCGTTGAGATGAAAGATAGATCGGTGAAAGCCCCCTGCTTAAGCAAACATTTACCGTATGATTCTCAGAAGTTTTCCATCTATTCCCAACACCAGAATTTGGAATGGATGAAAATGTATTGTGCAAATGTAGGATGCAATTATCACTCCAATCATATTCATTACAAAATGCGGGCCTTATGCAAATTTCTGTACGATTATCGCTCAATTCTAACCACAGGGGCAGAAAACAGTCCGTGGTACACGTTGATGTACCCAAAGAGGTAATAGTGCACTCATCCGATTTCTCCTTTTTGCTTTCTTTCGCACCAATCTCTATTGGTATTAAACACCTTGGAGACACTATTTTTGCAGCACTAGATATTGTTATTACCCTCCGATTTTTCTCTAAAGAAACATTCCACACGACATTTATGTATCTTGCATCGTAATTTGACAATTCTGAGTTTCTTTCCACCAAAACCGATCGAATACTTTCTCCTATTCGAACGACAGACATGTGCTCCAAAACTTGAATTCTGATGCCATCGAGACTTGATTGAAGGCATACGCTAAGTAGAGGATATGTTCCATCATACGAGCGGACCTTATTCTTGAATATACCAGGAAAAGCGGTTTCTTGCAATTCTACCTGGTCCACAGTATCAAGACTAAAGCGTGCTTCATTGCCATCAGAGACAGTGATGATAGAACTCTCTTTGAAATCGCAGAGGTCAAATCGAGGGTATTTGGTATCTGTATCTTTTTTATGGTTTTGTGCTTCGGAAACAAACCTGACAACCATCCCAGTTCGATTTCGTAAGATGAAAGACTTTGCCTCACCAATCTTGTGGGTTTTATTTCCTCTCCTCTGAGCATATATTAGAGCTGCATTAGCGGCGTTTTGCGCTGCTGCATCACCTTTTCTCGACATACAATTTATATTTGTCATAGATGAAAATGAGAAAGATTTATTGAGGGTATCGATTGGGGTGTCAGCAGTATCTGGTTTGCAGTTCATTGTTTTCCGCCATAGTTTCCATTCGTATAAGCCGATTATCAGCAAATCGGCAGCGCTGTCGCTAATGTTCACGCAAATAAGAGGCTGCCCGATGGTACTATCACCGTGATTGATATGAAAATCACTGATAGCTACAGAAAATTCACCTGGACGCAGGTTCGAAATATCCAAGCTTCCCATCTGATGCTCAACTTCTCCACTTACAAAAAATGACTCAATTAATGGTTCCCAGTTCGCATTGCGGGCATTGTAGTAATCAATACTGAACTCTGCGTTCCCATACAATTTTGAGATGGTCTCAGACAGGTCATAAATTACATAAGGAAGAGAAGAAGTCTCATCTGGTCCACGTAAAGAGAAGATCGAGGGCGACTTGACTTGAATTGAGTTACATTCTAACCCAATCCCTCGTTCCATCTTCATCATTACATTCTCAAAGCTTCCTCGAAGAAGGGGCATATCGCGTCCATTGATATCATCAATTAAAGTCAATTTGATGTTTGAAATCACCACATCGAGTTTGTCGAGACCACCCCATTTTTCTGATGTTGCTTTTAAAAATGTTAGCGAATATATCCCTCCACTAGAATCAGCGGAAAAGTGTCGCAGTAACTTTACAACCGCTGCGTATCCGATTTTAATGGTCTCTTTAGAGTCTGCAGCTAAGATAACAATACCAGTTTCTGGCCGAAAGGCGGAAGGCTGCACGCTAGCTTCAGCAAAAGCATCGTAATCAATAAATGTTACGACGGGAACATCGCCACATGGACTCTTTTCAATTGTTAAACCAGTATCGAAGCCTTTTTTCATCAAAACTGTCACAGGTATAGACCTTTCTGTGAATTTCGTATTTTCTTGCTGATCATTCTGGTAATCGCTAGACTTTTTGTCGGCCAAAACACGGGCGAAAGACATTTGACTGTTTTCATCTGAGCGGCACTCATTCAATTCAACTTCAAATGCGTTATCTTGAGACTTTTCTTCACGAACATGCAAACCGGACTTAAATCGAATCACCAGGGGACGACTCGATTCAGTCAATTTGGCAGTGAAATCCAGTAATGATATTTCTCGAATATCTTCACCAGACAATTGCATGATTTCATCTCCGACACTTATTCGGCTAGAAAAATGACAAGATTTTAAAACTTCTTCAACAACTATTTTTGAACCACTCTGCCGCAATATTAATCCTAACTTTTCACCTCGAAAAGTGATGTCATATTCTTTTGCACATATAGAATTTTCGTGGAATAATTCAGCACTAGAATGCGGTCTCATGCACAATGATTCGGGGAGCATAATATCACCGCAGCATTTTTGTGGTTGATTAAGCTCTATACTTTCTGAATGAGAAATAATCATGCTTTGTTCGGAATAAGATCTAGCAATTGAATGAATAGTTTGAAGTTCTGAAAACGACCTTGATTCTGATTGAGAACCAATCTTAGTTTGAGCTTTGTTTCGCAACTGTTGCATAGGCTCCGAATTGCTCAATGCTAAAGTCGCAACCTTTTTATCAGTCTGATCGGATTTCCATCGACTTACGACTATTTCAATTAACCTGCAGTCTTCAAAACTAAGTGTCGTCGAAACTGATTCGATTGAAATCGATACTTCCCTTGTTATTGGAAAATTAACTCGCTGGATTTGACGGAACGTGAAGGCCACTGTAAGCGGTTCAATAAGAGCAATACCAAGCGTTGGAGATCGATGTCCTGCTCCTATTTCATCTGAAGCGTCTGAATCGGCCTCGATTGAAGAGTTGATTGACAGATCATGCTCCAACGCCTCTCTTGGATTGGGATTTATGTATGATTCCAAAGATTTCAGCTGGCCTTCTAAGGATAGTATTCTAGAGCGAACATTAGAAAAGCTATCCATTTCCTTAACAATCATCGCATTTACCACAGATAATCCTTTGAGCACAAGTGCTCTTGTATCGGAGTCGGATTCATCGGCAAGTAAGAAAATTCTGGTGTGATTAGTTATTACAGAAACATGCAACCCTTTTATGAATTGAGACTTTTGATCTTCAATGTATGACTTCGTTCGATGCTGTGTTGCGAGGCCTTTTGTGCTAAAATGAGAATCCGGTGAAATTTCAGTTTCTACATGACGTGAAGATTCTTCCTCAGTTTCATCAGATAGCGCGGTCCATCTTCGAGATAGAAATGATACAATATCGTTCAGGGGTCTGAGCAAAGGGTTGATATTGGTTTGATTTAATGTGAGACAGACTGAACTGATGTCAGCCTTTTCGCACTCATACTGTACATCGCCTAATGATATTGTTCTCGATGTTTGCTTCTCTAGTTTCAACATCAACTGAGGATCCATATCAGTGAACTGGGTGGAATTTGACATTTTGCTTTGATATTTCTCTGCTATCACATAAAAGGCACTAGGCTTCCTTGAAAACGAATCAAAGTCCTGAACATCATTATTCAAGATACGCTCACGGACAATGCGCCCCGCATCTCCTAAATCAATAAGAGACACACTTTGGAGAGTAACCGAAGAGGACTTACCGACAGATGCACTACTAAGACTAAAGTTTATGTCTTCAATTTGAAAACAAGCGATATCGTAGGCACACTCTTCAATATCTTCTTGAATAAGGGGTGAATCATTTCTGCGAAGAATTAAGAAAATACCCTCTATATTACACATCATATCGAGATCGACAGTCGTCGAATCGCTGCTACAATCATCATGGTTGCTATTAGAAGAATCTCCCCCAAAGCGAACAAATCGAGCATCCTTAGAATAGGTCACTTTTTGAGTATCTAATACTGTGTTTGTGCCTTGTTGTCTAGATTCCTCCAGGACTTCCAATTCGATTGTATCATGGTCCCAAGATGTTTTGTCAACATCTATACCTAGATTTTCATTGATAACGTCATGAATCATGATGTAATCTGTGTAACTCAACACGAGATCTACCAGGGATACTTTACATCTTGCTATCAATGGCAGGTTATTATGGGAGGGCGGTTTTCGCACTTGGAAAAATAAGTTAATAGGGTTTTCGATGAATGCAGGTGTAGAAAGGTCTTTCTGACTGTGGATGCACCAACCTAGCCCAAGAACAGATAATGATAAAACCCGCCACCAATACTCTTCATCACAGCCGCTTGACTTCGAGCACGACATACTAGCTTTTGTTATGAACTCAACCTTTTGCTCTTGAGATAAGTCATCACAGCGAATACCTTTACATTCCGCTAGAGTGGCTTCATCAAACCAGCTCTTCAGTTCAACATCCCCCAAGCAAATTAAGACACCATCATCCGTTCCTCTATTTCTTGGTAGAAACAGCTGAGGCGAATGAATTGAAAGATGCAGGAAACTTTTGGTCCTGATTCTTTCTGCAATGAATCCCTTTGCTACTCGTGAAGTCGCACCCATTCCTTTACCAGGTAAACCATTTGATAAGTAATCAATAATTTCCCCAGACCTCTCTTTTATATGATTAAATCGAGCACTTGCAATTGATATTGACAAAAAGTCATCTATTCCCTTTTCAAGACTTTTATCTCCAACCTGCGATCTAACCCAACTGGGTATCTGCCTTCTAGACATATCATTGGCTGTACCTATCACGTCCCCATTTTCATTTGAACTGTAGTAATAGAAAGATACGAAATGATTATTTGCACCTTCAGTAGGATTGGAAGACGGCTGATAACTCTCTTCGGGCGGACGATCAAGAACTCCAACAACCAATCTATTGTCATGACTCAACTGGACTTGGCCTTTCCGACTTGCGTCCGAATCCCAGACATGAAAGTCACCTATCTGCCCTTGTAGGGTGAAGTGAGAGCTTAGGTCTTTTTCAAAAAAAATGGATGGCCGAAACATTGTTATTTGCAAAAGTCTTCTTTTTTGGCGTTCTTTATTTAGACAAACGGTCAGAGATTCAATGGAAGCTTCTGCAGTTACGAGATTGAAGTCTGGGGAAGTATGCGAAGGGTGCCTTTGCTCGTTATTGTGAAAACTTGTCGCGACTTTTTCAAATATGCCTCGTTCTCTAGCATATTTGCTAAGACGCCCGAGGAATCTTTGCAAAGCGATTGCCATAGATGGATTCCATTGCATGACAAATGATTTTACCCGAACCTTACAATCAAGGCGATTTTTATCGAATATGTCATGGGAAATATCGATCAAATTTGAATTGGTGAAAGGCGTATTCATGATAGATCGCATTGTGATACATCGACGATGTATCATCGAATCAGATATTTTATAACCCAGATCATCTTCGTCAACAAAACAATACATATCCCATGACATCGAGTCCGTAAAAATCGTCTTATTCATGGATAACCATCTCGACCTTGAATTGGTTTTACCTTCGTCAGAAATTTCTAGGTGATTGCCCATTGCAATAACACGGAATGGCGATTGAGGGGACTGGAGGCAATCGTGCATCTCAATGTTATGTAGCTGTAGTCTTGTTGTCGTGGATAGACCATTCTCCATGTCTTCAGCGAGCACATTCTTTCTGAACAAGATACCACTCAAAGATATTTGAATAAGTTCTTGAGAGTTTGCGAAGTGTCTCCCGCTGTTATCTATTACGGTTAGATCGAACCCTCCACATGATACACCGATGCTGATATTTGGAGTTTGCAGTTTTTGGCAGGGAATATGATCAGTTGGATATATTGCTTTCTGGGCGGAATTCATCTTGACTTTACTGAAATCAGATAAGAAATTGATACAAACATCGATGGCCAAAGTCATGTCAGTATATGCAGTTCTGGCAGAAATAACGTCCGAGCTGATCCACCTTTTAGACTGCAAGAGAACTCCATCCTCATAAATATTACTGATTTCCCCTCCAAAGCACAACGGGTATATTAGAGAGTTTTCTTCATTTGTAGTGAATTTGCAGATAGCATCTGATACCTTACTTGTGAAGACCTCTAAATTATGAACTAAGAGAGATGTACTACTTTGTGAACGAGGATCGTTTTTGTACAAGTAATCAAGGTGGTTCAACCGAAAAGTTAACGCTCGTCCGTGCATGACTTTTAATGAGGAAGAATCCACGAGAACAATTCGTGGAGAATTCAATAAAATACGTAATTGATATCCAGGTTTCACCCTATTGGCTTGATTGTATACGTATTCTTCGCCTGTATTGGATTCCTTCTTTTGTTTGATTCTATACCATCGATCAGAGATCTGAATTGAATTAAGAACTTCATTATTGCTCATAACATCAGGACTCGGTAAATTTTGAAATACACCAAGTACATCCATCCAACAAGAATAGTTAAAATAAATGCAAGCATCGTTGATCTCAAGGTATTTGATGACATTTCCATCGGGATTTAAAGTTGAACGGTAAATCAAACTATAGAACGCCTCTTCGTCTCCGCATTCTTCAGTTTTCAAAGGGAAGAGTAATTGTTCAGGTCCCTGAGGATGACCTCGATTAAGATGTATATTTCTAAATGTTAAAAGCTGCCTTGAGATTCTGTCAGGCATTTTTCGAAGAGACCATTTCATGCTTTCTCCTGATAAATCAGCAATATGATCGTTTTCTTCCGTACAAATATTTGCGATGATTGATGCAATGTCCACAACGAAGTTGAGGGTCGTAGGTGGGGTATTTTTTTTATCATATCCAAAATGGACGAGAATGTTTTTCTTGTACGCCTCTAACTTTTCATGGGGAAGATTTTGCAACTCGTTCCATTCAACAAGATGACGACTTTCTTCTCCAATATTATAGCTTAGTATATTCTGGAAAAGAGCGTAGTGACTCTTTCGTATCAATAACCTTCATTTGAAGAATCATATCGTGGTGAGTAATGTAGGACCATGATGCGATTGGAGATTTCAGCAGATAATAACTCACCTTAACTTCTCAATAACACATTTGATGTCCCACTTAGGTGCATGTAAAAAAGAAGTTGGACCAATTGGCCAATTCAAAAAAACTTGCATGGGAATGCTATTATTTGCATTGCCATTTTTATCAACGTTCAATTGCGCACCACACCAACTTTTCAACTGAAGTTGTTCGAACTTCAATGTACAATTATTAAACCATTGAACATATTTATATGTCAAAGGCACATTTTCTTCTACAAGATTCTTGATATCACCGGAGAACCAGTTAGTTGCCTCTATCCTGCTTAAGTCAAACCTTAAATGTTGAGGTGATTTATATTCTACTGGTAGAATTATTATCGGGGAATCAAATAAAATATTAAACCGAAGGAATCTCATATCAAAGGCATTGGCAAAAGGCAGTAATGTTTCGGAACTTCCCGGAGTAAATATGGACTTAATTTTCTCACTAACCTCACGTTCCTGTTCTTCTTTTTTCTTGTTAAAATCGGGTCGATCCCTGCCCCATACTTCATAACCAAGTATGCCTTCAAAGAAATAATCAATTATCTCTAACCACAGTTGCTGTAAGTAAACGAATCGCATAGGACTAAAATGAATCGAAATCAAAGAATCAGCTCCGTAGACGCGTCTGGACGCCGAGTCAACTCTAATTGGTTCCATCTTATCATAGTCCATTTTTATATGTGTTTCAATTCCTTCAAGAGTGTCGCCTCCATCTCTTCGGAATGTTTCATAAGTAATTTCCAACATAGAGGAAGACAGAGGAGCCTCCGACTGAAGTCCCATAATTTCTCCATATAAAGTTGATCCGCAGGCATGCGCAGGATCAATCATTTTGAAGTTTCCAACTCTTGCAAAAGTCTTACCAACACCTGATGATTTGGTTTGATGAGTTATATGAGTTTCATTCATTTCAGCTATTGCTAGTCGCCTCAATCGAGATTCTTTATTGAATCTGACGCGAAGCTTTGATAAACAAAATGAAATAGAAAAACATCTTTTGCGTGTTGATCTTTGACACGATGAATCATGGTCATCGCATGAAGAGACTTGATGTGGCGAGGCGCTTAGAGCGCTGATAGTGTTCGGTGATAGGAAATAGCTGTTGTTGCGACTGGTTGGAATCGGAGAATAAAATTGTTCCGACATCTCAAACTTCGAAAGAGTCGATGGTGATTGCTCTCGGTAACTATCTTCATTTTCTTCTAATGCATCAAAAAAAGAAATATCATCTTCAAAACGCTGAATCTTTGTCTCTTCAGTGAATGATATTGGGTCTGTATTAAATTTGAGATCTCTAAAGTAATTTCTTTCTTCCCTAGACAATCGCAAGGATTTCTGTATACATGCGATTGTTTCAGGATTCCATTCTATATATAACTCATTGGTTTTGATAGACAGTGTCCGGGGATTGTTTTCTTTGTCATCACTATCTACAAAGATATTTTCATAACGCAAGGAAACAAGGTCCGACCTATCGTATGTTATCTGGCTGGTTGCAGAGCTCGCATCCACATCTGTATCAAAAGATGAAATACTGATAAATGTATTTTGATTTTCTTCAAATAGCAATTCAGGCCGCTGCGAAGAGATGAGCAAAGAGAAATCCGACCCGGCTTTTTGGAATAAATCTTTCGCATACAATCCATTTAAACTTATGGAAAAGATGAGAGATTCTACTTTGCCGTTTACAGAAGTTTGAGAAACCCGCCCCCTGATATCTCTCAAGACTAGCTCTACCAAGTGATTAGTACTGGAAAATTGATTATGATCAGAATCATCAATCAAATTCAAAGCAACGAAGGGTGCAGAGAAATTCAAGTCCACTCTTGAGAAAGTCTTACGACCGATGGAAACGTAACCATCTGATATGCTCTGCTGTTTATAATTGAAAACATGACTGTAATCCATGTTTCTCTGGCGGATTTTTCGATACTCTGTAATCCTATTCAAAAGTCTGATTGATGAAGAGTGAAAATTGAATACTAATCTTGGCAGCGTCGCATCAATGATGATGTCAGATGAAAGAGTGACTGCTCCATTCTCTCTCGAAAGAATCTGGTGATCAAATTTAGTGTGTAGCATGAACTCAAGAGAAAATGGTTCGACCAAATGGTTCTTTGCGTGATGGTGCACAAGATTAGTTTTTTCAAATTCATGCACAATTGTACTCGGCATACAAACGACTTGAATATCTTGAACTTTTAGCTTCCAAGTATCATCATATCCGTCTTTTAACGATTGAACATCGAGGTCGTTCCGAAATGTTAATCTACCAAAGTCAAAAACCATTATTCCATTACTTGTTTCATCATGCATAACAAAGACAGGAGATGAAATATCGACATTGGTAATCACCGTAGTTTTCGAATGAGATAAAGCACGGTAGAGGAAATCTCTTTGCTTTATCCGCCAGTTAGACATGATGGTTTTGAGTCTTTGAAAGTCATGAGAGAATTCAGTGGAATTTCTGATTTGAAAAACTTGAGAAAGGGACCTCATAGAATCCGGAGCATAAATTATCTCCATCGTAGATACCTTTACATTAACTGAATTTTTGAAGAAAGTCGCATGTTCGCCTGATAGTGGAGTACTATGTTGAAGTGTTCTTCTCACGAAAACTGTGGCACTATGGAAATGAGATTGATTTCTAATGAAGATGGTGTTTTGCCCTCCCCATCGGTCAGTAAAAGCGGATGCCTGTTCAAGCCATTCTCCCTTTTTTGTCAATATCTTCCTCTTATGATCAGATGAAGCTCGTTGATCAAGAATTTCAAGAGAAGCAAAGGTGCTAATAATGTCCCATTCATGCGTATTATGAAGAGCAATTTTTTGAACAGTAGCACACCTAAACTGCGCAATATGAAGCCTCTTAAATTCACCTGTAGATGATCTTTGGATTTCGTCTATTTGAAATGCGGTTTCTGGGCAGAGAAGAACAATATCACATTTACCAACAGATTTCACATTATTTGTAATGATATGAATACTTTCTTTTGTCTGATTTGATAGTTGTTGAATAGAATCGAAAAGACCTTCAGTTTCATCACTAAAGACAGCAAACATTCTATTGAAAATAGTTTCTCGATAATCAGTATAGAACGGGTTTGCCTGGCCATGTTTTAAGTCAGATAGTAAATCTCCTACCGGTAATATCTTTGTTTGTATTGCTATATCAGAAGTTGTATTCAGCTTTGACTTTAAACCGCTAACTTCTTCTAGAAGATGAATCCTAAATGCTGCAACCTCCTCCGGTTGCAATTCATCTTCTAAAGTTGTGAGGCTCTCACATATCTTTTCCTTTTCTAAATGACTATCAGAACACAGAAAAAGCTGGTAAAGGCTGACATATCGGTTTCTCATCTTGACTCCTTCGACAAATCCAAGCCAACCTTTTTTGCGTCTAGGACCACGTTCATGTTCAGAGTGGTGCTGAAATTTACACAGAGCAGTCACAACATGAAAGGCATAATGCCACCATAATCGAGGAGATTGTTTAGGCGATGAGCATGGTCGTGCTTCTGTTAAATCTAGAAAAAGTTGCTGAGTAATTTTACTCCTCTTCATATCATTCCATAGCGTAATAGATCGACGAAGGTACGCGATATCCTCGAGAGTGTTTTTCGTTATATTAATTTGACACGATTCTAAGGAAAGTACTGCTCTTGATGGCGGAGTCGGTATAGAGGATCTATCGGTACATGAGGATGATGTTGAATCAACCTTGATGTCGCTACCTTCTTGATCAATCGTAGACACGATAGAGCCATGAAGAGATAGCGAAATGGGGTTAAGAATGAAATTTCGACGAGCATTCGGTGAATATGCAACATCATGCAGTTTTGATGAAAAATAATTTGCATCAAAGTTAGCTTCAAGTTCTTCCTGTTCACAAGAATCACCTATGGACATGCTTCCTACGTCGTAAAAATCATCATCTTCGTGCATGAACATATTTTTCCCTACTGTTGAGCTACTAGGAGTATTTCGCTTTGAACGGGAAAATAATGGTTTTTTAACCATTTTGTGAATTAGATCATGAGTAGACAATTCACTATCCCAATAAATAGATAGATTCGTAGCAGCTGCAAGATGATGCTGAACAGTGTAACCCAAAGTTATGCATTCATCTTCTTCCTTATCTTCATTAGATTTCGATTCAAGACACGATTGAGATGTTCCTTCTTCCTCTGCTGGCTGCTCATCGAAATTGGGGATTTTGTAAAGGTCAGATTCAGGTGTAGGCCCATGATCAATATTCCCGAAACTGAATTCTTCTAGCACAATGCCAACAGAAAATGGGGGTCTATAATGAGACCTCTGAACGTTACTATATATGTGTTTTTTGGATCTTCCTTTCGCTTTAGAATTTTCAAAACCAATACAATCGCCTGTGTCTTCATACCGTAAATGAATGTTTTTCACCGTGATGGATAGCGATTCGAATATGTTTTGAATCAGTTGCTTCACAAAGGGAGAAGAAGACTTTTCATCATCGATCAAATCATTAGAGCTCAAGTTTTGTTGATCGGTGACAGGAGCAGAAGGATCTTGAAACAAAACCTCATTCAGTATCGTTTGGACCGCGTGCTCCTTTTCAACTCTAGCCTCGTCAGCAGTCTTGCCCTCATATTGTTCCTGCGTATATGTCTCATTCAAATCTGGTTCTCCTGGGGCAACAAGAATATCTACATCCGAAAGTACAATCGAGCATCCTTTGTGTTTTTCAATGGCGCGCGTGTTGCGATTCGCGTTCCGCTTCGAGCTCAATCTAAGAATTTTCCACGGAATGTGAAGTTCGAAAGTCCCAATACTACCATACACAATATGAAACGGAACTCGACTACCGCTGTCATCTTCAAAAATTCTTCGATCATGATTAGCAAGTAGCTGTTGCAATGCATCGGGTCTTAACTTTAAATCTTTCAAAACCACTTCACCGTTCCAAACGGATATTTTCACTTGATTTGCATCGAAGTCTAAAATTATGTGCTTGAAGTGTCGTGCAAGCGTATCCGCAAAGTAGCGCTCAAACATTGTATACGGTTATTTGATTTCTTGTCAACGCTCCACAACCATAAATGAGATAGTAAGAATGCGATCGATATCTATCGGATATCTGGAATGTAATTAAATTTTAATTATACTGTCAACTGTCAAGCATTTTTGAACGTGAGTTTTCACGGTTGTCGAAATTTGGCGGGACTCAGAGTATGTTAGATGTCTCTCAACGAGTCAAGCCATATCTCTTGGCAGTTGGATAATGAAAAAATAAACAGTGAATAAAGTTATCTATACACACTCCATTTTTCTAAATACGTAACCACTGGTCTTAAAGTTACTGATTTTGAAGCATTCTATTTCTATTGGAAATCATGAAATCAGATAATAAAATAATCTTACTTTGATCGCTAGAGAGAATGGGACTATGATACTCATAAAAGAGTGAAGGTTACCTCCAACCATCGGCTGTTACCATACATCAAAACATCACCACAATGTTTCCCAGAACAATAACATTCAATTCACATTTTTCTTCGAAATCACTTCAATTCAAACGAAATCAAATCTAACATTAGTGAGATCCGGTGGCTGGCAATCCTAAGGCTTGCTTCACAATGTCATAAATAACAAGCTGGCTGGTGATAATGCTGGATACGTGGACGATTCTAGCCCCAGTTCCAGTGAAGAAACCACCAATACCTCCTTTCTGGTAAATTTCGTTGATAACGCCAAAGAAAGACTGTCCAGATTTGGATTTATAAGTATCAGTCAAGATCATATCACCGGGTTGAGAGAAGATGCATGCAAAAATGGATGCTACAAATGCCGAAAGAATAGATACGATCCATTTGATGTCAGAAGTGTTCTTGATGAGGCTTGAGTTGGTTTCAAAAAATTTGTACAAGGCTTTAGCAACAATATCAAAGGATACTTGTTTTCCCATGGTATATGGTACTATCGGTGAGGATCATCCAAGAGTAAAATTCGATGAAACAGCGTTAGAATGCTCGAACGAAAAATGATACATAACCGTGACACGATCTCCAATATTATCGTCTATTTCAATACTGACCTTGTTTACTGAGCATGGCAAAAATACCCCCAAAGAGACTCCAGAAACCATCTTCTTTGATCAATCTGGGAAGAGTCTGCATCAGACCCAAGCCTTTGTAGTCCTTATCGGTGACAACACGGATTCTAGCACTTTCCATAGGACATAACAAGACACTCGCAACAGCACCAGCAATGACACTTGCTAGAATGTATGCAATAGCGATGTTACTAAAGATCTTAGCCATGATAGGTTTCGCAATCTCATAACACCCAAACTTCATAGCGCCTTCCACTCCGTATCCTACAACAGTTGGTCCTAGGCCACCTAGGAGAGCGCCCGGGCCATCCGATTTCAAAATGCTGACAGCAGCCGAGGCCATTCCCTTGTTATAGATTTCAGGCTGTGCCTGCATCTTAGTCTTAACAACGTCAATGGGTGTGGTGATTCCATGAGAGGTTGCGGCACAAATACCTCCAGCAGCGAAGTAGCGGTAATCAAAGGCCTTTTGAGCGACGCTTGCAGCGCCAGCAGCAGTCCCCGCATCAATATGATTAGAATTGAAGAGGATGAGGAGAAGCGAAAGGATGCGAGTGGGTGACTTCATGGATGAAATGCTTCGTCCTTGACCGATATCTAAACATAAAGTAATTATGGAGTCAATCAATCACATCAACGAGAAGGGGTTCGAGGTGCGAGTAACCAGTACCAATCACCATGCCGCGAGTTTTCAAAACGGCGCGAAATGAACCGGAATTCCAAATGTTCCGATCAGTCTACTACCTACCACCTACCACAAACCAAAACATTTTAGCTAAGACGATAAAGATCATTTTCTAATTCATTAATTCTTATTTACCACAACACTGAATTGAAACAGACACGAGAGGATTAAAGGCATGTCGATGAAGATTTCGTGGACAGATAAGCTTTGATTTCATTCCTAGAGAGAACCCAGAGAGGTTTCATTATAAATTACCCTACCTCAAACCTCAATACAACTACATCTCGCAGGGCAAACAATGTTGCCATTTCGAGAAATGGTTACAGTCCAGTCACTGCACATGTCGGCAGGAATAGTACCAGCCAGATTTGTGTTTTCAAGACTTAAAATTCTCAAGCTAGATAGTTTTTTCAAACCTTCCACCGGAAGTGGACCAGAAACTTCAGTATTTGCCAACCTCAAAACTGGAAAACAGAAAAATACATTTTTATGAGAATTTGAAATACAAAAATTGGCTGATGAAGTCCACAAACTTACTTTGGAGTTCAGGCATGTCCCAGTTTATTCCAAGATCAGGGAAGGCGCTACCCCCATTGTTACCGAGTAAAGTGTTTTCAAAATTTACAAACCTCAATGTTGATCTAGTCCACAAAGAAGATGGTATGGTTCCGGAGAAGTCATTATTCGAGAGATTAATGGTCTCTAAAGAAGCATAATCAGAGATAAAATCGATGGATCCGCTGAGGTTGTTATTACGCAAGTCCAAAGCTCTCATTTCTGTGAGTTGTCGGAAGTACGGAGGAACGGTTCCAACTAAACTGGCATCACTCAATCCCAAGAACCTCAAGGCTTTCAAAGTACCAAATTGCCACGGTAAAGGTTGCTGAGCAAATGGATTACCACTCGCAGAGAAAAAGACGAGATTCTGTAATTTAGCAATACCAGGACCGGACAGAGTTCCACCAAGCTGATTATTATCAAGATCAATGTTGTTTAGAGATGGGGTTTCATAAAATGCATCAGGAATAGTTCCACCGATCTGTTGCTGGTCAATATCAAATAACTGGAGATTTTTTGCATTTTTAATTGCATCGGATATGGTTCCTTTCAATTTTCCTTTTTTCTTGGCATCTGAATCATTGAATTCGAGCTTAAGCGCGACAAGTTCTGTGAGCTCATAAACTTCATCGGCAATGATACCATTAAGTCCAATATCATTTCCTCCAGCTTAAAAATGTGAAACATGTTAGAAATTCATTCGATGATAAGAAAATATGACATTTATATTGATACTTACATGGAACCATGCTGATATCAACGACTTTTTTGTCACCATCACAAGTAATTCCGTACCAATTACATACATGAGAGTTGCTAAGCCAACTATCACGCATTTGATTATTTAGTACTGCACAAGGTTTTCCCTCGCTACAGAATCTCCATGTCGCTCCTCCAGATGCAAAGTAGAAAGCTGAAAGAGCATAACGTTCGTGCAGCAAAGCCCCCAGAGTAAGTGACGAGGCACCTGGCGGGCAGAATCTTTCTTGCTGGACAAAATTAGCAGCTTGTACATTAACAGGCTGCCCTGGAATTTTGCTTACCGTGGCGCTGCTTAGAATACTGTCGTATTCCGCTTCAGTGTATCCGGCGCAAAATAACGGTTGGCCTTGTGCAGTTGGCCTAGGGGTGACAGGCCCGGTAGGCATAGAAGGGGCATTCGGACCAGGAACAGATGGAGCTCTACTTGATGTTGGAGCTTTGGATGATTGTCCTCCCTTTCCTTTAGATTTAGGAGATTTGGATGACTTTCCTCCCTTTCCTCCCTTTCCTTTAGAACTGGGGGCTTTAGATGATTTCCCTCCTTTTCCTTTAGAACTAGAAGACTTGGATGAATAAGACTTAGAAGAGGAACCCTTTCCTTTAGAGCTACTAGCAGAGGAATCACCTTTTCCTTTAGAACTTCCAGCAGTAATCTTTCGTCGAAGATTTCCAGTTCTCTTCTTGGCGTCGACGTAAACGGTCGACGAGGTTGCGATGAAGCAAATGACTAGAAGGATAGTATTAATGTAAGAAGATTTCATTTCAATAAGATATCAAATCTTAATAGACAATAGAGTTGCCTTTGAAGTGATTAAGAGGCGTAATTTGTGTTTTTTGGACGAGGAAACGATCATCTAAATGAGAAAAAAACGGTGAAAGACATGAAACCAACGGCCACCAAGACACCGTCAGGGATAAAAGCTCATTTTTTCGTTTTTTACAACGACCAACGACCACCAACGTCATGCACACACATGTAAATCCTTAATGCAAATAGGAGATGTACTTGGACGTATTTATGCCCAAATCAATGGAACATTTAATAAAAAGGGGCAATGTTTTTCAAAGGGGCAATGTTTGTATGGGACATTTGTACTGAGCCTATTTAAAACGAAACTAAATGTAAGTATTTCCAGGGCCTTTTGAATGAAAGAAAAAATGTTTAATATGTTATTAGATGTATGATGCAGCATAATGCATTACATTTTTATAATTTGAATATGATTCGTTCAATGATATATATTTCTCCATCATGACATTCGTTTTAGTCATCTTCACTCAATTCATCCAATAACGTATTTCCCATGGCACTCCCAAAATCCATATTTCCCATACCACCTCCCATTCCATTCATCATGTTCATCAAATCTGATCCCATGTTTTTATACATTTCAGCAGCTTGAATCATGGTTTCCCTAGTAATGTAGTATTTTATTTTTTGCGAAACGATAGGTGGATTAGTGACACGGTGTATATATGTTCAAATATGCATTGCATGATTTACAAGTGTATTATATATACTTCTTGAATCAAATCATCGCCATTGCCTGGACGAAGTATACTTTATGTATTTCAACCAACAAGCATCAAACATGTAACATGTCACACTCACCTCCACTTATCCTTATCATTCAAAATTTCCTCAAATCCGTCAGGCATACTTTTCAACATTCCCGCCATCATGGGATTATTCAGAATCATTTGTCTACTCTGCTCCAATTTTTCTGGATCCGACATGTATTCTTGAAACATGGGAGAAGCCATCATATCCTGCAATTGTTTCATAGATTCTTCGATGCTTGGTAGCTGACTAGGATCATCGATTCCCATTGATGCCAGCATTTCATTTACTTTAGAAGAATCAATACCAGCGGAGTTCATTAGGTTTTGCATCATGGCATCAGGATCGCTATCGGGTGAAGCTCCTCCTCGAATGTTGGTGAGCATATTGATGCTTGGTCGAAATGGTAAAGCGTATGAGGCCTTGAATGTGGAAATTGTCTAAGCCAATCATTGGTGACGAAGAGGTGAGAATATGTGTGAATAATTGCGAGAGACAGATAGAACCACCATTTATTTCCTTCGGATCGCACGAATCCTAAAACTATTTATTGAAACGAAGTAGTAGATACCTCTAATACCACACAGAAAACACAGAACATCAACTTACCAGCAAAATACTTGGAATGGCACGCATACTTTCTCTAATGTTCGTTATAAGATATTTAGGATATAACTATAGATGATGACGCAACAAGAAAATCCAATTGCTTGAGTGAATGAAAGCAGCCAAGACTGATGATATGAATAGAATTTTCTTGCGTCTAGCTCTGGGCTCTGGAGTCTGGAGATGAAAGTTTCCAGTCACGACTGTACTCGTGGAAGGTTTCACACCCTACAAATCACGGATACATTGTTTTGGCGCCAAAAACACGACTATTTTGTATTGCAGATGCCTTTCTCTTTTTGCTTCTTCTTGAAACCAACGCCCATCGCGCACATCTTGCTTACCGCCACAACCATATCATAAATCCGTCTTCTTAAAATTAATGGCAATCGGACCCACATACACTGACCAGTGTTAAACCGATCTCTGCTCCCTCTTCCTCCGTATCCTCTTACATCAAACGGTTTCAATTGTTTTGTAGGATTTGACTGAAGAACCAATCCCTTGCATCATTCTCCAGATACGCAACGCTTCATACAACCAAACTATATTAAGACACTACAGAACTAAATTTCTGTAGATGAAGACAGTTTGCTACTCCAGTATTGATAAGCCTGGATAAGATTTGATACATCTTAACTCTTTCAACGAAACCAACGGAGAAGAAATAAAAGAAGACCGACCATTACCATTTTTATTATACATATATAAATAGAAATATATATATATTTTCAAAACACACATCAAACACTCCACACAGAAGACACACACACGCACGGACGCACGGACCATAAAAAATAGTACCATGCAACAAATCATCGGAAGTCGACCGTCACTCATCACTCTTCCTAACTCACCAATGAGGTTCCTCATCATGGATACACCCCGTGCTAACAATTTACACC
>Ga0213868_10001411_pt1 | contig 23138 bp, 13 predicted proteins | sample PICome_9_FD_160087 | JGI IMG/M metagenome (GOLD analysis project Ga0213868, IMG submission 160087) | Coastal seawater microbial communities near Pivers Island, North Carolina, United States - PICO127 | ecosystem: Environmental > Aquatic > Marine > Coastal | place: USA: North Carolina... | reverse complement strand
TAAAATATAAAATATAAAATATAAAATATAAAATATAAAATATAAAATATAAAATATAAAATATAAAATATAAAATATAAAATATAAAATATAAAATATAAAATAATAAAAATAATTATCAATTATACTTATTATTTTTTAAAGGAAAGAATAGAAAATGAATAATAATTTATTTATTTAATAATAAATATGATTTGTTTTTTTAATTTGGAATAGTGTTAACAATCTGTATCTGAGTCTAATTGATCGTGGTTGTTCGAATTTGTCAACTGGGGTTGAGGGGTAACTGCATTGATACGATCCATATCAATTGGTCTAAAAACGGTTTGTATTGGTTGAATATTTGTATCAATCGTCAGCGAAGATGGAGGAAGACTATTTATTATTCTGTCTTGTAATTGATGTAAGTCATACTGATTGAAAGATTCTACAGTATCCCCGTGATCATAGTGTTCATCATATAAAGGTGTATGAATATCTGGACCTTGTGTAGCTGCTGCATCGAAATCAATAGAAACGTCTGTGTCGTAACCGAATATATCATTCAGAAGTTCTGGAGAAGGACGTGATGATATAGTTTGTCTATCATTTTCGTCTCTGTGCAAGTTTACGAACGTGTTATTATTGAAATGTAATTCGGCTTGTACTTCTTCTGCATATGTATCCCGATTATCATTATTGTAACTATTATTTTCGATGTGCATATTGGTTACCGTATACGTAATGGATGCAGTTTCAGATGATTCCGCGTCACTATTTATCTCCGTGTCACTGTCTATTTCTGTATCGTTATTTTGAAAATTCCTTACAACTGTTATGCTATCATCATCCTCATCCATATTTACATCATCATCATCATCATCATTATTGTCGTCATCATCATCATTATTGTCGTCATCATTGTCGTGAGTTTCATCTATAAATGAACCATATTGTCTTATTCTTGATTGGGATGGTGTTGCTACAATGTAATGGTGAACGTATTGGAGGTTTGTCCTTCGTATAATTTCACGATTATCTGTTTCGGATTCATCATCAGAATCATCATCAGACTCAAGAGTCGGAGTAGACGGTCTATCATTTGTACTTAATCTATTTTCGTCAAGTATATTTCCGTAATGTACCATTTCTGTAGTATTACTCATCGTCGATTGAGGTGATACAAAGGATCGGGGTTTTTTCTTGAATATCTGTTTATTCAATGATACATAACGTGGAAGAAACTTTTCCATATAGAATAGGTGGGATGTATTGAAAACGTAATGTTTCACGTATGATCTGAAAGAATGTATAGATTCTGATAAATCATCATGTATCGCAATCTTCCTTGAATTTGGTATTTTATCCACATCTATGAATAGAGTGAAGTCATATATATTTTTTTTGCCAATCCAATAACACTTATTATTAATATCTATCATGTCGACAGATGGAATAGGATATGTGTTTGATGATGGCATATTAATAGCAATGCTATCTTCTTGAAGATGAGTCGGGATTGTTCCATTCTTACATTTTGTGAATTCTTCTACTAATTGTTTGCTCTTATGGTAAAATAGGCTCACCTGAAATAATTTATGAATAAAATAGCATTTTATTTTTCTTCCTGTGAGACGATTAGATCGTTTAAAACAATAAAGTTTATACATAAATTTAGCCTTATTGAATTGGCGAATTTTTTCGTCAATCGAAAATCGGTACTGTACATAATGTTCTAGATATGGAAGCATAATATTAATTTTTTCTTGTTTTGGGAAATCTGGATCAAATTCAATCGTATAATCAACATATTTCTTGTTGTAATTACGGATCATCCTATCAATATATATTAATAATTCTGTATTATCTTGTTGATGAAAATTTTTGAGAATACTGTCTTTTATCAGAAAATCATTGTTTCTTTCGAATACTTTCAGAACAAAGTTCGACATATAGTACCGTTTAAGAAGCAATGGCATGTTCATCACCTTTGAATTGAAATGGATAAAATGATAAATACTCAATAAAGTGCTATACGTGAATTCTTTATTTGTCCATGGATTTTTCACTTTTATCGGTTCAGAGAACAATTCAACGTGATATGTTAATGATTTATTGATGATCTTTATGAGATCATAGATACTGAATTTGTATATTATTTTGTCTTCGATGATATTGATTCTTCTATTATTTGGGATATCATCAAGACAATCGAACTCAATTGTATTTACAATACCAGCGTTTTTATATACCTTTTTCCACATGCATATATTTTTAAAATGTAAGAGAGCCATGTATTTTCTTTGAGTTTTTCTGAAAAGGTCCAATACTATCTTATTGTATCCATTGCTGAAGCATATAGATTTATGATGATTAATGAAAATATGATATTTATATTTCATCATACCGAGTGATTCTATTTTATATTTATTTTTAGTAATATGTGTATCTGTAAAATATGTAGTAAACATGAACACATTGTTTCTTTCAGTGATATTCATGTTTTGTAATTCGTGATTGAAACATTTTATAAAAACAGAATACATATATTACTAGGAATATTGTATGGAAGTTGGATTAATTAGTAATATATGTATATAGGGGATAATGATATATGCTTTAATTAGAATACGAGTGGTTTACCTCGTGTTGTATCAATTTTAGAAACCCACATAAAAAATACAATTACTTTTATATGGGTTTGATATTGTGTAAGAAATAGTAAATAAGTAGTGATTATGTATTAATTTGATTATGTAGAAATAGGTAAATAATTATAAGAAATCATCGTTTAGTACATTATTTGTACTACAATTGACGTCGGTGCCAGGGATAACATCCTCAGCTGGATTAGATATTTGAAAATTGCAGGTGCTGTCATTATTTTCTGATATCTTAGTGATTTTCTTTTGGAAGCTTATCGTGTTCTGATCGATCGTAATGATGTCAGATGATTTATTTTCAATAGATCTTAGATCGGTATATATTTGAAAGCTACTTGTTCCATAGTATCCTTGCTGTCCACACATAATATTCGCAGAGATGCCTCTCATTTCGTCGAGTTCAGCGTGTTTGGCTGCTCTGAAAAACATTTCTGGTGTCTCTTCAAATGTAGCCTTCATAATGGGACCTACATCATCGTTGTTTATTCCGTATCTGAATATAGAAATAGGTTTTTGTGAGTATGTCATTCTATCGCACAAAAGATTGAGGTGGTGATAGTTGATATGAGATGAACCAGAAAAGACTTCTTCGAGTTCGTTGTATATGACTTGTCTGGCAGCTTCGATACCGAGGACACGGTAAATTTCCTGTATATCATTGCTGATGGTTCTTGAGGAGTCGACATAATCTAACCCAAGAATGCCTACCAAGTTGGTACCTACTGTATCAAGTACCCAAACGTCTTTTGAAGTATTTGTAGAGTTATCATTTTCATCTTGTTTACGATAGTTTTGTATTTTGCGCAAATTAACATTTGAGATACCTTGGATGCCTCTGAGAATAATATTGTGCATGATTTTGTCCTGAATATTTTTCAGATGATAAATTTCGTCTGTTTGGTCTAGAGCGTCACCTGAGACCGCCCCTTTATTACTGTCGTGTTTTTTGAATCGTAATCTGAATACAAGCTGATCATTATTGTAGTCCGAATAGATACATTCTGTGGCAAAGGATCGAAGACTGAAATGAATATCGTCCATTGTGATATCTTTGTCCAACATTGCTTCTTTATCCATCACCAATCTCATGACCCATTTATTTTTTGTATTAGCGTCTTCTGCATCATCGATATCATTGTCTTCGGAAGAGGATTCATACTCAGAATCGGGAGACTTGTCTGAAGACGTTGCGGGAGACTTGTCTGAAGACGTTGCGGGAGACTTGTCTGAAGACGTTGCGGCTTTTCTAATAATTTTTTCGAATTCTTTAAATTCATTGATGAAATTCTTGTCTTTTGAATCATTATTCTTTGGGTCAAAGCAGATTTGTACAGAGGAGACAACATTTTTTAGTTGTGTATGTTGTAATTGTGGGATAAGACCTTGTACATATTCTTTGTCAGTATCCCACTGTGCAGGAACGAACAACGTAATACTAGGAGACTTTGGATTGTCGGATAGAGCAAGGATTTCATCGATGCGTTCTACACCTGAAACTACGTTTGTTTTACTCGCTACACCTGCATTGTGAAATGTATTGAGTGTAAGCTGGGTGGTAGGCTCACCAATAGATTGTGCAGCGATCATACCAACCATTTCTCCAGGAGCTACAAGAGATTTTTTATACATTTTTTCAATAATTTCCAACATGAGGATGATAGAAGCTTTTGTAAATTTCCTGACAAGAAGAATTTCTCGAGGAGACAAGTAGTAGAAATACATGACTTCAAATAGTTTTGTTGGTGGAGAGTAATATATCATTTGAAGTCTTTTCATTGTATTTTCAAGAAGTTCAAAATATTCTAATGGAGAAATATCAACGAGATTGTCTTTATTGTCGTTAAGATTTTTGCATTGTATTCCATGAATATTATTGATAATGTGTTTGAATGACACTGGCAAACTTACGCTTGATTCTCGGAAATTTTTAAAAACATGTTTGATAATGTCTTCCTTACATTGTAACATCATATCAATGTAGAATTTGCACTTTGTCTTTATTTGTTTCACTATCTCCTTCTTTTTCAAGTCTTTGATGACGTTATCCGTGAATGGATTTTCTTTACTAGAAAGATCAAGGAAGTAATGAGCGTAAATTTCTTCAGTAGATTGATCAACCAATGAAATTTTTTGGCTTTCCACATTCACCGTATCTACGCCGTCGTCACCATACCGGAACTGAACGATTTTGTTTTTATTATTACGTACTGACATGTCATATTCTACCTTTAAATCTTCCAGCCCTTTAATAAGTCGTCTTTGAATATATCCTGTTTTTGAAGTTTTGACAGCTGTATCAATGAGACCAACACGACCAGCCATGGCATGAAAGAATAGATCCTCTGGAGATAATCCTTCGATAAATGACTTTTCGACAAATCCTCTAGCTTTTGGTGTGTCATCGTATTTTGTGAAATGAGGAAGAGTTCTGTTTTCGAATCCGTATGGTATACGTTTACCGTCTATTGCTTGTTGTCCTAGACAAGAAAGCATTTGTGAAATATTGGTGTTCTTTCCTTTTGAACCAGCGTTTACCATGATGACGAATCTATTTCTTGGGTCAAGATTTTCCTTGCTGATTGCTCCGGTGTCTTTTAGCGCAGCGTTCAACGTATTTTCAATCTTGCTTTCAAGTGCGTCTTGATTCGACTTACCTGTTTTGTTTTCGAAGATACCCATATGAACTTCATCAAGTATATTTTTGACCTCTTCTTTTTTCTGGTCGATGCATGCTTTAATTTTATCCTTTGTTGTTTTATTGGCAATGAGATCACTAATACCAACGCTGTAGCCACTGAGTTTCATGTACTCGGTAATTATGTTCTGAAAATTATCAATAAAGTCTGCACTAGCGAGTGGTCCGAAGTAGTTGTATATGCGTTGAAGCAGCCCATTGCTACCGCTTTTAAAAATAGAATCTTGCATTTTACCCTGTTCATATTTACCTGCAATGATATTGGTGACCTGATTATCATCTGTTTTGTGGGATACTGTAATGGGAGGTAAAATTTGTGTTAACAACTCGAAACTGCTGATTTTGTCTTCATCATTTTTCTCTTTGAAAACCTCTGTATTGATTTTATTGAACGACATGAGCAAATGCATTGCTTCCTGTTTTGTAAAATTAACATCTGATGTGATTACCGGTTTTTTATTTGGAATTTCCATTTCACTTTGTCGAGTAAATAAATAGGCGCCTAGTAAAGAATCTTGGAATATGCCAATGATAGAAGAATTATTTGCTGGACTAACCATTTGGTAAGGAACTGCAGCTAAATGACGAAGTTCTATTTCCGACTCTTCATCTTGTGGCATATGTAGATTCATTTCATCACCATCGAAATCGGCGTTGTATGGTTTTGTGCAAGCAACGTTCATTCTAAAAGAATCGCCACGGAACATGATGACCGCAATGTGGCACATCATACTCATTCTATGAAGTGTGGGTTGACGATTAAATAACACTGCATCACCATTCATCATGTGTCTGTGTACAATATCTCCTTCTTCAATGACCATTGTTGGGTTCGCTTCGTCTTTAGAAAAGAATTGAAGAAAGAATTTTGAACCTGTATTCTTCTTTTCGAGTATCTTGGCACCGGGATAATTGGTTGGACCATTCGCAACAAGCTTCGCCAAAAATTCTTTATTATTTTTATTCACGGTTACTGGCTTCGTAATGTTCATAGCTACTTTTAAAGGAACTCCTAATTCACGAATAGACAAATTGGGATCTGGAGTAATGACTGACCGAGCAGAGAAATCGACTCTTTTACCCATAAGATTTCCACGAACACGTCCCATTTTACCATTGAGTCTTTCTTTTATGGATTTCAATGGTCTACCTGATCTTTGTGCTGCTTGACTAATACCATGTGTTTTTGTATTGTCTACCATAACATAAATGTAGTATTGTAATAATTTATGATGTTCTGAAATGTGTCTTCTGTGATTTGCGATAATATTTTCGTCAATTGTTTCATTCGCTAGGTCTTTATTGAGAAGTTCTGTTCTATCACGCAAGTCTTTGTTTGTCTTAACAATGTCAACAAGCATGTGACTGATGTCATCTTCATTTCTCTGCTGACCATCCATCTTGATCGAAGGACGTACTGCTGGTGGTGGGACAGCAAGAACTTCACATATCATCCATTCTGGTCTAGAAAATTTTGGGGAGAAACCTAAAAATTCAATGTCTTCATTTGACATACGACTAAGAATAGTTTGAACTATTTTTGGTGTAAGCAATATACTTATTGGTTCTGCTGTATTGTTGTTACTCTTTGTTGTCCATTCGGCGGTTAACGTTGCTAAATCAGTTTTCTTTATTTTCGATGGTTGATCACATCCGCAACCATATTCTATTTCTGACCCGCACTTTTTTACCTTGGATGCAAATGTATGGAGGTAGAGAAAACGATTATATGGTTTCAGTTGTAATGCATGTTTGTGTGTGTCTTTATTGATTTTCAATTTGCTGCACTTGAAACAAATACAGTGTAATATTTTTATAACGGTAGGTAGATACTTGACGTAGAATACCGGTTGTTCTAATTCAATATGACCAAAATATCCAGGGGTATGTAGATGTTGAAGTTGATCAGTCGGACACATAATACCTTGCTCTAGTACACCCATTCTTGGATCAAACAATCCACCGATAACCGGTTTATTATTGATGTATGTATCCCTAGTTTTAATTTCAGCCACAGACGATTTTCTTATTTCATCCGGAGATAAAATACTAAACTGTATTCCAATTATCTTCGACGACTTTCCTTTCGGAAATTCCTCATTATAATCAGTTAATATTGCAGCCATAGTATAAGATACACGAAATAGTATAACAAATATATATGCTTTATTTATAAATCGTTTTACTTATATTATTCAAATATAATTTATAATGGAACAAGTGTGTTTCCTATGGTATCTATATCAATTTTGATTTTGTTGTAAAAAAAAGGAATACACTTATGTATAATCGTAATTATTTATGATGAATGATGATACATAAAATTGAACATAATAATTTGTCCTGTAGATGTAATATGCATTTATATGAAACCGTCAATAAGTAACATGAACGACAACAATATGTTTAAAAGCAGTAAAAAGGACCGTGAAGGTAACGTCAACGATAAAAACAAAAATGATAAGGTAGACACAACAAGCAATAAAGATACAGAAAATGGTGTTTCTTCACGCGCATCGAATAAATACAATACTAGGAACTCGAAGAAAGGAAACAACAAAGTAGTCAATAAAAATGCGTTGCCTGTGAAATCGAACCCAAATAATAAAAAGGTTTCACATGATGATGGTGATGATAGTTCGTGTGACGACAATGAATCATCTGAATATGAAGAAGAGGAAGACGACGATTTTATAGTAAACGATAAAGGGAAAAAATCCTTGGATAATGCAGAGTATAAAAAGTTCCTTAATAGCATGTTTCCGTCGGCATATATGAAGAAGAAGACAAAGGACGCAGATTCGAAGAAAGAAAGAGAAGGAAATAAAAACAAAAACTCTACCAAGTCTATTCCAATCAACAGGAACAAACGCAAGACTACAACAAGTAAGGAAGAGGAAGAATCGGAAGACGAGGAAGAAGACTCTGAGTACGTGACCGAAGAATCCAATGAAGAGGAAGAATCAGATGATGATGACGAAAGCGACGAAGATGATACAGAAGAAGAATATTATGTCAAGTCCGCAAAGAAAGGAAAGAATGGAATAAATCTTATATTATCTATTAGTGATCCAAATGAATATGAAACGGATTATTCAGAGGAGGATGAATACAGTACGAATTCGTCTGCAGGATCGAGTGATGAGGATGATACAAGTGATGACGAAGACGACGATTCAGATGATACCGACAAAGAGGTTCGTAAAAATAAAAGATTGAAGAAAGAAGAAGAATTGCGGACAGATTCTCTTCTAGCCCAAAAGGAGCTTCATACGATTAACGCCCTTAAGATGTCATATACTACGATTCTGGAGACGGACAAGGAGAATGAAATTGCATTAGAAGGATTAAAGAATTTGGAAAAGAAAGAATCAATGATAAAGAAGAATGTGCACAAGAAGGAGAAAAAGCAAAAGACGAAGAATACCAGAAAATACAAAAGTATAATCAACAAAAAGAATTTGATGAATGATTACAAATACTTCAAGAACAAACTGTCATTAGAAGATCAGCGAAAGGTAATTGAAGAAGTGAATATCATAAACAAAATAGACATTGTTCAGAAGCCATATAGAATTTCTCTTTTGGAGTCAAGCATACCACCCTATTTAAAGGCGATTGCTATGTCCAAAATTTCGTTGTTGAGGAATATGGAACCTGGTAACGGTGAATTTTTCAAGGTGAAAACTTGGGTAGATACCTTTATGAAAATTCCATTTGATATTTATCGTAGTCTGCCATTGACAATGTCTGACGGTGTAGAGAAGTGCCATGAATATATGGAAAACTCTAAAAATATATTAGATAATGCGGTGTATGGTTTAAATGATGCGAAAATGCAGATTATGCAACTTATCGGTCAATGGATTAGTAATCCGAACGCAATGGGGACGTCTATTGCCATAAAAGGTCCAATGGGGACCGGTAAGACCACTTTAGTAAAAGAAGGAATCAGCAAAATTCTCAATCGTGATTTTGCTTTCTTAGCGTTAGGTGGAGCGACTGATAGTAGCGTATTGGAGGGTCATGGTTATACCTACGAAGGTAGTACGTGGGGTAAAATTGTAGATATTCTTATCCACACGAAGTCAATGAATCCTGTCATCTACTTTGATGAATTGGATAAAATTAGCGACACTCCAAAAGGAGAAGAAATAGCAGGCATCTTAACCCATCTTACCGATACATCTCAGAACTCATTATTTCACGACAAGTACTTCTCTGAAATTGAATTTGATCTAAGCAAATGTTTGTTCATTTTCAGTTACAATGACGAAAAGAAAGTGAATCCAATTCTTCTTGACAGAATGTACAAAATTCAGACCAAAGGATATGACAAAAAAGAGAAGACTGTAATTGCCACAAAGTATTTAATTCCAAAGATTATTGAGCAGGTCAACTTTAAGGAAGAGGATATTATCATCCCGAATGAAACGATACATTTCATAATTGATTCTTATACAGGGAAAGAAGACGGAGTACGCAACTTGAAACGTTGTCTTGAAATTGTTTACACAAAGTTGAACATGTTCCGTCTCATGAAACCAGATTCTACACTATTCGATGGAGAAGTAGCATTTCAGGTTGAATTTCCATTTACCGTAACCACCGAAGTACTTGGTAAAATGATCAAGCGTACTGATTTGATGAGTCAATCTCTACACATGATGTATCTGTAAATGTCTTTGTCTTTCCTATTGAATTGTCATGACTTATAAATCTTTTACATTATTCATAAATACATAAATAAAAATTAATTCATATATAAATAAAAATTAATTCTCAAAGATAACAAACTAAATTCTCTCATTTTTATTGTAAATTATGTAAATTATTTAAGTTTACTTTTTAGTTGTGAGAACATTTCGGCATTATATATTCCTGAAGGTTTGTACGTTCTTACAGACTTATATTCAGGTGGATCACGTTTCGATGATGGCATATCATTTTGGGCAGTTTGTTGTTGTTGTTGTTGTGGTATAGGTTTAATTTGCGTATCACTAGGGATATGATGGTTATGATCATCGTTTTTGGTACTCGTTGATGTCATATAATTCATTTTATATGGTTCATAAGATACCTGATGATTATTTGGATCATACTTTAGTTGTGATGGAGCATCAAACGGCGTATGATTGATAAGTGGATTTTTGTAAGAATCTCTTACTTGTGTAGGTGAAGATAAAGTGAGATTATTCAGAGACGGTTGTTGCTGTTGATGGCTCGTGTGCGACATTTGTGGTGGGTATTGTTCACTACCATAATTATTCACAATCGTATTGCTACCACGTGGTTGTTGAGATTGTTTTTGTTGCGAATTTGGTAGAGAATATGGGTCACTTGGTGTCGTAGTCATTGCAAAAGAGATTTTTTTACCTCCCGAACTCATTAGTCCGCCCTTGTTCTTTTGAATTTCATTACCGTATCCGTCTATTTCTACACCAGTTTGTTTCTTCATTTCTTTACGAACATAATCTGGTATCCAATGATGCCAACAAATAAAAAGAAGATTCGGATGAGTGTACTTCACGTTGAATCCGTTGTCAGCTAATTTTGACAAAAGAAAAGAGGTACATTCTTGCACATTGTATCTGGTTATTCCAATCATAATTTCAGGAATAATGTACCAGCAGCATCTCTCGTGTATTGATTGACGTGACGTGCTTTTAATTCTGGCATGAACACGATTTAAAATTTTGTTATATGTAACAAGTTTGCTTTCGTCGTATTCTCTTTTTTTATCATATAACTCATCCAGGTTGATTTTATCTGAAAAGTTGTCTCCATCTGGTAATTCAAAAATATTCATACTTGAAATGAAAATGTTGTAATATAATTTTATTGATGCTAATGTTTATTCTACAAAGATGTCTTATTGTGTTTAGAGAAAATATTTAAAAAATATGTACTTAGCATAAATATAATAAAGACGATCATGATAAAACATTTGGTAATCAATGGAGGAGGTCCTACCGCATTTATAAGTTATGGAGTAATACGTTTTTTATGTCAACAAGATTACCTAGATATGAGTAGCATTCAATCGATCTATGCCACATCGTCAGGTGCGGTAATTGCAGCATTAGTATCGCTAAAGTATGATTGGAATGTCTTGGATGATTACATAATAAAGCGCCCTTGGGACCAAGTATTTCAATTACAACCGGAAGATTTTTTCAATATATTTCATACTAAAGGTTTGTTTCAATTCGATATGACTCGAGAGATATTCAAGCATTTACTGGAAGCAAAGGACCTTTCGGTAGACATAACATTGAAAGAATTGTACGAATACAACAATATCCACCTTCACTTTATATCTTTGGAAATAAATGCATTTGAAAAGGTAAATGTCTCCCATATTACTTTTCCAGATATTACATTAATAAAAGCAATAGAAATGTCATCAGCGTTTCCTATATTATTCAAACCTCTATTTGACGATAATGATCCAGAGAAGTGCTACGTCGATGGGGGTATCGTAGATAATTATCCGTTATGTACCTGTATAGAAGAACAAAAGTGTGAAGAGAATGAGGTATTAGGAGTAAAAAATGTAGGGGGAGCATTTACGGAAATGAATATTACGAATGATAATAATCTTTTGGAATTTTTACAAAGTTCAATGTATAAGATTATACTGCACTTACACATAAAACATTCAGGGAAGAAATCAATAAAGCAGGAGGTGATCTGTGAATGTGATACAAATATGTCGAATTATTACGAGTGGTTGGAGTACATTACCAATCGGAACAAACGTGAAGAGTTAATTGAGTTAGGTGTTACGTTTGCATCTAATTACCTTGCAGAACACTGTTTAGGAATTCTTTAAGGTTCTCTAGCTCAGGTTTAGCGTCGTATTCAATAATTTGATTTCCTTTCATGAGTTTGATGGTGGGATATCCATCAACTTTGAATTTGTCTGCAACCTCAGGTTGCTCTTCACCATTGACTAAATTAAATACAACTTGATAATTATGTATTAATTTTCCCTCGATTTCCGTTTTTAGTTCTTGCCATATAGGAAGGGCTATCTTGCTGTGGGGGCACCAGTCAACGATGAACATGTACAATTCAGCCACCTTCTTTTCTTCTACTGGTTCATCCAGAAATTCTTGATTGTCCTTATATTTTTCGTCCACCATGGGAGTAACATATTTTCTGTATGTATATATTGAAAGAGCGATGAATATAAATACGATGAATAAATAAATCCAAAATTTACCTGACGATACAGTAGTGTACACTGATGAAAGCATTGCTGATGAATTTTCTGATGCCTTTTCCATATTCGTTTGAATTTTGAGACGATGTAATATTAAGATTAAGCAAATAATAATGGTATATAATTTATGAGATTATTATTCTATAATTACATCGCAGAATAGGAGTAATGTAGAGAAGTTAGTTCTTCATTGGATAATATATGGGAAATAATGAAATTATTATCTCTAAATAATATAGTTAACTTCGTGTAGTACTATTTAAGGTAAATTATGTCAAGAAAGTATTCCCAAAATAATTTGCGAAAAACAAAAAAGAAAACTTCCAACACTAAACGGAAGAAGCGTTCGTTCACGTTAAAACAATATAATATGGGAGAAGGCATGTTAACTAGTGTATGGGGACCAAGTTTGTGGCACACACTACACACGATTAGCTTTAATTATCCTGTGAAGCCGACCGAAAATCATAAGAGACATTATATGAAGTTTATGAAGAGTCTAGTGCATATACTGCCATGTCGATATTGTAGAGAAAATTTGGTAAAGAATTATAAAACAAATCCTATACGTAAAATGGATATGAAAGATAGAAATGCTTTTTCTAGATATGTGTACAATCTTCACGAGATTGTGAATAAAATGTTGGGAAAAGAATCCGGATTGTCTTACTGCGACGTTCGTGATCGATACGAACATTTCCGTTCACGTTGTACTAAGACCTCATCCCAAAAGAAAATGAAGACAGACATTTCTATGAAAAATATGAAAAAGTATGTGAGTAGTCAAACAAGAAAATTGAAGAAAACAAAAGAATCAGGATGTGTTGAACCGATGTACGGTAAAAAGGCTAAATGTATCATAAAGATAGTGCCTCAAGATGAGAAAGGGAAAACATTCCAAATGGACGAGGCATGTAAGAAACGCCGAAATAAATAAAATAAAATACACCAGCTCACTAGATAATCATATAGTAATTTATGATAAATAATTATATGATTTATAAATAATGATAATGCTTAGAATGCACTAAAATCGTTAAGCATTGGAAGTGGTAAGTAGGAATCGTCGATGCTATTATAGTTAGGTACTTTCTTGCATTCAAAAGCAGGATCAGGACATCTGGCACAAGGAGGACAAGGATTACATGGTTTCTCACGTGGACAAACAGAAGGAGAAGGGCAAACAGGGCAAACGGGTGGGACAATCTCGGATTTCAAGATGTACAAATCTTTTTGTCCAGAAGGGATATCACTAGCAGATACACCTTCAACCGTGTTTTTCTGCGTTGCCACTACAGTTTGACCCCCAGGTGCTTTTACAACACTCGCTTTGCCCTTGTCGCCTTCAACGGTGGCACCACTCATTCCCTCAAACATGCTGGTGCTGGAACCACTTCCTAAACAACAACATAAAAGAAGGGAAATCAATAAAATGCAGAATAAATGAATCTTTTCAAGTTTCATCGTAATTACAGTAGTAGTAGTAGTAGTAAAATTCTATATGTATATACAGCCTAAAATATAAATGAACCAAAAGGAAAAATTGATTAGGTGATATTAATGTAGACTACTTTCTAGATATCAATTAAATTAATACAAATACCACTTACTCTACTATTACTATAAAGATGGAGAAAACAGATGAAACGAACTTGCACGATGTCACTGCGGATGCGGATGATACGGAACCGATTATTCAAAAGAGGAAACGAGTAGTAAAACCGGCTGTTGTATTGGATGCTTGGTACGAACGATATGGAATTGTGACAGAGACATCTCATCTTCCTCCTACTCCTACTACCAATTACTACCAAATAGGTGTAGATGAAGTAGGGAGAGGTCCCCTTTTTGGAAGAGTATATACGGCAGCAGTTGTTTTGCCTTCACCGTCAGATGAAAAAGAAGGCGATGGATTTAATTACGGGTTGATGAAGGACAGTAAGAAATTTCATAGTGCTAAAAAAATAAATGAAGTAGCAGAGTATATCAAAGAGAATGCTGTGGCATGGTGCATTACATATAAAAGTGAAGAGGTGATAGACGCCATAAATATAAGACAATCAGTACTAAGTAGTATGCATGATTCTGTTGCAGGTTGTGTAAAACAAATAAATAATATTCAAGAAGACGCAAAGAAAGACATCTTCCTATTAGTAGATGGAAATGATTTCAAATCATATATTTATCTAAATACTGAGGATGAGCTCCAGACACTACCGCATACATGCATAGAAGGTGGTGACAATAAATATTGTGCTATCGCTGCCGCATCTATATTGGCAAAAGTAGAACGTGATCGTTATATAGAAGAGTTATGCAATGAGAATCATGACTTGGATGAAATGTATGGACTATTGAAAAATAAAGGTTATGGAACAAAAAAGCACATTGACGGAATAAAAGAACATGGCATAACGAAATGGCACAGAAAGTCCTATGGAATTTGTTCAAGATATTAGATTGTTAATGTAAATTAGTAAACAAATGATTTATTTATTGACATATGAATAAAATAAGTAAAAACACCGGATATTTTTTCTCTGTAACCATAAACAGTGACAATACTATTGTAAAATATTATATAAGCATAATTGCTATACTATACTATCGTGTAATTTATTTTATTTTTATTCATTATGCCTCGTATAAAACCATACACATCCAATCAAGAATCATGGAATACTATACTTCTAAAAAATCTGAGAATTCCCATGAATCAACGTGAATATTCATGGGAATTGAAAGAGATTAGTAAATTTTTGGATGATATATTTAAAATTTACGAAGAAGATAAATATGTTGAAAAAATGGGTTCCATCATAAATTTAAATTATAACGGTAGTAATTATATTTATGATGGACAACAACGTATTTTAACTACTATTTTAATTCTTGTTGTAATTCGTTCTTTATCGCAAAAGTTAAAGGGTAGAATCGATGAATTATTGACCGTAGATACCGAAATAGATACATTGACAAGCGAACAGGAAAAAATTAAAGAAAAATGTAATGTTACAATAATTCCCAAAATTTATTGTATTAATCCATTTGACATGGAAGGACTAGTAAATATATTTAATGACAATATTATTTCTTGGGTTCACTATGTTTATAATATAGATGAAATAGAGTCATTAGACCAGGATGAAGAATATGTTTGCAGTATATGCTGTACTAGCATATCACGAAAGAGTGATTTTATACGACATATCAATAAAGCACATGATTTTTCATCACCCGATTTTACTAGTACAAAATTATATACCGCTTTTATAGAAATTTATAATTACTTTGCGTTAAAAAAATATGATGAACAAAAATTAATTCATTTATATAAATTTATATTGAATGATATCGATATCCAGTATTATGATTGCAATGACCCTGAATATGTTAGTAGAATATTTGATTGGGAAAACAACAGAGGAAAAGCAGTAGAAACACTAGATATAATTAAAAATCCGGTTCTTGTTCAAATACATGATGACAATAAAGTAGAAATATATGAAAGATGGGAAAAATTAAAACATATAGAAAATAAAATTTATAAAAAGAATTACGGACAGAAAATATTTGATATTGCAATCCAAATATATAATAATAAAATATCCAGAACAATAAATCACGAAGAATTATTTCAGCCAATTATTAATAGTGAATGTACTTACGTAGAAATAAATAAATTCTTTGAAATAGTTGAAAAATTATTTCAAATTATGGATAAAATAAGTCATGATAAATATGGGAGATTACTTAATAAAACATCTAGAATTTCTTTGAATTGGGAAGCATATATGTGGTGTTTATTACCAATATTTTATAAAACTAATAATATTGACACTAACCTTATTAAATTAGTGACAAAATGGTATTTTAGAAATCTTCAATTTAAAAATAGAAATTTCAATAATCTGTGTTATTCATATGAGTTTATTAGAATAACTGATGAAGTACTTAAAAATAGGGATTATGATTATTACAAAGAAATAGAAGAATGTCTAAAAAAAAATAAAGATGATGTAATCTGTAATGATAGTTATGTACAGAATATGAAGACTATGAAATTCAATTCTACAAATGCTACACATTTACTGTTATTCTTGGAAACGTGTGTGAATACTGATGTACATAATGTACCATTGGAGTTTACACTTGAGCATATTTATTGTCAAAACAACAAAGAAAATTTGAAAAATACAACGTTAATTAATAACATTGGAAATTTGACTTTGTATGAAGGCAAAAATAGTGAAAATGGACATAAAGGTAATAGTTCTCTAGGTTCAAAATCGTATGATCAGAAGAAACAATCGTATAAAGGAAGCAGTTGCATGATCACAAGAGAAATAGCTAATAAATATGATATGGAGTTCACAGAAGACGATATTATGAAAAGAAATTATGAGATTATATCATTATTGGATAAATATACCGACTACTAATACGACGATGACGTATAAATGTAATAATATTGAAAGAGTAAGAAAATATTGAAAGAGTAAGAATAATATTGAAAGAGTAAGAAAATATTGAAAGAGTAAGAAAATATTGAATTAATTTTAAAAGATGTTTTATTAAATTTCTATTTTTACATTTATATTTCATGATCTGTGAATCGTTTCATAAATCCCGAAATAAATTTGAATTGCCTAATATGTTGTATTTTGAAGAAAGTTTTCCTGTCTCCAACCACTATTAATTTCTTTGTGGCTCGACTCATGGCGGTGTATGCCAATTTCAATGCATTCTGATAACGTAGACTGTTGTGAAAACCAGAGACAACGAATACTACAGCTTTTTCTTGACTGCCCTGCCATTTATGAACAGTGTTGCAATAGTTTACCGTAAATTCTTCATACAATTCTTTATATGTTAATTTCTCACGGTATTTATCTTCATCGTATTCCACGTAACATGTTGCGTCTTTTGATCGAAAGTATCCGGACTTTTTACCTTTTGTTTTCTTCCCGGAATAATTCGAATCTTGAGAACTCGCTGTATTGTCTCGTACAAACAAAACACGACCAGTATCACCATTGACGCGAATGACGGTATCTTTATCTGTTTTCTCATCATCGTCATCGTTTATGGATTCAGTAGGGTATTTGTTCTCAATACGCATAACCTTATCTAAATGTTTAAAATTATTATGTTCGAAGTGATTGTCGTTATTGTAAATATATTGTAGAATTTGATTTAATTCCTTGGTCCCACCTTTACGTTCGTGTTCAGGAGAGATGAAGCATATTTCATCTTTAGAAATACCATCTTGTTCACATAGTTTAATAATGTCTTGACACATGCGAAATGTAACATCTTCATCCTTGAAATCATGATCCATAAATACAGTGTTTATTTCGTCGAAGTCGTCCTCGGAGATTTCTTGTTTATTTATGGCAATAATAGAGTCCTTCAGTTTTCCCGTATCTTGACGTTTAATAACCGTAAGAAATGTGGTGTAAAATATCTCGCTATTAATCAAATCTTCAAATGGTCGTCCTTTACCAACAGGAGGTAATTGCTTGACATCACCCAGTAATAGAAGTTTACAACACGTAAATTTTTGGAGACGATTGATCAGTTTTGAAAAAAGAAATATATCAACCATACTCGATTCGTCTATAATAATCATATCTACATTCCTAGGATATATGGGATCCATCTGTTTTATAGTTGGGTCCAGATGAGAATCAATCTGTTTCTGATGTTCCTTGTCCATAGAAGGAAATGCATGAAGCAAGCATTTATGTAACGTCCCGCATATTTTTGAGTTGGGAATGTAGTCTTTGCATTTGTTATATATACCTTTGAAAGCCTTCCCGGTAGGTGCCATTATGCTTATATTATAATTGTCTTTATAGGAATACCACATAACAATGGCTTTAACGATTGTACTTTTTCCGGTACCAGGGGGTCCGGTTATTATAGACATGTCATTTTCAATAGCCCTTTTTATGGAGGTAACTTGTAAGTCTTCAAGGACAATATTTTCTTGTGTTTCAAATTCCTTAATGAATCTATCAAATAAAGGCTCGTCCACTTCTTCTGTATTGCTTTCTTCGTAGAAACATTTCATAATTGTATCACCAATATTCTTTTCGAAAACCATGTATTCATCGTATGTATAATTGTTGTTCTGAGGATTAGATGATTGTGAGGATTCAAGACGTCGTAATTTCTTGTTCAATAATTTGGTTAATTCTTGGTGGTCTGATCTATTATTATTATGACAAAACTGTTCAAGTAAATTGTGCCATGATTGTGTATGCCCCCGTTTGTTTTTGTAAAAGCTTCCACTATTTTCCTGGATAGTGTGAATAGCCCACTTCTCGATAAGAAAATTAGTTTCAACAAAGATGTCAAGTCCCTCACATATATGATATGCTTGTTGGAACTTTACGTAAGAATGATCCAGTGTAATAAATACAAATGGATTGACAAATAAATTGCTGATTATAAAATCCCCGTTTCTGTTGAATTTCAATGCCTTCATAATATTTGAAAAAGAGTACAACGTGATTTTGGAATAGTATGTACTGAACCACTCAATCAAATGATATATTGCATCTTCGAATGTATTTGCCGATGTTAAATTGTAGTATCTGTCAGATTGTAACTCCTTTAATTCCATGGAGATGAATGGATTCCACTGGTCATATTTGTCAAGTACGTAACAACAATTTTTCAGGATATCTACGTAGTCCGCTTTTAATTCAGCAATATATTGCATACGTTTTTTATCCTTTTTTGAAGTAGGGGATGGGAGAACCAATTTATTAAACATGGGTCCGCTATCTGAATTATATCCCAGTTTAGAAAGATATGGTTCAATCGTACAATCCCTATTGATATATTCAGAATATTGTGAACATAATGATGGTTTCTTAGTATGTTTGGTATCATTCATCCTCGTACCGAGGGATGTTACCGTATCTGCTTTAGGTATTGGAACAAGGAATTTTTCCATTATTATTATTATTATTATTATTTACTATTCTTGATGTTGTTGGCGGATTTTATATATTAACGCTCACAGACGAAAATGTCTGATGTCATATCAATTTTAAAATTTAGTATAACTGGAATATCTACTGTATCGTGTACGATATGTTCAAATTATACGTTTTCATAGTAGACCACACGTCAATGTGTAAAAATGCATATTCTTGTAGGGATGATTATTAACACTAAAATTGAGCATACTTCACACAAAATTGTATAGATACAATACATAATATATAATATTTCTTCCTATTAAGAAAATAACGATAGACATGATTGTTATTGTTTTTGACACAGAAACATCAGGATTGATAAAAGATAATGATTTTCCACATATCCTACAATTAAGTTATGTCGTATACAATACATCTGTAAATAGTATTATTACCATCGAAGATGATTACATTAACGTACCAGATAGTATCAATATAACACCCGAGTCCAGTAATGTTCATGGAATAAGTAAAGATTTGTGTAAAGAAAAGGGAATCTCCATCGTAGATGCTCTGAACAAATTTAACAGGTTTATGATCATGTCGGATAAAGTCGTCGGACATAATATTGAATTTGATATTAGGATGGTTCTTGCTGAAGCTTATAGAAACAACGTCAATATGGTATTTGATGCGGAAAATGTCTTTTGTACCATGAAAGAAAGTGTAAATGTTTGCAAAATAAAACTGAATTGCAAAAAAACAGGTAAAGAATTTTACAAATTTCCTAGATTGAATGAGTTATATTTTCATTATTATGGAAAAGAACCAAAAAATACACACAATTCTCTTGTTGATATATTGTTGTGTTTGGTTTGTTTTGGTAATTTACACGAAAATATAGATATATATAAAATCAACCGTACCATACGGTACATGATTCGAACGCATACCACATAAATATGAACATAGACCGGTTTTTCGTTAAGGCTAGAATTGGGTTTCTTTAAAATTGAAATACTTTCCACCTTTTCCATCAAGTTTCTATATAAACAATCAAAATATATACATACATACCTACATACAAAATAAACAGAATACGTCAACCAATAAAAGCATGACAGTCATTGCAGAAACATTCATTATAATAGGTGTATTTTTAGCTTTCATGATGTATTTAGGTCGTGGACTCTATGCAGAGATAGACTAAATTTAAATGATAAAATGATTCGTGTAAGATAACCAATCCGAATCATTTAATTTGTACATTTGTAAATGGAATAAATAAACATTCTTACTACTTTCTTTGATCTTCTTTCTCTTTCTCAATATTTCCAAATCGATTCTTTTTCACTTTTAATTTTTTTGTTACTAAAAAGTATGACTCACCAATATACAATTAATTTCATACTCGGTAATATTATAGAAGTTATAGAATAAATGTTAAATCTAGACCACGAAATCAGAATAAACGGAACACATGAGTTAACATATGAAGAAGTAAGAAAAGTAGTAGGCAAATACAAGAATGTATATGTAGACGGGTATTTCTCTATTGGAGAATGTGCTTTTGTTGGGACGTCTGTACAAACGTTAAGAATTGGAAAAAGTATAATTGGAATAAAAGAAAAAGCATTCAAAGGAGTAAAAAGTTTAACTAACATTATTTTTGATGAAGGAAGTAATCTGAAAACAATAGGTTCTCAATCATTTTATAGCACTTCTTTAGAAGATGTAACATTTCCGGTGTCCATGACTGTTTTGTTTGATGAGACTTTTTCTCATTGCAAATCATTACGTTCTATCACGTTGTCTGGAAACAATCTTTCCTACATTGGATATAACGTTTTCAAGGATTCCTCTATGACATCTTTCACTGCATATAATAATCAACTTAATTCACTTAACCTAATTGCAGGGACAAATAAAATTGGTGGAAAAGAGAATATCACGGTCTATTCGATTGACAGTCCTGAAGAATCCACTACACTTTTGACCAACAACTTACTTAATAGTGTCGATACGACCCATACTATCGATGGTATAGGAGAACTAACGCCAACAATAGTACAAACTAATATTGGCGATGGGTCTACTGCGGTAGATGTCATCATAACAGGATTCTCATCGATTGGTGATAATGCATTTCAGTCTTCGAATCTGAGTGGGAGCATTACTATACCATCAACAGTTAGGAGCATAGGAGACTATGCTTTCGGAGCCGACCCCTATGCTATCGGATTCTCCTCCAGCAATTTGACCTCTGTGATCTTTGAAAGTGGCAGTCAACTAGAGACGATTGGTAGATATGCCTTTTATAAATCAGGTCTGTCAAGCATTACTCTTCCAGCATCAGTGACGAGCATAGAGTACGGAGCTTTCAATAACTGCAGCAGCTTGACCTCTGTGAACTTTGAACTAAACATTCAACTTGAGACTATTGGTGAAGTGTCTTTTGCTAATACAGGAATTATGACTATTAATCTACCAGCATCAGTGACGAGCATAGAGTACGGAGCTTTTAATGGCTGCTCCAGCTTGACCTCTGTGAACTTGCATGAACTCAATCATCTTGAGACGATCGGTGGTACTGCCTTTTTTTTGTCAGGTCTGAGTGGTAGCATTACTCTACCAGCATCAGTCACGAGCTTAGGAGCCAGTGCTTTTGAAAGGTGCTCCGACTTGAACTCTGTGATCTTTGAAAGTGGCAGTCAACTTGAGACGATTGGTGAAAAAACCTTTGGTGATTCAGGTGTTACAAGGTTCACCGCTCCTAAATCAGTATTGGATCTTTTTGGTGTAACAATTGGATTCAATAAGATAGTAGCAGGTACCGGTGGTGTCACTATCACTATAATAATAAATGGTACAGGAGAACTAACGCCAACAATAGTACAAAATAATATTGGCGATGGGGCTAGTGCAGTAGATGTCATCATAACAGGATTCTCATCGATTGGTGATAATGCGTTTGATGGTTTAAGCCTTAGTGGTAGCATTACAATTTCAGCATCAGTTACGAGCATTGGAATCAATGCTTTCTACGATTGCGCCATCTTAACCTCTGTGATCTTTGAACCAGGCAGTGAACTAACGAGCATAAGAAAAAATGCTTTCTCTGGCTGCTCCAAATTGACCTCTCTGAACTTTGATGAACTCAATCAACTTTACACGATTGGTGATAATGCCTTTCGTTATTCAGCCCTGAGTGGGAGCATTACTCTACCAGCATCACTTCAAATAATAGCCGACAACGCTTTCATCTACTCCTCCAGATTGACCTCTGTGATATTTGAAAGTGGCAGTCAACTGGCGACGATTGGTTTCAATGCCTTTCAGTATTCAGGTCTGTCAAGCATTACTCTACCGGCATCTCTGAAGAGCATAAGAGACGTTGCTTTCTCTTCCTGCTCCAGTTTGACCACTGTGATTTTTGAACCAAACAGTCAACTACAGACGATTGGTAGCGGAGTATTTGAGCAAACAGGTCTGTCAAGCATTACTCTACCAGAATCACTTACTAGCATAGGGATATCTGCTTTCTATCAATGCTCCAGTTTGACCACTGTGATATTTGAAAGTGGCAGTCAACTGGCGACGATTGGTGACAATGCCTTTCAGTCTTCAGGTCTGAGTGG
>Ga0213868_10001408_pt1 | contig 23157 bp, 20 predicted proteins | sample PICome_9_FD_160087 | JGI IMG/M metagenome (GOLD analysis project Ga0213868, IMG submission 160087) | Coastal seawater microbial communities near Pivers Island, North Carolina, United States - PICO127 | ecosystem: Environmental > Aquatic > Marine > Coastal | place: USA: North Carolina... | reverse complement strand
TGTGTTCGGTAACCTTAGCGCCACCCAGCATTCTAGCCAGCTCTTCAATGCGCTGCTGCTGGTCGAGCGGTGTCATCAGCGACTCGGCACTGACGTTGTCGACGATCTTACTGGCGCGGTAATGGTGATGGGCATGAGCCGCTACCTGTGGTTGGTGGGTGACGCTGATCACCTGGCCGCGCTCACCGAGTTTCTTCAATAGCTGACCGACAATATCGGCTGTGCTGCCGCCGATACCCACATCCACTTCGTCAAATACCAGGGTCGGAATATCCGAATGCGCAGCGGCAACCACCTGAATCGCCAGACTGACCCGCGACAGTTCACCGCCAGACGCGATTTTTGCCAAAGGCTTATGCGGCTGGCCCGGGTTGGTGGCCAGTAAAAACTCCACCTCTTCAAGACCGCCACTGCGGTACTCGCCATCGCTCATTGGCGATAGTTTCACTAGCAGTTCTGCGCCTTCCATAGAAAGATGCTGCAATTGCTGGTTAATCTCTGCCGACATAGCTTTGGCGCCTTTCTTGCGCTTGGCGCTAAGATTGGCTGCCTTGGCCTCATAAACAGCCGCTAACTCGGCAAGCTGCTGCTGTAATGTCTCAATGCTCTCTCCGCCGTCCTTCAGTCCCTGCAGCTCTTCGTCCAGCATCCTTAGGGTGTCGCTGAGTTGATCGGCATTAACGCGATGCTTGCGGGCTAGTTGGAAAATCACTCCGAGCTGCTCTTCAATTATTGACAGGCGCTGGGGGTCGGCTTCAAAACGGTCAATATGATTTTCAATCTCGCGAGTCGCCTCTTCTATTTGAATCAGGCCACCCTGGAATAATTCTTCTGCGCTGCTTAATGCTTGCGGCTTATGTTTGAGGCCGGCCAAAATTGTCAGCGCCTGATTCAAGCCGTCGCGCAGATTAAACCCTTCAGTCTGATCGCAAATGCCCAGTAGGCTATGACTGTCCTGCAGGATTTGTTCTGCATTGGCCAGAGTCTGCTGCTCGATTTCGAGCTTTGCCAGAGACTCGGGCTCAATGTCGATCTGCTTGAGCTCATTCACCTGAAAGTTCAATAAATCTTTGCGCGCAATGAGTTCGTCCGAACGCTCCAGCAGCGACGCGAGTTTTTTATCTGCTACAGGCCAGGCTCTAAAATGATTGCCGACCTCAGCGGCTAAATCGATGCCATTGCAGTATTCGTCCAACAGGCGGCGATGAGTATCGCGACGCAGCAGTGATTGGTGCTCATGTTGGCTGTGGATGTCGGTGAGCATCTCGCCCAGCCCCTGCAGTTGTTGCATGGTGCAGGGCTGGCCATTGATATAGCCCCTAGAGCGTCCCTCAGTGGTATAAAGGCGGCGTAAAATGCACTGGTTATCATCGCTATTAAAATCATGCTCATGCAGCCAAGCAAGCGCCGGCTCAATCTTGGCAATATCAAAGGTCGCGGTGATTTCTGCGCGCGCTTTACCGTGACGAATAGTGCCGGTATCTGCGCGATCGCCGAGCGCCATCCCCAATGCGTCCAGCACCAGCGATTTACCCGCGCCCGTTTCACCGGTGATGGCGGTGGTGCCGCTGGCGAACTCGATCTCGAGAGACTCAACCAACGTATAGTTCATGATATGGATGGATAGCAGCACTTTTTAGATACCTGACAACGTTACCGGTTTTATACAGAACAGAATGCCGTTACGCAATCGCTTGAAACTGAATAGTTTGTCCCCATATTGAGGAAGAGCCAAATTTAATGGCCAATATAACCAACGATGTGAGGAATTGGTGTGTCGCAAGAACCAGAAACTAACGAGAACGATGCCGTCGAGTCTGATGCAAACAATGACGAGCAGGCGCAGCCGGTAAGCAATGAAGAAATTGAGCAAGAGCTAATGCAAGAAGAGCAGCTGTCTGAAACCGAACAGTTACAGCAGCAGGTTGCCGATGCCAATGATCAAGTATTGAGAATTCAAGCTGAAATGCAGAACGTACGTCGCCGTGTCGAGCGCGATATTGAAAATGCGCACAAATATGCCCTCGACAAATTTTCCGCTGACCTGTTGCCCGTAGTCGACAATCTTGAGCGAGCGCTGAGCGCTATTTCGGTTGACGATGAGAGCCAGAAAGCCGTGGCAGAGGGTATTGAGTTGACCCTCAAGAGCTTTGTCGATGTGTTGACGCGCTTCAAAATTGAGCCGGTCGCTCCCGCTGGCCAGCCATTTGATGCCAATCTTCATCAGGCGGTGTCAATGGTGCCTAATCCTGATCTTGAACCGAACACCGTGATGGACGTATTTCAGAAGGGTTATACGCTCAACGGGCGGCTGATTAGACCGGCGATGGTGGTGGTGTCACAGGGGTCGTAATGACAGCTGGCAGTCAAAATTAAACTGTGCAGCCCTTGAATTTGCGCAACTCGCACCCACATAAACAATCATGAACACAAACTGACAATGACAAACCCTGGAAACAGGCTTTTAAGACAAGTAATGGAGATTTAACTGATGGGCAAAATTATCGGAATCGACCTCGGAACGACCAACTCTTGTGTTGCCGTACTTGAAGGCGATAAACCCAAAGTAATAGAAAATGCAGAAGGCGCTCGTACCACACCATCGGTTGTCGCCTACACCGACGAAGGTGAAATTTTGGTTGGACAGTCGGCAAAGCGCCAGGCGGTCACCAACCCACACAATACGGTATATGCCGTAAAACGTTTGATCGGACGCCGCTTTGAAGACGACGTAGTGCAGAAAGACATCAAAATGGTGCCTTACAAAATCGTCAAAGCTGACAATGGCGATGCCTGGGTAGAAGTCAAAGGTGACAGCAAAGCAGCACCGCAGATCTCAGCTGAAATACTCAAGAAGATGAAGAAGACTGCGGAAGACTATCTCGGTGAGAAAGTCACTGAAGCGGTTATTACCGTGCCCGCTTACTTTAACGATTCCCAGCGCCAGGCAACTAAAGATGCCGGCCGTATTGCCGGTCTCGACGTTAAGCGCATTATCAATGAGCCAACTGCAGCAGCACTGGCTTACGGTATTGATAAAACTGCTGGTGATCGCGTGGTCGCGGTTTATGATCTCGGTGGTGGTACCTTTGATATCTCGATTATTGAAATCGCCGATGTCGATGGCGAAAAGCAGTTTGAAGTACTGGCAACCAACGGTGACACATTCCTCGGTGGTGAAGACTTTGATATGCGCCTGATCGAGTATTTATCAGCTGAGTTTAAGCGTGAAAGCAGCATCGATATTCACGGTGATCCGCTGGCTATGCAGCGCCTTAAAGAAGCTGCTGAAAAAGCCAAAATTGAACTCTCTTCAAGCCAGCAAACTGAAGTTAACCTGCCTTACATCACTGCTGATGCAACGGGTCCGAAGCACCTGGTAGTTAAACTGACGCGCACCAAGCTGGAATCTCTGGTTGAAGATCTGGTTGAGCGTTCACTGGCGCCGCTGAAAATCGCCCTAAAAGATGCCGGAAAGTCGGTTGGCGATATCGATGAGATTATTCTTGTTGGTGGCCAGACACGTATGCCTAAGGTTCAAGAAAAAGTGACTGAATTCTTCGGTAAAGAGCCACGCAAAGACGTCAACCCCGACGAAGCTGTTGCCGTTGGTGCTGCCCTGCAGGGTGCGGTACTGGCCGGTGATGTTACCGATGTGCTGTTGCTCGACGTGACACCACTGAGTCTGGGTATTGAAACCATGGGTGGTGTTGCTACGCCAGTGATCGAGAAAAACACCACGATCCCGACTAAGAAATCACAGATTTTCTCAACCGCTGATGACAACCAAACTGCCGTAACCATTCACGTGGTTCAGGGTGAGCGCAAACAGGCTACTGGTAACAAATCACTGGGTCGCTTTGATCTGGCTGATATCCCACCGTCGCCACGCGGTATGCCGCAGATTGAAGTAACCTTCGATATCGATGCCAACGGTATCCTGCATGTTGGTGCCAAAGACAAGGCAACGGGCAAAGAGCAGTCGATTATTATTAAGGCCTCATCAGGTTTGTCTGACGAAGAGATTGATGCAATGGTTCAGGATGCTGAAGCCAACGCTGCAGAAGATCAGAAGTTTGCCGATCTGGTTCAAGCGCGTAACACCGCTGATGGTTTAGCTCACGCTGCGAAGAAGACGCTTGACGAAGCCGGCGACAAAGCATCTGAAGAAGAGAAAACAGCGATTGAAGCGGCTATAAAAGGGGTCGAAGAAGCCGTTCAGGGCGAAGATAAAGATGCCATTGAAGCTGCCACCAAAGTTCTTTCTGACGCGTCTGCCGCTCTGGCACAAAAGCTCTATGCGGAACAAGCAGAAGCGGGCCAAGCTGAGAGCGGTGAGCAAGCTGCTGGCGATGACGCAATGGATGCTGAGTTCGAAGAAGTACAAGAGGAAACAGTAGAAGAGAAAGAAGACAAGAAATAATTCTTTAATCGTTTTTCTACTTTTATTAGGCGCGGGCAGAGTTCCGCGCCTAATTATATTGGTCTCAGTTTGGAAGAAAGAAATAAGTTATGGCTAAACGCGATTACTATGATGTTTTAGGTGTGGACAAAGGTGCCTCTGATGCTGAAATCAAGAAGGCATTTCGTCGTGTAGCGATGAAATTTCATCCGGACCGCAATCCCGATGGGGCGGATGCCGAAGATAAATTTAAGGAAGCTCAGGAAGCCTATGAGATTCTTGGCGACCAAGAGAAAAAGGCCGCCTATGATCGCTTTGGCCACGCTGGTGTCGATGGCAACAGCGGTGGCGGTGGCGGCGGTGCCGGTGGCTTTAGTGATGTTTTCGGTGATGTCTTTGGTGATATTTTTGGTGGTGGCGGCGGTGGCCGTGGTCGCGGCGGTCCGGCGCGCGGTTCCGACTTGCGCTATGACCTGCAATTAGATCTCGAGGACGCGGTACGCGGAAAAACAGTCCAGATTGATGTGCCAACGCTTAGCAGCTGTGATACCTGTGATGGTTCAGGTGCGCGCAAGGGCTCTTCCCCTGTTACCTGTACCACCTGTAACGGTGCCGGCCAGGTCCGTATGTCTCAGGGCTTCTTTTCAGTGCAACAGGCCTGCCCGCAGTGTCGAGGTCGTGGGCAGATGATTTCCGATCCCTGTGGTGATTGTCACGGTCAGGGTGTTAAAGAAGAGCGCAAAACCCTGTCGGTTAAAATTCCGGCTGGTGTTGATACCGGCGATCGAATTCGTCTTGCCGGCAAAGGCGAGGCTGGCCCTCAGGGTGGACCAGCTGGTGATTTATATGTGCAGATGGTAGTCCGCGATCATCCGATTTTTGTGCGTGATGACAGCAACCTGCACTGCGAAGTGCCGATCAGTGTGGGGCAGGCCGCCCTCGGTGGTGAACTTGAGGTGCCGACGCTATCAGGCAAGGTTAAGCTGAAAATTCCTGCGGAAACTCAGAGCGGTAAGCTATTTCGTTTGCGTGGCAAAGGGGTGGCGCCGGTTCGCGGTGGTGGAGTGGGAGACCTGCTCTGCCGCGTCGTGCTAGAAACGCCGGTTAATCTGAGTGCCGAGCAACGTGATCTGTTAGAGCAGTTTGAAGCGAGTTTGGATGGCAAGAGTAAGCACTCGCCACGCAGCAGCAGCTGGTTTGATGGGGTGAAAAAGTTTTTTGATAATTTGACCCGCTAAAATCCATCTGCCTAATAGGCAGAGTTTATATAGAATATGGGTAGAGTACGCCCGCCTGGAACAGGCTAATAACTCACTTTGATAGGATAGAGATGATGAGCAGACTAGCGATTACCGGTGCCGGCGGCCGTATGGGCAAGGCCTTGATCGACGCTATATTGTTGAGCGACGGTGCGCAATTGACTGCGGCACTTGAACACTCAGAAAGCTCGCTGCTCGGCGTCGACGCTGGCGAATTGGCTGGTATCGGCAAAAACGGCGTCTTGGTGGCAGGCTCTATTGAAGAGGTTGTCGATCAGTTTGATGTGCTTATCGACTTTAGTGTGCCCAGTGCCACGGCAGCCAATGCCGCCTTTTGCGCTGCGCACAATAAGAAAATGGTTATCGGTACCACCGGTTTGACCGCAGAGCAGCTGAGTCAAGTGTCTGCGGCGGCCAATAGCAGTGCCATCTGTATGGCGTCCAATTTTTCCACCGGGGTCAATCTGTGCTTCAAACTGGCTGAGCTGGCGGCACAAGTGCTCGGCGATGAAGCTGATATTGAAATTATTGAGGCCCATCATCGTCACAAGGTCGACGCGCCCTCGGGCACTGCCTTATCTCTGGGTCAATCGGTTGCCACTGCCCTGGGTCGCGATCTCGATCAGGTTGCAGTTTATGGTCGCGAAGGCCAGACCGGCGCACGTGATCCTGAGACCATTGGTTTTGCCACGGTTAGAGGTGGCGATATTGTCGGCGACCATACTGTATTGTTTGCCGGGGAGGGTGAGCGAGTAGAGATTACTCACAAAGCCTCGAGCCGGCTGTCGTTTGCCCGCGGTGCTGTGCGAGCGGCGCTGTGGCTCTCAGCCAGAGACTCAGGCTTGTTTGATATGCAAGATGTACTTGGGCTTAAATAGTAGGCTGATAGCCGCATAAAATAGTTGCATCAGTGATGGACAAAATCCGACCCATTCAATAGAATACACTCCTAACACCGCAGCTAAGATGCGGTCTCATTCCGAGAGGTTAGAGCACAGCAGAATATTTTATTTAGCGAGATGAGACGTAGAGTTTCATCTCGCTTTTTTACAAATATTCAAAATCGACTGATGCCGTTATCGGAGTTGCCTGATTTCAGGTCTACGCTATATGTTAACTAATTAGGAGGTTGCGTGAATTCCCAGACTCACCGGGAAGCCGTACTTGCGCTAGCAGACGGAACAATTTTCAGAGGAACTGCCATCGGTTCGGATGGATGCTCTGTTGGTGAAGTAGTCTTTAATACAGCCCTCACCGGGTATCAGGAAATCCTTACTGATCCCTCATACGCTCAGCAAATCATTACCCTAACCTACCCCCATATTGGCAACGTCGGCGTCAACGATGAAGATGCCGAGTCGGATAGAGTCTGGGCGTCTGGCCTAGTGATCCGCGATCTGCCTCTGATGGTATCTAACTTTCGCAGCCAGCAATCTCTCGATAGCTACCTTAACGATAAAAATATCCTCGCTATCGCCGACATCGATACCCGCAAGCTGACGCGCATTCTGCGTGAAAGCGGTGCTCAAAACGGCTGTATTATGGCCGGTCATGTTGACGACGAGACGGCTCTGGCAGCCGCCCGGGGTTTTGCTGGCTTGAAAGGTATGGATCTGGCCAAAGAGGTCACCACCGACACCACCTACCAGTGGACAGAGCACAGCTGGGAGTTGGGTGTTGGTCATAAACCGCAGGATCCAGCCACCACTCAATACAAAGTGGTTGCCTACGATTACGGTGTGAAGCGCAATATTCTCCGTATGCTGGTTGATCGCGATTGCGAACTGATTGTGGTGCCGGCTAAAACGCCGGCCAGCGATGTGTTGGCGATGCAGCCCGACGGCGTCTTTCTCTCCAATGGCCCAGGCGATCCAGAACCCTGTGATTATGCTATCGAGGCGATTCGGGAAATTCTTGACGCCGATATCCCAGTATTTGGAATCTGTTTAGGTCATCAATTGCTGGCACTGGCTTCAGGTGCGAAAACTGTGAAGATGAAGTTTGGCCATCACGGTGCCAACCATCCGGTTGAAGACCTGGCTAATAATGTGGTGATGATCACCAGCCAGAATCACGGTTTTGCGGTAGATGAAGAAAACCTCCCGGACAATTTGGTGGCAACACACCGCTCGCTATTTGATGGCAGCCTGCAGGGTATTCGCCGCACCGATAAGCCGGCGTTTAGCTTTCAGGGGCACCCGGAAGCCAGTCCCGGACCTCACGATGCAGCCTCACTATTTGATCACTTTATAGCGTTAATGGAAGCTAGACGCTCCTAGCTTTCGGAGAAGACATGCCAAAAAGAACTGATATACAAAGCATCCTTATTCTTGGCGCCGGACCGATTATTATTGGTCAGGCCTGCGAGTTTGACTACTCTGGCGCGCAGGCCTGCAAAGCGCTGCGCGAAGAGGGTTTTCGGGTGATTCTGGTTAACTCCAACCCGGCGACGATTATGACCGATCCGGCGATGGCTGATGCCACCTACATTGAGCCGGTGGAATGGCGCACCGTCGAGCACATCATTGCTCAGGAACGACCGGATGCACTGCTGCCGACCATGGGCGGTCAGACAGCGCTGAACTGTGCGTTGGATTTGGCTAAGCACGGTGTGCTGGAAAAGTATGGCGTGGAAATGATTGGCGCCAATGCCGATGCCATCGATAAGGCTGAAGACCGAGAGCGCTTCGATAAAGCAATGAAAGCGATCGGTCTGGATACCCCTAATTCTGGTATTGCCCACAGTATGGAAGAGGCCGTTCAGGTCGCTGACCGTTTTGGCTTCCCCTGCATTATCCGTCCGTCGTTTACTATGGGTGGCTCTGGCGGTGGTATCGCCTATAACCGCGAAGAATTTGAAGAAATCTGTCGCCGCGGACTAGACCTGTCACCCACCAATGAACTACTGATTGACGAGTCGCTGATTGGTTGGAAAGAATTTGAAATGGAAGTGGTCAGAGACCGCAAAGATAACTGCATTATTATCTGTGCGATTGAAAATCTCGACCCAATGGGTATCCATACTGGTGATTCGATTACCGTGGCGCCGGCACAAACCCTGACCGACAAAGAATATCAAATTATGCGTAATGCCTCGATCAAGGTGTTGCGTGAGATCGGCGTTGAAACCGGTGGATCCAATGTCCAGTTTGCGGTTAATCCCGAAGATGGACGCTTGATCGTTATTGAAATGAACCCGCGCGTGTCTCGCTCCTCAGCCTTGGCCTCCAAAGCGACCGGGTTCCCGATTGCAAAAGTGGCTGCCAAACTGGCGGTCGGCTATACCCTCGACGAGTTGCAGAACGAAATTACCGGCGGCGCGACACCGGCTTCATTTGAGCCGAGCATCGATTATGTCGTCACAAAAATCCCGCGTTTTGCCTTTGAAAAATTTGAGCAAGCTGATCAGGCACTGACCACACAGATGAAATCGGTCGGTGAGGTAATGGCGATTGGTCGCACTTTCCAAGAGTCATTGCAAAAAGCACTGCGTGGCCTTGAGGTAGGGTCTGCTGGTTTTGACCCGAAGATCACCGAGACAACTGAAAATCCTGAAGCGGTGCTGAACAGTGAACTGGCTATTCCAGGCCCTGACCGCATCTGGTATCTGGCCGATGCCTTTAGACAAGGCATGAGCTTGGATGAAGTATTTTCACGCACCAAAGTAGATCCCTGGTTTTTGGTGCAGATTGAAGATCTGGTTAAAGATGAACTGGCTCTGGCGCAACGCAGCCTTGGCGATCTCGATGAGAAAAGCCTCTACCGCCTCAAGCGCAAAGGTTTCTCCGATCGCCGCATTGGTGATGTTTTAGGCTGTAGCGAAACCGCTGTGCGTGAAATGCGCTACGGGTTTGGCCTGCACCCCGTTTACAAGCGTGTCGACACCTGTGCCGCAGAGTTTTCAACTGATACCGCCTACATGTACTCGACCTATGAAGAAGAGTGCGAGGCACGCCCCAGCGCGCGCGATAAGATTTTGGTGCTTGGCGGCGGTCCGAACCGCATTGGTCAAGGTATTGAATTTGATTACTGCTGTGTTCACGCGGCACTGGCAATGCGTGAAGATGGCTACGAAACCATCATGGTCAACTGCAATCCAGAGACGGTTTCAACCGATTACGATACCTCTGACCGACTGTTTTTCGAGCCGGTAACCCTTGAAGATGTGCTCGAAATCGTGCGTATCGAAAAACCCAAGGGCGTGATTGTGCAGTTCGGCGGTCAGACGCCGCTTAAGCTTGCCCGCGCGCTTGAAGCTGCCGGTGTGCCGATTATTGGCACCACGCCGGATGCGATCGATCGCGCGGAAGATCGTGAGCGCTTCCAGCAAATGATTGAAAAACTCGGCCTGTTGCAGCCAAAAAATGCGACCGCGCGCAGTGCCGATCAAGCTGTCGAGTTGGCCAAAGAGATTGGCTACCCACTGGTTGTGCGTCCCTCCTATGTGCTCGGTGGACGGGCGATGGAGATTGTCTACAAAGAAGACGAGCTGCGGCACTATATGAAGACCGCTGTACAGGTATCCGACGATTCACCTGTCCTGCTCGACTTCTTCTTGCCCAATGCCATTGAAATGGATGTCGATGCTGTCAGTGACGGCGAACAGGTGGTTATTGGCGCTATCATGCAGCATATCGAACAGGCCGGCATTCACTCTGGTGACTCCGCTTGCTCATTGCCGCCTTATAGTCTCGATGACGATATTCAGAATGAAATGCGCGAAGTGTGCAAGAAAATGGCCTTGGAACTGGGCGTGCGCGGTTTAATGAATGTGCAGCTGGCGCTTCAGGATGGCTTGATCTATGTGATTGAAGTCAATCCGCGAGCTTCGCGAACAGTACCTTTTGTCTCCAAATGTATCGGCACATCGCTGGCCAAAATTGCCGCTCGTTGCATGGTCGGTCAAACGCTAGAATCACAGGGTTTTACCAAAGAAATTATTCCGCCTTACTTCAGCGTTAAAGAAGCCGTATTCCCGTTTAATAAGTTCCCCGGCATTGATCCGATTCTTGGGCCAGAGATGAAGTCGACGGGTGAAGTGATGGGCGTGGGTGCAACCTTTGCCGAGGCCTATGGTAAAGCTGAACTCGGCGCCAGCGACGAAATTCCGTCCAAAGGCACTGCCTTTGTCAGCGTCCGCGAACGCGATAAAGATCAGGTTCCGGCAATGGCCAAGCAACTGGTCGATCTTGGATTTAAATTAGTCGCCACCAAAGGGACCGCAAAGGTTATTCAGCAAGCTGGTTTAGATGTGACTGAAGTCAACAAGGTTCAAGAGGGTCGCCCGCATATTGTCGATATGATTAAGAGCGATAAAATCGATCTGATTATCAACACCACTGAGGGGCGTAAGGCGATTTCCGATTCCTCGGCGATTCGCTCCAGCGCTGAACAGCATCGAGTCTATTACACGACGACAATGGCCGGTGGCAATGCGGTTTGCCAGGCCCTTAACTTTGATGGTAAAACCACTGTGCGACGTATTCAAACGCTGCATCAGGAGATAGTGTAATGCAAAAGGCCCCTATGACAGTTGAAGGTGAAATTGCTCTACGTAAAGAGCTTGAGCATCTTATTAAAGTGGTTCGTCCAGGCATTATTGAAGCGATTGCAACGGCCCGAGAGCACGGCGACCTGAAAGAAAATGCCGAGTACCATGCGGCGCGTGAACAGCAAAGTTTTACCGAGGGACGGATTCAGGATATTGAAGGAAAACTCTCTAATATTCAGGTTATCGATATTCATAAGGTGCCCCATGGTGATCGGGTGATCTTTGGGTCAACCGTTACCATTATCAATCTCGACCTCGACAAAACAGTGACCTATAAAATTGTCGGAGACGATGAAGCCGACGTTAAGGTACATAAAATATCCTACCAGTCTCCTATTGCGCGGGCGCTGATGGGCAAAGAAATTGGCGAAGTTGTTGTGGTTAAGGCGCCGAGCGGCGACGTCGAGTATGAAATCGACAATGTTGAGTTTATCTAGGAGTCTGTCCGACAATAGAGAACCTGGTCTCTCTTGCGACGGTTTCTATTCTCGGACAGAAGACTTGTGGAGTGGTGCTTTAGGCTGCCTTACTGGCCTGCAGTAAAAATACCATCAGCGCTTTCTGCGCATGCAATCGATTCTCTGCTTCATCCCAGACTACCGAAATCGTTTCATCTTCCAGCAGCGCCGCAGAGACTTCCTCTTCCCGGTGCGCTGGCAGGCAGTGCATAAACAACACATCATCAGCTGCATGGCCAATCAGATCGTGGTTGACCTGATAGTTGGCAAAATGCGCCAGCCGCACCTGCTGCTCGCTCTCCTGTCCCATTGAGGCAAAGACATCTGTGGTGACCAGATGGGCACCGCTCACCGCGGCAACTGGGTCATCGGTTACGCTGACATGGTTGCCGGCCTTGGCGACCAGTTCGGCATTCGGCTCGTAACCCGCTGGGCAAGCGATATTGAGTTTGAAGTCGAGCAGTATCGCGGCATTGATCCACGACTGACACATATTATTGCCGTCACCGATCCATGCCACTGTCTTGCCAGTGATGGCGCCACGGTGCTCAACAAAGGTTTGAATGTCAGCCAGTAGCTGACAGGGGTGAAAGTCGTCAGATAGCGCATTAATGACCGGTACTTTTGAATACTGGGCAAAGGTCTCGATTTTGTCGTGACCAAAGGTGCGGATCATCACAATATCAACCATACGTGAGATTACTCGCGCTGAATCTTCGATCGGTTCGCCACGGCCCAACTGAGTGTCATTGGGCGATAGGAAAAGGGCATCGCCGCCTAATTGGGCCATTCCCGACTCGAAAGAAACCCTGGTGCGGGTCGATGATTTTTCAAAGATCATAGCGAGAACTTTGCCGGCAAAAATAGGCTGCTGAGTGCCACTGTAGTGCGCGGCCTTCATCTCAATTGCCAGATCGATGACTTGATTTAACTCATCAGCGCTGAGATCGTTGAGGGTGAGGAAGTGTCTGATCGCCATAATATCTCTCGCTTTAATCGGCACTAAAATGTTTGATCAGCGGTGCGAGTATCGCGACCAGCTGATCGGCTTCGTCGTCGGTCATAATAAACGGCGGTAATAATCTAATTACCGAATCGGCCGTGACATTAATAATTAAACCTGCTGCCATAGCCGCGGGAAATAATGATTTGCAGGGTTTGTTGAGTTCAATACCAATCATGCAGCCTTTGCCGCGAATCTCAACGACATGCTCTACATCGGCCAGTGCTGTTTTGAAACCGGCCATAATTCTGTCGCCCAATACTGCGGCTCTCTCGCTGAGGTTTTCATCTTGCAGCGTATTAATAGTCGCTAGTGCCGCGGCACAGGCGAGCGGGTTGCCACCAAAGGTTGAGCCATGGTTGCCGGGCTGCATTAGCTCTGCAGCTTCGCCATGGGCCAAGCAAGCACCGATGGGCACGCCATTACCGAGACCTTTGGAGGTGGTCACCACATCGGGAATAATGCCGCTGTGTTGGTAGTAAAAATATTTGCCGGTGCGGCCATTACCTGTCTGCACTTCATCGAGCATTAGCAGCCAGCCGCGCTGGTCACAAAACTCGCGAAGCTGTTGCAGGTATTCTGAGCTGGCCATGCGAATGCCGCCTTCACCCTGAATCGGCTCGACAAAGAGGGCGCAGATGCTGGGATTGTTATCGGCAACAGTGGTCAGTGATTCCATGTCATTAAACATCGCGCGGGCAAAGCCTCGCACTAGGGGCTCAAAGCCAGCCTGCACTCTGCGGCCACCGGAGGCACTCAACGTTGCCAGTGTGCGACCATGAAAGGCGTTGTCCATGACGAGCACTGTGGGCAGTTTGATGCCTTTTTTGTGGCCATGCAGGCGAGCCATTTTTATCGCAGCTTCATTGGCTTCAGCGCCGGAATTGCCAAAAAAGACCTTATCCATACCAGAGGCAGCACATAACTTGTCGGCCAATCTTTCCTGGTTGGGAATGGTAAAAAAGTTGGAGCAGTGGGTCAGGGTTGTGGCTTGTTCGGCCACCGCTTTTGCCACGGCAGGGTGGGAGTGCCCGAGACCACAGACAGCGATGCCTGAGAGTGCATCCAAATATTCATTGCCCTCTGCGTCCCACAGTCGAGCGCCAGCGCCTTTAACAAGGGTCGCTGCTCTAGTGCCATAGGTATTCATCAGTGCCTGGTTGGTCATCGTCGCTCTCGCATCCTTTGCATATTTAAAAATAATAAAAAAAGGCAGCTATGCTGCCCCTGATTAATACTGTATTTTTTTGAAATTACATTGGAATGAGGTAAAAACTCATGCCAGAGCTAAATAGTAGCGCGGTTTATTTAAGCTGGCAACGCTGGATTACAGTCTTTACGTGGCTTAGCTAGCGGCGTTTCATCCACGCGATCAATCCAGTGATGGATAGAATGCACACCAGAAGGCCAATAAGGTCGATAAAGAGCACGCCAAACTGGCCGAAGAAGCGTCCGCTATGAAGGTCGAGAATCAGGGTCTCCAGGGAAATACTCGGCCCTGCTGACTGCTCTTTTAGCTTTTTCTGCAGGGGCTCGGGCAGTGGCACAGCTACCTGTTGGATGTCCTTCAGGGCCTGAGGTGCCATATCCGCTTCTTTAAGCTCTAGGGTATGGGCGTTGAATTCCATGATTACGGCATCGATGATAGTGGAATCAATGGCTGTGGAATCAATGGTCAGATAAATTCTGTTATCGAGCACAGTCACGGCCTGAGTGTTGGCCGGGAGTCCATCTATGGCGCCAAACTGTTCGACCAATTGCCCGTCACGAGTAAGCAAGTTTAAGCCATTGGCACAGAGTGCGAAAACACCGTCGGTAGTCTGGGCAACGGCGATAAGTGGCGCAGTGCAGGGGGCAGCGTTCTGGCCATCCACTAACAGCGCTTTATTGCCATCCTGATAAAACCACTTTCCGTCAACTTGAAACCCTTCGGCGACCGGTACTTCAAAGCCATACCAGCTGAGCAGCCAGTTGCTGGAAAGATTGATTTGATTAAGCTTTAGGCCTGGCGAATGGTTTAGGGCAAAACCACTGATAGCGAGAAAAATTAATACCACAAAAGTCGACAGGCCAAGACGGCGATGCCAGAGCATATTGGTCTTGATTCCATTGATGGATTTGCTATTCGGGTTAGTCTTATTTCGCATCGGTTCTATGATTTACTAGGGCTGGTGGGTGGCACTGCTCTGATTCACCACAGCATGATAGTACAAAGCCAGTGCCGCGACCTTATTAACTGCCCACATGGACAGGGTAGCCCCGGTAATACCATCGATATTTCGATTCAGCTGATAATCCTCTTGCAGAGCTGCACCTTTATATTGCGCCGTGTAGGCCGGGTAACGCACTTCGCCGCCACGGCTCTCGCGATAGGCGAGAATCTTTACCAGCTGTATAACATCCTCTTCTACCACCACGCCGATGGTGATAGGCATCTCCTTGCCAATCTCTTCGAGAATCCAGGCGGTTTTTTTGTCGCTCTGGTGATAGCGTATGCGCAATCCACGCACCGGGTGGCCAACTATTGCCGCGGCTTGGGTGCGAATTTCTGGTGTTAGCCAAAGTATTTTTGATTCGGCTTGCTGCTGGGCAAATACCTCGGCAAAAAAATCCGCGCCAGACTGATAAACCCCCTTGGCACTCACGGAAAATGAGGCCAGGGAGGTGATCGCAAAACAAGCCGCTGCTGCTGTTACCAGAGCGGCTCTGTAGAGCTCTTTAAGCATTTACGCTAACGCCATTAGAAAGAATAACCTACACCCATATTGAATCCATCGTAGCCGGTTTCAGTGGGAGTATCTTGATTTTGGTAATCAATTTTAAACACTACATTGGGGTGCAACCAGTAGTTAAGGCCAATATCTACTTGCTCGACTGCTGTGTTAGTCGCACTGCCTGCAAGATTGTCATACTCACTGTAACGGGCAAATAGGCCGATCTTGTCGCTGATGCGGTAGCTTGGCTCTATATAGAAACCGGTCTGTTCGTCTGCACCCACTGCTATGTTGTTAATTGCACTATCAAAGTCCCACCGGGCATAGAGCGCACGCAGTTGGAAGTCATCTCGCTGCCAGGCTACATGAGTCTCGAACAATGTGCCGCCTATGGCTTCGCCCTCACCCTGACGAATGTCCTGCTGAACCTGCACTGAGGCGGCTATTTCGAGCCCCGGAATAGCGGTGTATTTCAAACGTCCAGTAAAGGCGAAATCGTCTGCTCTGGCCTTGCCGACTTTCTGTCGACCATCTCGTGGCTTGTATTCGCCAGCGTCTAAAAAGAGTCCAGAGTGAATCGCCGCATCATAGGAAAGTCCTTCACTGATTTCACCCTTAATGGCTGCGCCACCTTCCCACCATGTCGCTGGGATAATATTTTTCTCGACATTGTTGCGCTCGGTACCGTAGAAAGTATTCGGCTCGTGAGTCTCGTTAATAATACCTATAGGCAGGAGAAAGAGGCCCGCTTTAGCGCTGTGCTGACTAGCTAAGTCCCACTCTATATAAGCCTGTTCCAACTCAACTTCACCTGGTTGATCATCGCCGGCAACGCTGTGTTCCACCTCTAGTTCAGAAAAGAAGCGGACCCTGTCTGAAAACTGGTGGCCGGTAAACATCACGAAACGATGAAAATCCATCTCGTCTTTGCTGGCGCTGGAATCATCGCGATCTAGGCTGTTGTAGTGCAGCTCACCATAGCCGCCAAACGTCGTCTTGCTGCTTGCGCTGGGAGCCATTGAAATCTGTTCAACGGCGCTAATAGTTGCTTCAGCGATCACTTCGGTTTCTTGTATCCGCGCATCATTTTTACGCAGCTGTTGTTTCAGCGTGGCGATCTCGCCCTGCTGCTGTTGAATCATTTGCCACATTTCCTCCATGCTAGGAGTCGCTGCCTGGGCCACAGCGGTAATGTTCAAGCCAATAATCATGGCGAGAAGTTGCTTCTTCATGTCTTTATGTCCTTGATATGATTTGATTGAAATATGACTTACAGCGATTTTTGATCAGTCTTAATACGTCTGCGAATAGGTCATGGGTTACAACGGACGTTACTATAGTAATATCCAAACGCAAATGCAAATCATTCTCATTTGCGTTTAATTGGCAATCTAGCTAAACATGACGAGAGTTGTGGATATTGGTCTAAATAAATTCCCTCGCGCAGTGTTGTCGGTGAGACTAAACGGGTAAAATGCCCGCCAGATGCAGTGCACTTCAGCACAAACACTAATTTCAGAGGATTTGTCTCTATGGACATTATGGAAACCATTCGTGAACAGGTAGAGAACAACGCAATTATTCTCTATATGAAAGGCTCACCCAATCAACCGCAGTGTGGCTTTTCTGCTCGCACCGTTCAGGCGTTGATGGAGTGTGGGCAGCGCTTTGCCTATGTGGATATTCTCTCCAACCCAGAAATTCGCTCGAACTTGCCGGCCTATGGCAACTGGCCGACTTTTCCTCAGCTTTGGATCAAAGGCGAGCTGATCGGCGGCTGTGACATTATTGCCGAGATGCATGAGAAGGGTGAGTTAAAACCCCTGATGGATGAGGCAGCACCAGCAGCCGAAGCCTAAAATCTGCAGTACATTTATTGACGGGAACGTCGTTGACTATCCATACATTGGTGGTCAGCGGCGTTTTTGTTTGCTCAGGGTTGAATCGCTAGGAAGCTAACCTTGAGCCTGTTTTTGTGTCTTGATCGCGATAATTGGACCTGTGCACAGACTACAATGCGCGACACTTGATTCGCTCTAGCAATTTAACTCTATAAAAAAGGATTTTGCCATATGAGTCTCTTTCGTCTCGGCCTGTTGGCCACATTAACCACTACACCTCTCTTCGCCAGTGCAGATATTGCCGGTCTATACGCAGGTGGAGGTGTCTGGCAGTCGAACCCTGCTGGCACCTTAGGCAATACCAGCATCAGTCTTGATAACAGTCTCAATTTTGATGAAGAAAATAGCAACTATCTTTTTATTGCCTTGGAACATCCAATCCCTCTGCTGCCTAACCTGCGTCTGTCACGCACCGACCTAGAATGGGCCGGGCAGGGCACGGTGCCTGCGGGAACCAGTCTTGATGAAGTGGTATTTCCAATAGACCAAGCCGTCGCTGCGGACCTAGATCTCAGTCATACAGAGATCACTTTTTACTATGAAGTTCTCGACAATATTGTCGACTTGGATCTGGGTTTAACGGCACGTATTTTTGATGGCGAAGCCAGTCTGATCGGTGCATCACAGCAGGAGCGCGTCGAATTGGATGCCGTGATTCCGATGCTCTATGGCACGGCTGGAATCGATTTGCCATTTACTGGACTGTCTGCGGCAGTGAGCGGAAACTGGATTAATGTTAATGATTTTCACCTGATCGACTGGAGCGCCGAACTCAATTACGATTTCAGTATTGCGCCTACTCTTGAGGCAGGCCTGAGCATTGGTTATCGCTCAATGCTGATTGAAATTGATGATCAGGATGAATTGCAGTCAGACGCTGAATTTGACGGACTGTTTGTTGGTCTGCGACTGATACTATAAATCGACCTTCAGTATCCGACATTAAGACCTAAGGCTTTTCCAGGGACGGCGAATCTCGTCATGACGGACAATGTACTCGCCATTTTTACGGTCGTTAAAGAAATGGTGCAAAGCCAGTTCCACAACTGGAAAAGCCAGTTCCCGCCAGGGAATATCAGCTTCATCAAACAGCGCTACTTCCGATGATTCAAAGGTAGCGTTGAACTTGGGCTGTTCAAGTCGGGCGCGGTAAAAAACATAGACCTGATTAATCTGTGGGATATCGAACAGCGCATAGAGACTGGGCTCGATAACTTGGGCGTTGGCCTCTTCTTCACACTCGCGTAGTGCACCTGTCAGTGAGGATTCACCATTCTCTAAAAAGCCTGCGGGCAATGTCCAAAATCCGTGACGTGGTTCAATAGCCCTGCGGCAGAGTAAAATCTTATCGCCATAGACGGGCAGAACACCGGCAATCACCTTTGGGTTTTCATAGTGAATAGTGATGCAGAACTCGCAGACATGGCGTTCGCGATTATCCCCCTCGGGGACGGCTTTGATAACGGACTTGCCGCAATTGGAACAAAATTTCATGAAATACTCAGAAAAACTCGATAGCCGAGTATAATGCACAAATGTTAGAAACCATCAAAAATCGTTTAAAAAATTTCCCCCTGGAATGCACTCAGCCTGGCCCGCAAGAGCGAGGCTCAACGGCTGCTGTGCTGGTCGCCCTCCATGGTGACAGTGCCGACCCTCAGGTTATTCTCACTCAGCGTGCGTTCCACCTTAATAATCATGCGGGTGAAGTGGCCTTTCCCGGCGGTATGTGGGACGAGACAGACACTGATCTTTTGCAAACTGCGCTGCGCGAGGCCCACGAAGAAATAGGGTTGTTACCCAGTCTGGTCGAGCCGATTGCGACACTTCCCGTGGCTATACCCAAGCGTCGTAGTTTAAGGGTCACGCCGTTTGTCGGTCTGGTTGATGGTCCCTTGGACCTAGTCGCAGAGCCAGGTGAGATTGGTGCGCTATTCGATGCTCCGCTGCGGCAATTTATGAATGTCGAAAATTATCAATACTTTGAAATGAAAACCGAATACGGTGCTCTACGTTTTCCCTTTCTGCCGTATAACGGCTATAAAATTTGGGGCTTTACCTTAAAGGTGTTGACCGATATGTTGAACTCCACCTTAGAGGCGAATATTCACCTGGACTACCCCAGCCATGAACGCATCGAAGAGCTGCGTCAGAGCGAGCAGTTGAAAAAGAGAGGACCACAATGATTTACCGAATTGGCGAGCAGACTCCCGTTATTGATGCCACCGTTTTTATTGCGCAGAGCGCTGATGTTATAGGGCAGGTGACTCTCAAAGAGCATTCCAGTGTCTGGTTTAATGCGGTGATTCGCGGAGACTGTGATCATATTGAAGTAGGCGCACGAAGCAATATTCAGGATGGCGCTGTGCTGCATTGCGATCTAGGTCAGCCTCTGATTATTGGCGAAGACGTTACCGTCGGGCACAATGCCATGATTCATTGCGCCGAAGTGGGGGATCGAACTTTGATTGGAATCAACGCGGTAATCCTCGATGGTGCAAAGGTTGGTAGCGACTGCATTATTGGCGCCAACACATTGGTCAAAGCAGGCAGTGTGATTCCCGATGGGTCGTTGGTTGTAGGTTCCCCGGGCAAAGTTATTCGCCAGCTGGATGAGCAAGCGCGAGCTACTTTGCTCGGCTCGGCGGCGTCATATGTTCACGAAGGAAAAGTCATGTTGGATGAGCTTGTAGAGGTGCAGCGCTAATGTCGGATAAGCCAGTAAAGTCGCCCTGCAATTCGGTGTGTTCATTAAACGATGAAGATGTCTGCATGGGCTGTTACAGAACCTCGGAAGAGATTCGAATCTGGCCTGTGCTGAGCAACGACCAGCGTCGTGATGTGGTTATTGCCTGTGGCGAACGGAACCGCAAGGTCAATCCGTTTTACTAAGCTCTGCTGTACGAGCTTCTATTTGACAATCCCTACCCTCCGCTGCCACGTATTTTTATCGGGCTAGCTAGATTAGTCGTCAGACACTACAGGCTTCTTCTTTATCGGCGTCACGGCGATCTTCTTAATCATGGTGCCGTTAATCTCTTCAGTTTCAAATCGATATCCGCTCACCATAAAGCTGACATTGCCGTCGGGAATACTCTCCAGCTGTTCCAGAGCTAGGCCATTGAGCGTTTTTGGGCCGTCGGTGGGCAGGCTCCATCCGGTGGCTTTGTTGATCTCACGAATGGTTGCGACACCATCAATTAGGTAACTGCTGTTACCGCGGGCCAAAATTTCATCGGCCTCATCCGCGGTATTGGTAGTGAAATCCCCAACAATTTCCTCAAGAATATCTTCCAGTGTCACCAGCCCTTTAACTTCGCCATACTCGTCGACCACCACAGCAAAACGATTGCGGGTCTTTTTAAAATTTAACAGCTGAGTCGTTAGCGTAGTGCTCGCAGGGATAAAGTAGGGCTCTTCGGCAAAGCGCTTGATTGCACCGTGAGTCACTTGCGCTGCGCGAGCCAAGTGGTTGGCCTTGCGGATATGAAAAATGCCGACAATATTGTTGATATCGCCATCATAGATCGGCATGCGGGTATATTCAGACTTAAACAGCTTGGCCATTAAGACGTCCGGTTCATCTTCTATATCGAGACCGTTAATCTCGTTGCGAGGAATCATAATATCCTCAACCGTGACATTCTCTAGATCAAGAATGCCCTTCAACATACCCTGATGGCTATCGGACATTTTGTGTCCGGAGAGATCGACCACGGAACGCAATTCCTCAGTATCAAGACCATCATCCCGCGAGGAGTTTGGGTCAAAGCCAAGTAGCTTCACCAACCCATTGGTCAGCTTGTTTATTGCCCACACCAGTGGCCACAAAAGTGTCAGCAGAGGTTTAAGGATATGACTGGCTTTAAAGGCAAACCATTCCGGATACTGGGCGGCAATGGTCTTTGGGGTCACCTCGGCAAACACCAGCACTAAAATGGTCAGTGTTGCAGTGGCCACCCAGGGCGCCGCTGCTTCACCTACATAAATAATCGCCAGGGCATTGGCAATAATCGCCGCGAGAATATTAACCGCATTGTTGCCAATCAAAATTAGCCCGATAAGGCGGTCGGGGGTGGCCAGTAGTTTTGCCGCACGGCGTGCACCGGCGCTTTTTTTGCGCTGATGCCTCAGTCTATAACGATTAAGCGACATCATGCCGGTTTCAGAGCCGGAGAAAAATGCAGACACAAGTAACAGGATGAAGAGCGTTAACCACAGCATCGACGAATCGGAAACGTCCAAGAATTAGAAGCCTTTAATAAACTGATCGATCATGTTGAAGTAGTTTTTTGCTTTTAGCAATAGAGTTTTACATTCGAGATTGACGGGTGTTAGGAGCGCTGAACTAGACCAGCAAGAACTCTAAAACCACTTTGCTGCCTACATAGCCCAAAACAATGGCGATAAAGCCAGCCCAGGTCCAGCGTACCGCAGTCTTGCCACGCCAGCCTTGAAACTGCCTGCCCCACAGCAAAACACCAAAGAAAGCCCAAGCCACTAGGCTAAACGCCACCTTATGTAACAGCTTCTGGGCAAAAAAATCTTCGTAGAAAATAAACCCGCTGAGCAGCGATAAGGTGAGCATTATCTCGCCAGCCCAAATCAGCTCAAATAGAAGAGCTTCCATACTCTGCAGTGGCGGGAAGGTGCGCATCAATAAATTCTGATGCTTATGCTTGAGTTGCCAGTTCTGATAGCCCATTAGGGCCGCTTGGAGGGCCGCCATGGCAAGCAAGCTATAGGCCAGAATAGAGAGCAGCACGTGCAGCTGCATGCTTGGTGCCAGCATAACCGCGGCTTTAGTACTTGTACTAGAGAGGGCAGCAGCTATGGCCAGAGCAGAAATCGGAAACAGGAAAAGATTGAGGCTGTGTATCGGCTTCTTTAGCCCGCTAAAAAACATCACCACATTAATTATTAATGAAATCAGCGCAAAGATCTTCAGCAGGCTGAGATCTAAACCCTCTGAACTGAACAGGAAATCCGCCACTGCCAGGCTGTGCAGGACAATCGCCAAGCCCGTCGCTATCTCGAGAGCTAGAGTCGGAATATTAATCTGTTTGCGCAGCTGTAGAACCTGATAGCCAAAAGCTAAAAGGTATATCGCGATTGCTGCACTGGCAAGTAGGCTGGTCATTACATTTGAGTCGCTATTAATTTGAAAAGAGTGTGGCATATTCAGGCAGCCGGGTGAAGAGTTGCTGCAATTAATTGCTATAATGCTGCGCATCTATAAATAGTCGGAAAAAATCACATGGCAATGTTTGAAAATCTCAGCGATCGGCTTTCCGATAGTCTTAAAAGAATATCCGGTAAAGCCAGCCTCAGCGAAGCCAATATTCAGGATACGCTGCGCGAAGTGCGCATGGCCCTTTTGGAAGCGGACGTCGCTCTGCCGGTGGTCAAAGACTTTATCGAGCAGGTCAAGCAGCGCGCCTTAGGCCAAGAAGTTAATCGCAGTCTTAATCCCGGCCAGCAGTTTCTAAAAATTGTTCAGGCTGAACTTGAATCGGTGATGGGCGAGCAGAATGAAAGCCTCAATTTAGCCGCTCAACCGCCGGCGATTATCTTGATGGCGGGTTTGCAAGGTGCAGGTAAGACCACCTCTGTTGCGAAACTGTCGCGCTACCTCAGTGAGCGGGAAAAGAAAAAGGTCATGGTCGTCTCCGCGGACGTCTACCGTCCCGCAGCCATTGAGCAGCTCAAAACTCTAGCAAACGAAGTGGGCGCTGAGTTCTTCCCCAGCGATATCAGTCAAAAGCCCGTTGCTATCGTTAACGCCGCTATAGATAGTGCGAAGAAGAAATTTGTCGATGTACTGATTATTGATACTGCCGGACGACTGGCCGTCGATGAAGAGATGATG
>Ga0213868_10001406_pt1 | contig 23165 bp, 26 predicted proteins | sample PICome_9_FD_160087 | JGI IMG/M metagenome (GOLD analysis project Ga0213868, IMG submission 160087) | Coastal seawater microbial communities near Pivers Island, North Carolina, United States - PICO127 | ecosystem: Environmental > Aquatic > Marine > Coastal | place: USA: North Carolina... | reverse complement strand
TCAGCCCTTAATGCTGGTAAATCTGGTGTTCAACCTATTACCGTATTTGATGCTAGCGATATGCCTGTCAAATTTTCTGCACCCATAAAAGATTTTAATGCGGAAAAATATTTTGACATTAAAGAGCAACGCAAATTAGACCTATTTATGCAATATGGTATGGCAGCTGGCATAGATGCCATCACAGACTCAGGTCTAGAAAACTGTGATTTGGATCTTGAAAGAATTGGCGTTGCAATAGGATCGGGAATTGGAGGCTTACCTAGTATTGAAAAAACACATAATACTTATTTGAAATCAGGCCCTAAGAGAATTTCTCCATTTTTTATACCCGCAACAATAATAAATATGATTTCTGGTAATTTGTCCATTAAATATGGTTATAAGGGCCCAAACTTATCAATTGTTACAGCGTGCACAACAGGCACTCATAATATAGGAGAGGGATATAGACAAATACAGTATTCTCATGCTGATTTAATGGTATGTGGAGGTGCTGAAATGGCTACTACACCTCTTGGTATAGGTGGTTTTGCAGCTGCAAGAGCATTATCGACAAGAAATGATGATCCAGAAAAGGCTAGTAGACCATGGGATACTGGAAGAGACGGCTTCGTACTTGGTGATGGAGCTGGAGTGTTGGTACTTGAAGAATTAGAGCATGCGAAAAGAAGAGGGGCGAAAATATATGCAGAGCTATCTGGTTATGGCATGAGTGCTGATGCCTTTCACATGACTCTCCCATCAGAGAGCGGAGAAGGCGCTCAGAGAAGCATGAAAAATGCTATAAAAGATGCTGACTTAAGTATTGAAGATATAAGCTATATTAATGCTCATGGAACATCAACACCTGCAGGTGACATTGTTGAAGCTAAAGCTGTCAAAAATTTATTTGGAAACCATTCAAAAAACTTAGTCGTAAATTCCACTAAGTCAATGATAGGACATTTGCTTGGCGCAGCAGGTGGAGTTGAAGCACTAGTAACTGTATTATCTTTAAAGAATCAAATGATACATCAAACAATAAATGTGGATAATCAAGATCCTGAGTGTGATTTGGATTTTAATACTGAGTCGTCCAAAAAAATGAATATTAATCATGCCTTGACCAATTCTTTTGGTTTTGGTGGAACGAATGGTTCTATAGTATTTTCAAAATATGATTGATCAGTTAAATGAATCATTCTAAGTTTAATATCTTTATTAATCCAAAAAATATCTCTATTCATGATAGAGGTTTTAATTATGGAGATGGCTTATTTGAAACAATTCTTATAAAAGATTCAAAAATAAAATATTTAATAGATCATACAAAAAGACTCCATGCTGGATGCAAAAAACTAAAACTTAATAAGCCCAGCTTAGATCTTCTTGAAAAAAATATAAATAAGGCTATTGGTAAAAAAACAAACTGTGTAATCAAAGTAATCTTAACACGTGGGTCTGGCTCATTTGGTTATAAATTTACAAAAGATATAAGTCATAATTTATATTTTATCAAACATGATAAGACATCAGCTGTTAAAAAAAATAGAGCGGTCAAGTTAAAAATTTCCAACTATAATATTTATGAGAATTCTGATTTAGCAAAAATTAAACATTTGAATAGGATTGATCAATGTTTAATTGCGAGCGAATTGAATAATCAAAAAAATATGGATGATTTAGTTGTTACGTATAATAATAATATTATAGAAACTTTATCATCAAACATATTTTTTGTTAGACTTAATAAGTCAAATATAATTTTCTATTCCCCAAAGATAACAAAATGTGGGATTGATGGAATAATAAAAAACCAAATTATTAAATTTTTAAAGAATAAAAAATATAAAGTCCTGGAAAAAAATATATCTATTAAGACCTTAAAGAATTATGATGTCTCATTTAAAGTTAACTCGGTTCAGGGTTTGGTTTTTATTGATCAAATCGAAAATAATAAATTTTCTAAGGACCATATAATATATAATATATTGAAGGGTTTTATATATTAATGTATGGCTATTGGAAAATTTATAATATTTGAAGGTAATGAGGGAACTGGGAAATCTACCCATATACAGTATGCCTCTGATTACCTCAAGAAGCGTGACATAGAATGTATAGTTACAAGGGAGCCTGGTGGTACGGCTTTCGGAGAATCAGTCAGAAATATACTATTAGATACCAATTCTAACCTAGACTCAGTATCTGAAGCAGTCTTGTTTTACGCCTCAAGAGTTTACAACTATAACAATGTTATCCTAAAAGCATTATCAGAAGGCAAGTATGTTATTTGCGATAGGTTTCATTATTCTACTTTGGTATACCAAGGTGTTTCTCAAGGCAACAAAGAAGTTATTGGTCTACATAATGTTCTAGATGGATATTTCGCTAAAAATATTTCTCTGATATTCCACCTTGACGCATCCATTGAGACTAGTTTTTCAAGAATTAATGAAAGAGATATATCAGATAAATTTGAAAAACAAGGAAAAGAATTTTTAATAAAAATTAAAGAGGCATATTCAGAAGTATTCAAAAATAATACTAAAGTTATTAATATTTCAACAGATGGTGACAAAAAGGATGTTGAAAAAGTATTAAAAGGATATTTGGATAAGTTAATAAATGAGTAACCTAGAAAGCAACCTCAATCAGTTTTCTAACCAGTATGATTTTAAAAAAAGGAATTATAATATAATTATTCATTCGCCTAATGCTACGGGAAAATATTCTTTTGTTAATCGTCTTATTGAAAAATATTATGAATCTAATGGTATTGCATATTCTGATAACTTAATGTCAAGTTCAGATATATTTTACTTATCTTTGCCTTTATATAATAAATCTGGAAAATTCGAGCGAATGATCAGTAACAAAGAAAGAATATTATATGAGTTGGGGTTCGAAGATAAATTTGATAATTGTAGAGTAGGGTCAGATATAGCAATAGACCATATCAGAGATTTAAAAGAGTTCACTAATATTACCGCGAGATATAAGCATAAGTTTATTATCATCAATAATTGTAATTATCTAAATGCTCAATCATCTGCAGCATTGCTTAAAACGCTAGAAGAAACAAATTCTCCATGCATTTTTCTATTGTTAGCTTCTGAAGTAGAATCAATTAAGGATACAGTTAAGAGCAGATGTCATCTTTTTAGATATAATATAAATGAAACTAAAAATATATATGACTCTCATTTTGATTACTATTTATCATCAAAACCGAGTTTAAAAGACATGAATAAAGAATATGAGTGCCTCAATAATTATAAGTTGTTTGAGACTGAATTATCTGATCTTTATGAAAATAAGATTAATCCAATAAATCTTTCTAAGGATTGGATGGAAAGAGGGTGCTTATGTATCGACTATCTATTGTCATTGTTTTATATATTAATGAAAGGTTCGTTCCTAGATGATGCAAGTAGCATAAAAGGTATTTATGTTACATTATCTAAGAAAATCCCGATTAATAGTTTAAGAGCAACTCATATTATTAGAATTTTGCAGAAACTGAAAATTGATATGCGCGGAAATCTTAACAAAAAACTTTTCTATGACAACTTATTAATTGTTTTAAATAAAGAATTATACTAACATCGCTTTATGAAAACAGATTCTAATAAAAATATTATACAGCTTTTTAAGCATAATAATGATTCTGCTACAGTAACTAAAGTTGCAGACGACTTTGATCTTGTTAGAGGCGGTATGCTTTCTGAGTTAAATATTGCTTATGAAACATGGGGTTCTCTGAATAAAGATAAATCTAATGTGGTCGTAATTTTTACTGGTTTATCTGCTAGCTCACATGTAGCTTCCTCTTCAGTTGATCAGACTCCAGGTTGGTGGGAGGCAGTTGTAGGACATGATAAGGCAATAAATACAAAAGATCATTATGTTATATGTATAAATACGCTAGGTAGTTGTTTCGGGTCAACAAGTCCTGTATCAATTAATAAAAAGACAAATGAGCCATACAGGCTAACATTTCCCGAGCTAACTGTTGAAGATATGGCTAATGCATCATCTTTATTGCTAGAGAAATTAGGTATTGATTCGATAAAAGTTTTAATCGGTCCTTCTTTAGGAGGTATGAAAGCGCTAGCTTTTTCGATCCTGCATAGTACTTTAGTTAAGAATCTTATTTTAATATCTTCTGCAACACAAGCTCTTCCATATGCAATTGCATTAAGATCACTTCAAAGAGAAGTAATCAGAAAAGACCCATTATGGAATAATGGTTTTTATTCTTATAAAAAACCACCATTGAATGGTGTGCGCATTGCTAGAAAAATTGGAATGACATCTTATAGATCTGCTTCTGAATGGACGCAAAGGTTTGGACGAAAAAAGTCAGATGATAATAAGTTGAATCAAAATACTTTTGGTATTGAGAATACAAGCTTTGAGTTTGAAATTGAATCCTACCTGGAGCATCAGGCTGTAAAGTTTCAGAATATCTTTGATGCTAATTGCTATTTATATCTATCAAGAGCGATGGATTGGTTTGATGTGGCCAAACATGGTGAATCAACATTAGATGCTATTTCTAAAACGAAAATAGATAAAGCGTTGGTGCTTGGTGTAACTACAGATGTTCTTTTCCCTCCACAACAACAAAAAGAAATTGCAGAATTATTGTCATTATCTAATACGATAGTCGAATATCAAGAACTTGATTGCATTCAGGGACATGATTCATTTTTAGTAGATACTAATAGATTCTCTAAGGAAATAGAAAGTTTTATAAAATCTCTATGAAATACTTATTGATAGCAATTAGTATCTTTTCATTATTCATACCAGATGTCAGTGCATCTGAATATGAGGGTCTAGTTGTTAAAGTTACTGATGGAGATAGCGTTAAAATTAAAGTAGGGGAGATTACTAATACAATTAGATTGTTATACATTGACGCTCCAGAAAAAAAACAAGATTATGGAATTAAATCGAAAAAATTCCTTGAGAATTTATTGTTGAATAAAAGAGTTTTTGTAGTTACAGCTAAAGATGATAGATATGGAAGACAGTTAGCTGATATTTATATTTATAAGAATAATGAAGCAACATATATAAATGCCAAAATGATTAAAAGCGGCAATGCCTGGGTTTATAGAAAATATAGGACTAACGGTTATCTTATAAATTTAGAAAATCATGCTAAACTAAATAATAAAGGTTTATGGGGTTATAAAAATCCCATAGAGCCATGTATTTTTAGAAAAAAGTGTAAATAAAAATGATTAAAAAATTGGTTTCATATCTTATTACAGGTATTTTTATCTCTTCATGCGCAACACATAAAGCTGTTGATATAATGCAAGCTAATGATGAGGTAATGACATGTAATGAGTTAAAACTTGCATTTGAAAAGGCTGACTTAAATGAAGACGAAGCCCATGCAAGCAAAGGCGTGACAAACGAAAATATATTATCTGGTCTTTTTTTCTTTCCAGCTTATTTTGTAACTTATGGATCATCAATCCATGCTGAATATAATGCTTCTGAGCGTAAAGCGCATCTATTAAAAATTTATAATAAAAAAGGATGCGCGCAGCCCAAAGATGATAATTATCAGAAATTAGTTTCTCAAACTCTAATAAAGCTTGAAGATATTAAGATTAAATATAATCAAGGAATCATTGATGAAGAAAATTATTTTGAAATGCGTCGTAAATTATTAGCAAACTTTGAGTAAAGCATGCCTAGGAAAATCTCATTAGTTACAGGAGGGTTTGATCCATTACATTCAGGACACATAGATTATTTTATATCTGCAAAAAATGAAGGAGATTTTTTGCTTGTAGGAATTAATTCTGATGAATGGTTAGAAAGAAAGAAGGGCAAATATTTTCTAAATTATAAAGAAAGATCTACTGTAATTCAGGCGTTATATATGGTCAACGATATCATAGATTTTGATGATAGAGATGATACTGCTATTGATGCAATAGCAAAAACTAAAAAATTATATCCAGATGATCAGGTGGTCTTTTGTAATGGTGGTGATAGAGGAGAGATTAATACACCAGAATATAATGTATTTGTTAATGACAATGATGTGTCATTTAAATTTAATGTCGGGGGTTCTAAAACGAACTCTTCAAGTGAAATTCTTGATAGATGGGAAAAGCGTACAAAAAAATAAATAATATATAATAATTTGGTATATTATTACATAAGATAGATTGAGAGGTTTTTTATGGAAGATTTAAACTTTTGGTACCCAGCATTATTGTTTCCAGCTATCCCATTAATGATGATTGTATTTGGTAACAGATATAGCTCTCTAAGTAAATTGATCAGAGACTTACATGATAGAGTTCTAAAAGAAGATGAAGTAAGAGATAAGTTTACTGAACAAATAGAATTATTAACAGATAGGTTGTTCTTAGTAAAGTCAATGCAGACGCTGGCTGGACTAGCATTTATTGCTAATCTATTAACGATATTTTTTAGATATATAGATGTACCTTCTGTTGCTTTTAGCTTGTTTGGAGTGGCCACAATATTATTAAGCGCATCTATACTCTTGTTTGTTATAGAAATTCAAAAATCATCGTCTGCACTTTCCAAGCATATTAGTGATCTTAAAAAGTGAATTAATTTTAAGTTAAACCACGATTATTTTTTATAAATAACAAAAAAGCAATAAATTCATAGAAGATATTAAAAACTTGAAAAATTATAGGTAAATTTAGAATTTTACTTAATAACTTGTAATTAGGTAAATTGCTCCATAATATTATAAATGCGCTTGCACCAGAGTAAATAGTTTTATCATCTATCACATGAAGCCTCCTCATCATTTCTTTATGCGATTTTCCTAAGATTTTTAGATCTTTCGATGGGTTATTAATGTCAACCCAAATTATATTAGAAATATTTTTCTTTTTATAATGAGATATTTCAATATTACATACAGTGCATTTTTGATTATAATAAACTCTAATCATTATCTTTTTACGATCATTCTCCCTGAATAGTCAATTCGATGCATTAGCGGCTCTTCATTAATACTATGAAAATACTCATCAACAGCTTTCTTTGCTCCATGAAAGTGACCATAATCATCTATTATTAGTACTCCGCCTCTGACCAGAAGAGGGTATAGTGCTTCTAGTTCGATCTTTGTAGATTCATACCAATCAGTATCTAATCTTAGGAGCGCAATTTCTCCTGGAGTATTTTCAGGCAGAGTTTGCTCAACTTTGCCTTCTATATATTTAATGTTTTTTTCTGGATATGTCGTAGATCTCATATTTTTAATGACAAGATCCTTTGGAGCATATGCCCACATATTATATTTATCAGTAGTTTTATCAAGATCTTTAAGGAGTTCCATACCCTTTATTTTAGTCTCAACCTCAATATCATCATCTGTGGGATTTGTCATACCATCAAATGTATCATACAGCCATATTTCCCTTTCAAATTGCCCATTTTCTACTAAAGTATTTGCCATCATCATGCAAGATCCACCTTTCCAAACACCACATTCCACAAAAGATCCACGGATATTATTTTTAGCTATGTATTCTACCGCAGATTTCAAGGCATATATTCTTTCAATACTAGTCATCGTAAATGGTTCTATAGCTTTAAACTCACTTAAAAAATCATTACTATAATCAATAGGATAAACAACTTTATTAATCTTGATTATTTTATATCCAAACAACTTCATTAATTTTTTTATAATATTTTTCATGATTTTGTATTTTCCTCAATAAATTTATCAGCAAGAATAAAAAGTTCATCTTTCCTCTTTTTATCCATCTTACCAAGTATTGCCGCCATCATGCTTAATCTTGGGTTAGATTTAAAAAATTTTAGATGTTTATCAATAAATCTCCAATATAGTCCATCTAAAACCTTACACCAATCGCCTTTTTTAAAATCCATCATTTTCAGCATATAATTTGAACCACATAGATAAGGTTTGGTGGCCATTATACCTCCATCAGCAAATAAACCCATGCTATAAACATTAGGTGTCATAACCCAGTCAGATGAGTCTATGTACATCTCCATAAACCAGTTGTAAACAATTTTTGGATCAATTTCACATAAGTTCATTATATTAGCCTGAATCATTAATCTTTCAATGTGATGCGCATAAGAATATTTTAATGTGCTTTTAATGCTTTGATCTAAGGGTAGTAAGCCAGTAGAACCATCATACCAAGAATTTTTCATTTTGCGATTATTGCCGAAGAAATTAGAGTTAGACATAATTTTTGCATCTTGTTGATATATTCCTCTCATAAATTCTCTCCAACCAATAATTTGTCTAATGAACCCTTCGTAGGAGTTTATTTTTATGTTCTTTTTCTTTAGTACTCTTGAAATAATATCATGTGGAATAATAAGCCCAATATTCAGAAGAGGACTGAGAACAGAATGAAACCAAAAAGGTGAACGTCCATCAACAGAGTCCTCATAATCGCCAAATTCATTGAGTTTTTCGGAAATAAAACGATCAAGCATAGCTAGCGCGGTTTTTCTGGTAGTAGGGTAGTTGAAGTCATCAGTTTCTCCATAATTATCTGGAAAAACTTTATTTATAATCTTTTTTATGTCTTTTGTATGAATAGTATCTTTAAAATTTCTAAATATAGGTACATCGATGTTTTTTGGTATTTTCTTCCTATTCTCTTTATCATGGGACCATTTACCTCCTTTAGGCTTACCATTCTCTAGTAATATGTTCATTTTTTTGCGCTGAGCTATATAGAAGGATGCCATCTTGTATTTAGGTAGTGTTTTACTAGGAGGGGAGAGCTCTAGGAATTCATCTCTATTTGTTAGAAACATAGGTGTTTTTATGATATTGACTTTAATATCGCACACCTTTTTTAACCTAAGCATCTCTTTTTCAAACCATTTGTCCTCTATTTCGAAAAAGCTTATCTCTTGAATCTTTTTTTCATTAATAAACTTAATTAAGTATGATGTATAAGTACCTGTTAAACCTGGGTTTAGTTGATGGTAATGTACATCAATTTTAGAGCTTATTAAGTCATCTTTATATGATCTCATTGCTGATAAAAATAGTGTTATTTTATGTTTATGATGTTTCTGGTAAGTACATAACTGATAATCTTCTCTCATGTATACACAGTCAGGCTTTATTCTCCTTATATGTTCGATAGGGAATAGCTGATTACCAAGTATTATAAGCGCATTTGTCATTATATGTTCGTATAATATATATTATGTCTATAGTTAATATTAATATAATTCTTAATCATCATATTTATGATAATTAGGTATAAATAACTTGGTTCCGTTAAGCATATATTCACCTATAAGAAACTGCGCTTCTTTTGAAATAATCCAGCCATAAAACAAATCAATGTTTCTATTGTTTGCATTAACACATCTATCAGGGTCTAGTCTAACAAGGCCATATTGATTAAACATTATGGGGTCTCCTTCAAATAAAATTAAATGGTTAGCTTTATTTTTGAAATTTAGCCATGTGGCACGATCAGTATATGTATATGCATTCTTTCCAATGGCGATATTTATAGTAGAACCCATCCCTTGACCTGCCTCAAGATACCACTGTCCACTGAAGTCTATTGGATTAATCTTTATAAGAGCCCAAATATTGTTTTCTGATATATTAGTCCCGCTCCCATCACCTCTAGATATAAATAAATTACCAGAAGTTGCAATCTTCCTAAATACATCAGAGGCATTCTTCAATGACTGAATATCAGCCGGATCATCATCTGGACCAATGATGACAAAATCATTATACATAAGATCATCTCTAGAGATGCCATATCCATCTAATATAAATTTATTTTCGAGCTCTAAGGCATGAGTTAATAATATATCACCATTACAACTTTTAGCTGCTTGAAGTGCTTGACCAGTTCCTAAAGCGATCACTTGAACTTGTATATTATATTTGCTTTGAAAAAAAGGTAATAAGTATTCTAGTAATCCAGAATCTCTTGTAGATGTTGTTGATAGTAATTTTATGGCATTTAAGTCTGAAGCATAAGATACATTGGATAGCATAAGCATAAAAATAAGAAGTATTTTCATATAATTTTACCTCCTTCCATTATTACCGGACTGTTTGTAAACTTCTTGATTTGATCAATAGATTGGCTAACTATAATAATTTTAATAGTGTTTGATAGTTTTAAAATTTCTTCATTAATAATACTTGAATAATTTATATCCAAATTACTTGTAGGTTCATCCAAAAATAATATTTCTGGGTTTAATGATATTGATCGTATAAATGATAATAATTGTTGTTCTCCAGACGATAACTTAATAGCTGGTATATCTGCAAGATAGGTTAGATTGTAATATGCTAAATGCTTTGAAATTATTTTTTCAGAATAAGTATAACTTTTTCCAATACAGGATAACGCGTGCAAGAGGTTATCCTTTACAGATCTATTTAAAAATATTGGTTTTTGAAAAATAAATCCTGATGATTTTATTAAACCTTCATTATGATATTTCAATACCCCGCTTGTCTCTTTAGATAATCCAGCAAGTATTTTAAGTAAAGTTGACTTCCCTGCTCCATTATGACCTGTTATGACAGTTATATCTTTATCATAAATATCTAGATTAATATTTTTAAGCACATGTCTATCAGCTATTTTCTTACATATATCATTAAGTTGAATAATAATTTTAGACAAGGTTTTTTTCTCCATATACTTTAAGAGAATGTAGAATTATATTAACAAACAAAGCTATTGTAATTAATGTAATACCAAGGCTTATTGCATTAGCAAGATCACCTCTAGATGTTTCCAGGACAATACCTGTAGTCATCGTACGTGTCAAATGTGCAATATTTCCCCCAACAATTATTATTGCTCCTACTTCAGACAATGCTCTGCCAAAACCAACCAAAAGATTAATTGTTAAAGCATACTTTGCTTCCCAAACTAAAGTAAATACTCTTTTAGTATAAGATGCATGCATTGATAACAAAAGATCATTGTATTTGTGATAATATCTCGTTAATGTTACTTGCGATAAACTAATTAAGATTGGAGTAATAAGAATTGTTTGAGCTATAATCATTGCATTTACTGTATACAAAAGATCATATGAGCCAAGAATACCTTGACTTGAAAAAACTATATATAGCAATAATCCGACAACAACTGGCGGTAATGCCATCAAGGTATTTACTAAAACTATTAAAAGAGATTTACCATAAAATTCTTTTGTAGCCAGTATTGATGAAATAGGAATAGATACTATAAATGATATTAAAATTGCTGTAAAAGATACCTCAAGGGATGTGAATATAATTTGTATATAATCCGATTCTAAGTTCAGAATATTTTCTATCGAAGTCATAAGAGCTATTTGAAAATCCATTATAATGTATCTATAAAGTTTTTATATTCTTTGCAGGAATCCTTGATTTTAACAGATGAATATTTCTTAAGAAGGTTGCTTCTTGGTTGTAACGTTTGGGCTAAATACTCAGGCATATTCAATGCATTTGATAATGATGAACATAATGTGTTGAAATCTAATATATTTTTCCCAGATATGAATATAGAATAATCTTCAGTGAAGCCTTTTTTCTTAATATATTCTTCATAATCTGGCATTATATATAATTGTGGTCTATTTAATATAGAGAAATCTGTATTAGTATTTGAGTAATCATTCACTAGACAATCCACTTCATTTAGAAAATTATTTGTATCATATAAATGTTCTTCGGTTTCATTGATATATCTAATATTAGTATCGTTAAAGTTATAATTATTATTTTCGCTTATTGCATGAATGGAATAGTAGAAAAAAAAATTATGTTTCGCCAAAAATGAATTAAATTCCTCCCAGTCAAAACCATCAATATTAGTTATAGGATTTGGATACTGATAAGGTCTCCATGTGGGAGTATATAAAATTGTTTTTGAGTTTTCAGAAAAGTTTTGATTTAATCTGCGCGACCATATTTTATATGAGTTTTTCTCTTTTACTTTATTCTGATTAAAATATTGGTCACATTGTGGTGACCCTAAGACTAGAACTTTCTTTGATTCTAACCCAAAATTTTTTATTCCAATTAACTCAGCACAGTATTTATTATTAAAACAAATATAATCAAAGTCTTTGTACCTATTTTTTATTCTATAACCTTTAGGTAATGTTGTCTTAGGGCTATTACCATGCATGGTACATATTTTAATTACATCATCATTGATTATATTTAGAAAATTAAAATAAGCATCACCAGCATTTATAACAATCTTTGTTCTAAGCGCAACCCAGAGATAGTTTGTTATGTTTTTTTTTGTTAAATATTTAAGATTATTCTCTTCAAAATATTGCTTTACTTGAATACTTTCTGTTACATAATAGACGTCATAGTTAGTCAAATACTTTGAAAGATATTCAAATAAGTATCTTGTATTAGTCTTATAAGTATAGTGATCTATAGAGCTCAGAATAATTATATTTTTTTGTTTAATAAAAAGCTTGGCTACTCTTAGGACTGTTCCGATGATCAATTTAAGCATTATATAAAGGTATTTAAGCATCAATTATGTATATCCCTTTTTTATCATTCATTCTATAAGAATTATTTATCTTTTTTATGAATAGACTCCTCAGCACTGGATGTATAACATAATGATCATTTCCATAAAATTCATTAATTCTTATTTTCTTTTTCTTTTTTAAGTTTTCTAGATGAGGAAAAAGTTTTTTTAAAGATATGGATCTGATGAACGGGTCATATATATAGTCGATAAAAAAGCTTTGATCATTTTCTATAAAAATATTCTGATCTATATGACTGATATCTAAAACTTCTCCCCTATCTAGCTCTTTTCTCATTATGAATGTTGTGCAAGAAACACTCTGTTTATTTAAATAACTATAGTGAAAGCATGTACTGCCACGATAATAGTTGATATCCCCAGGATGGACATGTATGAAGTCTATATCTAGCGACAAAACTTCTTTTTTTAATATGCCGCCTCCAGTGAATATAAAGTTTTTACACTCAGCTTTGCTTAAGGCTTCGCGTATTTCTTGGCTATTAATGTCAGTGCTATCTATTAGAGATAAGTTAATATCTTTATGTTTAATCAACAATTCTAGATTATCGTTAAGCGAAAAATATTTCTCTGCATAAGAGTATTTTTTTGCTTCAAGCAAAATATCATTTGGTAAAAAAGGCCATTTACCCATCACTATAGCTTCTTTTGGTAGAATATTATTTGTAGATAACATATGAAGGTATGCTAAAGATCTTGTAGAAGGATATAAAATGATACCAAAATTAGATATTTTCATTATAATTTCTCGAAAATTAATAATTCATGATTAATCAGATACTTGACAAGAGGATAGTCTTTTAATTCATGTAATGTGAAGTCAGTAAGAATAAATTCATTAATCTTTATAGATGTACTTAAATAATTAAAATCATTAGTTTTTGTATACATTAATTGCAGCAAGTATGATACTGTAAATAACATATTTATATCATTCTTTTGAGAAGTAGCATCTAACTTTTTCTTTTTAGAATCAAACTCTGTGTAAAGCGCCCTATGCAATTCAAAATATCTTTTAAGATACATAATCAATTTAGTATCGTGTTCATCTAATGATTCAAAGTTATTTATTAGTTTAATCAATCTGTTTATGATCGAAGAACTTGATTTATTCAAACTAATATATGAATCAATAACTTTATTTACTTCATATTTAATATTATTAATATCAGAATCTATCGAATGTCTTGTCTCTTTGAGAAACAATTTTCTTTGGTTGATGAATTCATCGAGATAAGTTGATATATCAAGCACTGGGTAAGAATAAATATTTTTAGCATTCATAATATTTAAAACTTAAACTCCTTGTTAAGATACAATTCTTTTGCAACAACATAATCACTCTCTGTATCTATTTCCAACCATTCATTTTTTGTAAAATGTGGTGTAACCTCAATTTTATCGTCAATCATTTCTTGTAATATATCGGTCATATAACCATTTTTAAATTGATTACCAGATGATTTCCATTTTTCTTTGAGTAACTTTTTCTTATCATATAACGATAGCATTTTTCTCATGCCATCTAATGTAAATTTATTTAATCCTACATATCGATAATCTAACGACTTTGATTCAGTAACTGGTTGTCCAATTTTTATTACTTTATTATTTTTTATCTGAAGATCTTCTAAATCTTCTGTTAAAGAGCCATAACGGTGATTCCAATATTTCTTCCAATCTGAATCGACAGTGACGACTACTGAGCTTTTGTTTTTAATAAGAGATACTAGTAAGTTAGTAGAAAATAAAATATCTGAGTACGATATTATACAATCATCATTTATTTGATCTCTAGCGCACATTAATGACTCAATCATATTCGTTTTATCATATAAATCATTATCAACATACTTAATATCTTTATAATCAATTTTATTTTTTTTATAGCCCCGTACAATAGTTATATCTGTAAATCCAGCTAATCTATATATAGATATTTGATGCTCCAATATAGTTTTGCCCATGAAGTCAAGCATACCTTTAGGCCTATCTGAGGTTAGTTTTCCCAATCTAGTTCCTTTCCCTGCGGCTAATATAATTGCTTTCATCTTATTTCAAAAATAATTTAAATATATACTCATCAAAATCTTTACAGAAGTTTTTTCTTTCGGGATGCCATTGAATACCTATGATTGGTAATTTAACATGATTATAAATTTCTACTAGTTCACCATCATCTGAAAAACCTACTGGTACTAAATTAGTAGCAAGTTGCGATTTTGTGATGCCTTGGTTATGATATGAGTTTACTATAATTGACTCCCTATTCATCTTTTTTGCAAAGTCTTTAGTAAAATTTACTTTATGTTTCTTTTTATTAATAGAATTAGTAATCTCACAAATATCTTTTGTAAGTTTACCACCTAAACAGACATTTATAATTTGGAAGCCTCTGCAAATACCAAGAACTGGAATCTTTTTCTCTATAGAATATTTTACAAGTATTTGCTCATTTAAGTCTCTTTGATAAAGATTATTATTTAGTTTTGTAGCTTTCTTGTTATATAGGGATGGACATATATCATCTCCACCTGTCAATATGATATGACTACATCTATTTTTTTTATAAAAACCAATAATATCTTTTGTATTATTAGGAAGTATAATTGGATTAATCTCATATTGGTTTAGATACTTTATGTATGAAGATTCAAGATAATCGTAGTACTCACCATATTTATTTTTACCAATTCTTTGTGTTATTAAAATATTTTTCATATTATCTTCTTGATTTTTTTATTTTTACAATCAAGCAATATTTTTTCAGAAGTGTTTACTGTTTCATAAACTAATGAACCACAACCAATCGCGGCAGGTATATTAAATTCAGCACACCTAATTGCCATATGCGACGCTAACCCACCATATAAAGTTATCAAGCCTTTTATCTTATATGAGAATATCCAATCATAACCAGGATCAGCATTATCTATTACAACTATTTTATTAGTGATGTTTGTTGTTTCTTGCATCTTTATATTAATAATTTTTGATTCAACTATTTCGTCAGTAATGAAATTTGGCACTGTTGTATGATTAGCTATGACAGTAAGACCCTGAAGATTAAATAGCAATGACGGTAACGAGATATGATTTAAGACTTCATGATTATTACGTCTAGAAATTATCAATGATGTGCATAATTCATGCGCTGAACTAACATCCATATCTGAATTCAAAATTATCTTAAGAGTCTGATAATCTATGTAGGAAAAATCTTGTCTATTGATATTGATTACATTACCAATATCAGCAATCATTTCTATAATGCCGCTTATAACCTTGCTGTATTCAAACTTATATTTTTCTCGATTTTTTATAGATGATTCAAGAAAGTTTATAAACCCTTTATAATCGATATTAAGTTTTAATTCTTTTAGAGATATATTAATATCTTTTACTAATTCAGGATTAACAGATTTTCTATTATCCTTTATATTTTTCCTTATGTTTTTTGATAATAAGTTTTTCATCTGATCATATCTTTTATTATTAATGTTATATGTATCAGGTCTTAGATGACCATACTTTTTAAAGAATCTCGCTTTCTTCTTAGTGTCACTTGCCATAGCCAAGTCATCCTGCATAGCTGACGATACAGTTTTTATTTTTGATAACAGTGATTCACAGTCTTCTTTATATTTAGGATTATGATCAATAAAACTTTTTATAAAATCTTTGGCAATAAATGTTAATCTTGCTGCTCTACAGAATTGTGGCGTACCATTCTTTCGAATTTGATCTATATATGTTACTAGCGTTAAAAGGTTTCTCTTCCAATTAGCTTTAGTTGTTGGGATATATTTAAAATTCTTAACAAGATTTTTTATTGAAGTTGTATCATTAGAAAAAATATCTTTATAATCTTTGAAAATATTCTTGGTCAGTTTATATAAAGAATTGCGGATTTGAGTAATTTCATCAATATTAAAATTATTTTGTAATAACTCATCCATTGAGTTATCAGTATTCATATTGAAAGAACTTAGCACAATCTCAAATTCTAACTTATCATGATATTGAGGATAACTCTTAAGTTTTTTATTATAATACTTGATTAGCTTATCTTTTAGAGAATTAGGAATATCTTTTGGGATTAATGTTTCAAAAGACTTTTTTAAATTAATATAAGGCTTATTTCCTATCTTTGTACTAAGAGAGCCTTCAGATTTACTATACCCAAGAGATAGTAGTGATGAATTCCATACATCATCCATCAGAATCTCGTTAAACAATGATTCACCTAGCGGTAAAGGCCTATCTCCGATAAGCTCTGCAGGGTTCCAGAAACCCATATCACTCAATATGACTTCACCATCACCGAGGTGATTTATCTCCTTTTTATATATATTTTTGATTTTTTTATGGTTATCAAATATTTTTAAATCATTATGCTCAGGGTATTTTGAGTTAGCAGCTAATGGTCTTACCTGAAAAATAATTATTTGTTTTTTCTTGTTGATCGCAAACTCTATATCTAGAGCTAGATTGGGGAGAAGATCTTCTATTTCTCTTATAGAAATAATCAAGTTTTTCCATTTAGATGGAATACTTTTAATCTCAATATTTCTTATTATTTCTACCTTATCACCAACTAGACCACCAGTTACAGTATCTGTTTGCATAGATTTATCATCAAAATTAATAATGTAGTACGGAGAGTTATTCTTAAGATTACGTGTCAGACATACACCGCTAATAATCACATCATTAGATTGTTCTTGTATAATAATCTGATCAAATTGATCCTTTTTGCCTTTATTGTAACTCTGCTTCACTTTGTTTATGGAATGCTTTAGCTGTTTTCTATCAGAGTTATCTACATTAAGTTCTGAATGATATAACCCAGCACCAGAAGTACTCATCATATCCTCAGACAATGATGAACTCCTAACCACTACTTTCTTTGTACCAAATATTTCCTGTGATTTTTTAATGATTTTATCAGAAGAACCTCTCCACTCTTTTATATTAAATGTGAATAGTTTTTCTATGTATGATTTCTTTAATTGATTAGATAGATTTTTTAATGTTTCAGCTTTAGTCGTATTTATATCAAATGCATGGTTATAATTTACTTGATTGTTTAATGAATGTGTAATCTTGCTAACTTTCGGTGATTCTTTGAAGGCTCTTCTGATGTTACTACGAGAAAGTTTATTATAAAACCCTGGTTTAATAATTTTTCCTCCAATCTCATTAACTATTTTAGTTCCAGGTAGAAAATTCCATTTTTGATACATCGGAAAAAAATAAATTGTAGCCTGAGGATATTTTTTTATTATTTTTTTAAGATTACTAGATGGATCCAGGGAATCTTGTTTCATAATCTTGTCAACATATCTTATTTGCTGTATAACGCTACTTCGCTCTATATAGTTACATATTAAAGGTGACTGCCATTCATTAGCAGCTTTATCAGATATTATTCCACATATATGTATGTCGCAATTTGCTTTTGCTTTTTTAAGTAATTCAAGATGTCCATAATGCAAAAGATCTCCAATTAAATATGAATATGATATTTTTAGTTTAGTCATTTTTCTTATTCACTATATATTTATAAAACTTTGCTGGCACAAGAGTGGTTAAAATTAATAAATATATCTTTATATTCATGCAATTATATTTTAATGATTTTAGATATGACCTATATGATTCATAATTTAAACAATTTAAGTAAAATTGTTTACCAGTATTTTTCCAGCAGTTTGCAAGAGCTTTGTTTAATATCTTTTTTTGATCTTTCAAGTGGCTTTCTATAACATAAATAATAGCTTTTGTATTTCTTGATATATTCGAACTCTCTGAATCCTCATGTATCTGGTAATACCCTAAAGGCTCATTAGTAAAAAAAATCTCTGTGTTATTCTTTGCTAATTTTATCCATAAATCATAATCTTCAGCTGTTATCATTTCTCTGTTCTCTGAAAAACTCTTTACAGTAATTATATTATCCCTATTAACAATCATCGCAGATAATGATACTGAATTCCCTCTAACAAGTAGTTGTTTATAATTAAAATATCTTTTAGGTCCATATTTTCTAATTTGTAGACACCTTGTAGCATCTATCCAGTATTCAGCATGACAAACACCATCATAGCCTGGATTATTTTTTAAAATACTTATGCATTTCTCAAGTTTATCTGCTCTCCAATAGTCATCTGAATCTAAAAATGCAATAAATTCACCTTTCGCTTTTGATATACCTAAATTGCGTGATTTTGCTATATTTCCTTCGTTTTGGATACTATATAAACGAATATTATTATTTGAATAAGAGCCAACTAAATCTTTTGTACTATCTGTGGAATTGTTATCAACTATTATTAGCTCCCAATCTTTATACGACTGCTTAACCACTGAATCAATTGCTCTTTTGAGGAACAATTCTGCTCTATTATAAGTTGGTAAAATAATTGAAAATTTCATTTTGTAAAATTATCTTTACAATATATGTATAATTTTTGAATCTCATCTTCATGATTAACCAATATATCCGGTAGCTTTGAAGAAATTTTATTATTTAATAGTGTAAAATTTTTGGTTTTTTTATTATGCTCATTATATTCAATTTGTAAAGATACACCTAAAGTCTTTCTAAGAATATTTTTAATATATTTGCTAAACTCAATCAATTCTCTTGTTTCACCTGATGTTAAATTATATAAACCTTCTTTTATATTGTTATTGCTTATAATATGCTCGACAACATCGCAAAAGTATGTGACTGGTAGGAAATCTCTTCTGTTGTATGGATTGCTCTTAATAATTAATGATTTATTAGTTACTGACCCTTTGCAAATATCATTAACAAATAAATTCCAGCAGTCTTTTGTCCTGGTTATCGGATAGCCATAACAGTTAGATAGTCTTAACGTATAGAACTTGGGATTTAACATAGTAAATTTTTTGATTATATCCTCCGCTGCAATTTTACTTAAAGCATAAGGGTGATTATTTAGTGTAGCGCTTTCTTCATCAATATCTCCTTCTGGGTTCTCAGAATAAACATGTATTGACGATAATAATATAACTTTAGATATTGTATTCGACTTTATAGCTTTTAAAAGATTTTGTGTATATTTCTTATATAAAGATATTTGATTAACTGGATCGTTTGAACACTGTTGAGCTGTTGGTCCAAAAGCATGCACTACAATATCTATATTCTTTAGTATTTTATTTAATTGATTCTGATCGTCCCAATCAATATTGATTACAGAACCAAAATTTTTTAAATAATCATGTTCTTCTGCTCTTCTAGATAACATTGTTAGTATATATTTCTTTTTTTGATGAAGATGATTAGCCAGTCTTCCACCTAGTAATCCAGATGCGCCTGTTATAAGTATTCTCATTGACTTATTTTTACTGCCATTTAGGCTTGCCTTGTTGATAGAAGTCTTCTGGTAATTTATGGTTTATTCGGGTACCCATACGATGCCAATGACCACCATTTTTATATATGTATAGTTCTTGATTATATGTAACATTTACTAGAGGCTGTCGTTCTAGCGTTACTTCTTCGCTAGATATATGATTAATAAAATATGATGAGTAATCCACTATTTATTATCATCTAAGAACTTTTTTAATTTATTTTTATAAAGATTGAGTTTTTTCTTATTAATACTATCTCTACTAGCTATAGAAAAATTAAATGCTCTACGATTTTTATTTGAAATATTGGACTTACTTCCATGAACAACTAGTGCATCATGTATAACACAATCTCCTGGAGAAACATCAATAAAAACTTTCTTGAATTTTTTAATTAGTCTTTTGAATTCTTTTGTTTTCTCTATAGTCATAGATGCCCCTAGATTGCCTTCAGGAATATGATTAACAAGACCTAATTTAGAAGATCCTTTATAATAAAATAATCCTCCATTATCTTTGTCTGATTTATCAATTGCAACCCAACATGTCAGAGCTTCAGCATTATTTAAATTAAAAAATGCATTATCTTGATGTATTTTCGTAGAAAGCCCTACATTTTTAGGTTTAGCAAAAAGCGAAGAATTGAATATTCTCTTGCTTGTTGAACCATATCTTAGTTTGACAATATCTCTCAATTTGCTATCTAATATTAAATTTTTATAATAAGTAGAATATAGATGAATATTATGCATACTACTGAGTATTAATTTGTCCTTAACTTTAATAAAATGCTTGTCTCTTCTATTCATTTCCGCTTCTTTAAGAATTTTTATTTCTACTTTAATTTTAGATAAAACTTTTTTATCAAAGAAGTTTTTGATGATAACAAAATTATCATTTTTCAGCTTATCAACAACTTTACGTATATCTGTCATTTAAATTTATATGGTGTTACTTTATTTTTTGAATTTTCTATTCCTTTATTCCATGATTCTATTTGTTTGATAATATCTACACCTGTATTCTTTTACCATAAACGTATTAATTTATTGAATACTTTACCAGGTTTTCCGTCACCTATTTTGAGAGAATTTAGAGACGTAACAGGTAACATACAAAATGGCGTAGCAGAAATGAATGCTTCATCAGCTTCATACACATCATAAGGTTCGATATTTTTCTCAATAACATTGATATCTAAAGTTTTACATAAGTCTTTCATAATATAATCTCTACTAATTCCTCTAAGCATATTTCTACCTTCTGGCGAGATTACAGTATTATTCTTAACAATAAAAAAATTATCTCCACTTCCCTCCGTAATATATCCATCAGTATCAAGCATTAAAGGCCAATTATTTTCACCTTTAAATAATGATGCTTCTATGTTTGCCATTAAATAAAAGAGACGACTTCTATTTTTAATTTTTGGATCCATTAAGTGTGCGGGAATAACTTTCTGATTAGTAATTACATTGTTTATTCCCGTTGAGAATAACTTTCCCATACCTTGAACTGTCCATTTTAACGGGAAGTCTGCAATAATTAAATTGTATCCACGATGGATACCATTGATCCCCTCATAAATTCCCAAAACACCCCTTGATACGTCTATTAGCAATCTATGTTCATCGTCTTCATTAAATGCATCTTGATTCATTTGGGCGGTTTTTATGCATAAATTATATACATCTTCTTTACTCTCTGGTAATTCTATGCGAAGAATTTTTAACCCCATAAATAATCTATCGATATGTTCTTTGAGTTTAAAATGTTCGCCATTGAATGACCTAGTCATTTCAAATACCATGTCACCAAACATTAAAGATGAGTCAAAGATTGACACCTTTGCTTCACATTCATCAACAAATTTTCCATTCATATATACTTTTCTATTTGCCATTACTTATCGTACCATTTTTTAATTATTTTTTAAGATTTTTGTTGTCATGAAATAATTACAAATCTCAATATCATCCTCTTCATCTATTTCATATACCTTCCATGCATCCATTTCATATATTCCAATTTTTCCACCAAATCTATTTTTATTCTTTTTTAAGATATCTGGTTTAACTATATAAAATGATCCATTTTCAGAATATTGAGGCGTTATATTTTGTCTCATTTGTCTCGCCTTATAATTAAAATTTATACTACAGAAATTATCATCTATAGATCTCCATAAACATAAATCTTTCATATCTGTAGCTGAAAAAAGTGAATCATAATCATTTTTTATGAAACTATCAATGGCATTATCGATATCGTCAGTCTCTCTTAATGGTGATGTGCATTGCAAAAAGACAACTAAATCAATACTGGTAGTCTTCTCTATTCTCTCTATTGCATGTAATAATGCATCTTCGCTTGAAGATGTATCTGTTGACAACTCATCTGGCCTTAATATTGGTGTTGCGCCATAGCTTGCTGATAAATCCAAGATATCTTTATTATCAGAAGTAACATAAACATTCTGACTTATATGCTTACTTTTTAGTGATTGTTCTATAGTCCAATATATTAATGGTTTATTACAAAAATTAATAATATTTTTATTTTTTATTCCTTTACTATTTCCTCTTGCGGGTATTATTGCGATAACATTCATTATATTTTACCATTCAGAGCTTTTAAACTCTGCCAATTGATTTAATGTAATACCTAAGATACTTATTTTTTTTGCCATGGAGGATTGCCCTGCTTATATAGTTCTTCTAATAAACTATGATCTCTCCTTGTGTCCATGCATTGCCAGAAACCATCATGCTTAAACGCAAATAAATTTTTATCTTTTGTCGCTGATTCTAATGGTTCTCTTTCAAGCATGATTGAATCAGAGCTAATATATTTAAAAAAATCATTTTCTAAAAGAAAAAATCCGCCATTTATCCACCCGGTCTGAAGCTGTGGTTTTTCTTCAAAGGATAACACCCTATCACCATCTAAGTCTAATTCTCCAAATCTAGCTGCTGGATGAACTGCTGTTACTGTAGCTAACCCACCATGGTTATTATGAAATATTTCTAGTTGAGATAAATCTACATTAGATAACCCATCTCCATATGTAAGAAAACATTTTTCGCCATTTAATGACGAGCTAATTTGTTTAGCCCTCCCACCAGTCGCAGTATGGAGTCCTGTATCATGAAGATTAATGCTCCATTCAAAAGAATGTTCATTAAAATATTTTTCAATTACATTAGCTTT
>Ga0213868_10001403_pt1 | contig 23170 bp, 18 predicted proteins | sample PICome_9_FD_160087 | JGI IMG/M metagenome (GOLD analysis project Ga0213868, IMG submission 160087) | Coastal seawater microbial communities near Pivers Island, North Carolina, United States - PICO127 | ecosystem: Environmental > Aquatic > Marine > Coastal | place: USA: North Carolina... | reverse complement strand
ATCATGAAACGGCTTCAGAGTTTTTTAAAACTTTAGATAAAAAAGGTGAATTTATAGAAGAAACTACAGAACAGTTGTATGATGCTGAAGCAAATCAATTTTTAGCAGATCGTTTTGTTGTTGGTACATGCCCTAAATGTGGGAATGAAGAAAGTTATGGCGATCAATGTGAAAGTTGTGGAACGAGCCACAATGCAACGGATTTAATTAATCCAAAATCGGCAATTACAGGAAATGTACCGACTTTAAAACAAACGAAACACTGGTTTTTACCTTTAGATAAACATGAGGCGTTTTTAAAAGAATGGATTTTAGAAGGTCATAAAAAAGATTGGAAACCTAATGTTTACGGACAATGTAAATCTTGGATTGATGATGGATTGCGGCCACGTGCTGTTACTAGAGATTTAGATTGGGGAATTCCTGTGCCGGCAGAAGGGGGAGAAGGTAAAGTATTGTATGTTTGGTTTGATGCGCCTATTGGCTACATTTCTTCAACCAAAGAATGGGCAGACCGTGTTGGAAAAGACTGGGAACCGTATTGGAAAGACAAAGACACAAAACTAGTTCACTTTATAGGAAAAGATAATATTGTATTTCACTGTATTATTTTTCCAGCCATGTTAAAAGCCGAAGGCAGTTATATTCTGCCAGAAAATGTGCCAGCAAATGAGTTTTTAAATTTAGAAGGCAATAAGTTATCTACGTCTAAAAATTGGGCGGTTTGGTTACCTGACTATTTAGAAGATTTTCCTGGTCAGCAAGACGTGTTGCGTTATTCATTAAATGCAAATGCGCCGGAAACAAAGGACACTGATTTTACTTGGAAAGATTTTCAAGCTAGAAATAATAATGAGCTAGTAGCTATTTTCGGAAACTTTATAAACCGGGTAGTTGTACTTACCAACAAATATTATGAGGGTACTGTACCGACACCTAGTAATTTCACACAGGTTGATGAGCAAACTTTAGCTAAAATAAAAGCCTATCCAGATGTCATTGCAAGTTCAATAGAACGTTACCGTTTTAGAGAAGCTGGACAAGAATTGATGAATTTAGCACGTTTAGGAAATAAATATTTAGCAGACGAGGAACCTTGGAAAGTCATTAAAGTTGATGAAGCCAGAACACAAACTATTATGTACGTGTCGCTGCAAATAGCTTCAGCATTAGCAACTTTGTGTGAACCATTTTTACCGTTTACTTCTGAAAAACTGAAAAATATTCTCAATTTAACTCAGAATGACAAAGATGAAAGTAAAAGTCATGCTAAGCTTGTCGAAGCCACTCAATGGAATGAAGTAAGTACAAAAGAAACGTTATTGCCAGCAGGACATAAAATAGGAAAAGCAGAATTGTTATTCTCCAAAATAGAAGACGAAACCATCCAAAAACAACTTGATAAATTAGAAGCAAGTAAAAAAGCAAACGAAGCGGCAAACAAAACAGTAGAACCTCAAAAAGAGACTATCACATTTGAAGATTTTACAAAGTTAGATATGCGTGTAGGCACAATTTTAGAAGCCGAAAAAATGCCAAAAACCAAAAAATTATTAAAACTTAAAGTAGATACAGGAATTGATACAAGAACGATAGTATCTGGTATTGCTGAAAGTTTTACTGCGGAAGAAGTGGTTGGGAAACGTGTAACAGTGTTAGTAAATCTGGCACCAAGGGCGTTAAGAGGTATTGAGAGTCAAGGTATGATTTTAATGACTGAAAATGCTGACGGCAAATTGGTGTTCGTAAATCCTGATGATACTAGTGTTGTAAATGGGTTGCAGATTAGCTAAAAAACAAACGTTTTTAGTAACTTTACATAAAACAAAATATTATGTTATCAAAAATCATAGAAGCCGCATTAAATAGTCAAATACGAATAGAAGCAGAATCTTCTCAAATTTATTTAGCCATGGCATGTTGGGCAGAGGTTAAAGGTTTAGAAGGTATTTCTAATTTTATGTATGCACAATCTGATGAAGAACGTGAACATATGTTGAAGTTGGTAAAATTTGTGAACGAGCGCGGAGGTCATGCACAAATTTCGCAATTAGCAGCACCGAATGTCACATTCAAATCAATTAAAGAAATGTTCGAAAAATTGTTTGAACATGAAGTTTATGTGTCTCAAAGTATTAATGAATTAGTGCACATAAGCCTACAAGAAAAGGACTATGCTACTCATAACTTTTTACAGTGGTATGTAGCAGAACAAATTGAAGAAGAGGCTGTAGCGCGTACCATTCTGGATAAAATAAATATGATTGGTGATGATAAAGGTGGCTTGTATCTATTTGATAGAGATATTGAAAATCTAACAGTAACTACAGCAGCTGCAAATACGCCCCTTTAACTTTAAAGTTTTAGCTTATTTAGATTTAATAAAAATAACTTATTTTTGTGTATCGATCTGAATATCACATGTTATTTTGGGCAAAAAGAAGAAAAAGAAAGCCATTAAAAAATTACGCAAATTAGGCATAAAACTGCATAAAAAAGCTAAAGATAGTTGCTGTAAAAAATTCAAAGAAGACAAAAATAAGCGTTGTAAAAAATGCCCTTGTTTTGATTTGATTAAAAAAGTTGCTTAATAACAGTTTGTTACGCTGAATGTATTTTTGGCATTTCGTCAATTTTAAGCTTAAATTAATATAAAAAAGACCTGTCAGGTTTCCTATACTTGACGGGTCTTTTTAAATTAGCACCATGGTAAACTTCATAATCTCCCAGATAAAACTTCCAGAGCAATCAGTAAGAAATACGATTGAATTACTTAATGAAGATTGTACCATTCCTTTTATTTCGCGTTACAGAAAAGAACGTACCGGAAATTTAGATGAGGTTCAAATTGGTGATATCGTAAAATATAAAGAACAATTTGAAGCTCTAGAAAAACGAAAAAAAGCCATTTTAAAAGCTTTAGAAGAGCAAGCCGTTTTAACCCCAGAATTAAAACAAAAGATAGAAGCTACTCAAGATTTAACGACACTTGAAGATTTATACTTACCATACAAGAAAAGCAGAAAAACTAAAGCAGAGAAAGCACGCCAAAACGGATTAGAAGCACTTGCCAAAATCATAATGAGCCAGAATGCTAATGATATCGAATCTATAGCATTTAAATATATAAAAGGCGATGTAAATTCTGTTGAAGACGCTTTAGAAGGCGCCAGACATATTATTGCCGAATGGATTAATGAACGTACCGATATTAGAAACAACATTCGTCATCAGCTTCAGCGTTTCGCAATGATTTCCACGAAAGTGATAAAAACAAAAGCAACCGACGAAAAAGCGCAAAAATTTAGAGATTATTTTGATTGGGAAGAGAGTTTAAGTAGAATTCCATCACACCGTTTGCTAGCTATTTTAAGAGCCGAAACTGAGGGCTTTATTCGTGTTAAAATTGAGATAGATAACGACAAAGCTTTAGATAAAATTGAAAGTAGAATGATGCGTTCTAATAACGCTTGCGCGCCTTGCCTGCCGGCAGGCAGGGAACAAATAGAACTAGCCATTAAAGATGCATACAAACGCTTATTATTACCATCGTTAAGTAATGAAGCTTTACATATAGCAAAAGAAAAAGCCGATGAATCTGCAATTAATGTTTTTGCAAAAAACTTAAAACAATTGTTATTAGGATCTCCATTAGGTGAAAAACGCGTTTTGGCTATCGACCCTGGATTTAGATCAGGTTGTAAAGTGGTGTGCCTAGATGCACAAGGGCAATTAAAATATAATGAGACCATTTATCCACATCCACCGAAGAATGATAGTATTGGAGCTATGAAGAAGATAGGCTCTTTAGCAGATGCTTATAAAATTGAAGCCATTGCTATTGGAAACGGTACCGCTTCAAGAGAAACCGAAGCTTTGATTAGAAAAGTACATTTTAAAAATGATGTAAAAGTATTTGTGGTGAGTGAAGCGGGAGCAAGTATTTATTCAGCTTCAAAAATAGCACGAGAGGAATTCCCAAATTATGATGTTACGGTTCGTGGTTCAGTTTCTATTGGGCGTCGTTTACAAGACCCGCTAGCAGAATTGGTAAAGATTGACGCGAAATCTATTGGCGTTGGTCAATACCAACATGATGTAGACCAAACCAAACTTCAAAAACAATTAGATGTTGTGGTAGAAAATTGTGTAAATGCTGTTGGTGTAAACATCAATACGGCAAGTAAACCGTTGCTAAGCTCTGTTTCAGGTATTGGTCCAAAACTAGCTGAAAACATTTTTAATTACAGAAACGAAAATGGCGTTTTCACATCTAGAAAAGAAATTAAAAGTGTACCACGTTTAGGCGGAAAAGCTTTTGAACAAGGAGCAGCGTTTTTGAGAATTAAGGAGGCGCAAAACCCTTTGGATGATTCTGCAGTGCATCCTGAAAGTTATGGGATTGTAACTAAAATGGCTAAAGATTTGGGTAAATCAGTTCACGATTTAATTGGAAATAAAGCGTTGCTTCAAAAGATAGATTTGAAAAAATATTACACAGATTCAGTTGGTCTGTTAACGCTTGAAGATATCATCAAAGAACTAGAAAAACCTGGATTGGATATTAGGGAACAGGCTAAAGTTTTTACCTTCAATCAAAATATAAAAACCATTAACGATTTACGCGAAGGGCAATTACTTCCGGGAATCGTTAATAACATTACAAACTTCGGATGTTTTGTAGATGTTGGTATTAAAGAAAGCGGATTAATTCATGTATCAAATCTATCGGATTCTTTTGTGAAAGATGTAAACGAACATGTGAGTCTACATCAACAAATTATAGTAAAAGTGTTGGATGTAGATATTCCACGAAAGCGTATTCAATTAAAATTAAATAAGTAAAAAATGCGAACTCATGGTTCGCATTTTTTACTGAATATTTAACTTATAGTACGGTAATCACTAGTTGTACTAATTAGTCTCTTTTGTTTTTAGAAATTTATAGCTTACACCAAATTGAATCATTGATGTAGTCATTTCATAAGATACATTAGAACCCGGAATAGCTCCTAAAGGATTGCTTGCAGAAATCTGACTTGGATCTAATATTTGTCCTTGTGTAGAGCCATTACTATCACCATAATGATATACAGCATCAACTTGCCAAGTGTCGTTTACTTCATAGCTTAAACCAAATTGGTATGCACTTTTGATAACTGCTGTAGCAGGAATATTAAAAAATGTTATTTCTTCTGTAATTGGGTTAGAGCTATAAGTATAACCAAAACGTAAAGGTAATTTTTTGATACCTTTATACTGGAGACCAGCAGACAGAATAGAGATGTTTTTCCATCCAAATCCATTTACTGAACCAGTAGGGAAACCATTATCTGCTATTTTCCAACCACTAGCTTCAAATCCGTTTGTATTTTCGTAATCAACACGTCTAAAATCAAGAGCTAAATCAACATCTCCTTTAGAATACCCTAATCCAAGAGAGAAAATTGCTGGATAATCCATTTGAAAACTTACATCTGGAGCCTCTGTTCCGTCCAAATACGTATTCTTAAATTCAAGCTCACTAAATTTTTGAGCTGTTTTATAGGATGCTCCTAATTTTAATCCAGAACCTGAATCATAAAACAATCCAAATTGAGCGCCAAAACCAATAGCTGTAGCTTTGTCGCTTGTTGGGTAGCCTTTATCAGTTCCACCCATGCTTGCTGGGAAATCAGGAGGGGATAAAGGGTTTGGAGCCAACTCTAAAGCAGAATAATTAATATTTGGTTGTACACCTATTGACAATTTATCTGTTAATTCATAAGCATAAGATAAACCTATTTGTAACAACATATAATCGGATTCTATATGTCCAAAACCTCTTGCCGCCTGCGGGTAATTTACGGGATTTGAACTTTCCATTGGGTTAAAAGTTGCACTAAAAGGATTGTTAGCTTCTTCTGGGAAAGTAACACCAAATCCACTAATACCAAAAGCAGATGCGCCGAAGGTATGCTTGCTACCGTCTTTTCCCCAAACCATTGCTAATGCGGGCATAGGTGATACACCTCTATCATCTTCAGTTGTGCCGCTTACTCCAGGAGCTCCAGGCCCTAACATTCCTGCGGGTAATGAGGAAGAAAGTTTTGGCGATGAAAAGAATAATCCAACATCTAGTTTAATGATTTTGTCGTCAAAAACAGAAATTGAGGCAGGATTCCATTGCAGAGCTCCAGAAATATCAAGTGGTTGTGCTGTCGCCGCACCACCCATAGACATGTTTACAGCACCAACACCCTGCATGATGTGACCTGCTTGTGACAAAACAGATACGGAGAATAGTAAAAATAACGAACGTAAAATAGTGGTTTTCATAACTAAAGTTATTTAGAAGAATTCAGAATTAGTTTTAGAGAATTCTTATAGTTAATATTTGATTGGTAAAATTACTTTGAGAAAAGTCTCTTATCTATGACTTTTGTCACTTATTAAAAATTTAAATATAGATTATCATCATAAATCCTTATGTAACCATTGTTACACACACATAGGGGTTTATGATGACTTTTGTCATAACTTGATCATTCCGTTATGATTAATTTTACAAAGTAATTATAAATACAAACAATTATAATTGCAATTATTTACTAAAGCAAAAAACAATGAAAAACTTAGTTATTTTAGGTGCAGGTACTTCAGGAACAATGATGGCAAATCATTTGGTTTCAAAGCTTCCAAAAAAGACTTGGAAAATTACCATAGTAGATCAATATAAAACACATTATTATCAACCAGGGTTTTTATTTCTTCCATTTGATACCTATACAGAAGATCAGGTAAAAAAAGTAGGTAAAAAATTTATTCCAAAAGGGGTTAACTACATTCAAAAGAAAATAGATAAAATTTTACCGGAAGAGAATAAAGTCGCTCTTGAGGATGAAACCTTAGATTATGACCTCTTAATTATTGCTACAGGATCTAAAATAGCACCAGAGGAAACCGAAGGATTATTAGGACCACTTTGGAAAAAGGACATATTTGATTTTTATACGTTCGAAGGAGCATTAGCATTACGAAATAAATTGCGTGAATGGGAAGGCGGAAAACTGGTGGTGCATTTAACAGAAATGCCTATTAAATGCCCTGTAGCGCCTTTAGAATTTGCTTTTTTGGCTGATTCCTATTTCAGAAAAAAGGGCATAAGAGATAAAGTAGAAATTACGTATGTTACGCCGTTATCTGGTGCTTTTACAAAACCTACCTGTTCAAAATCATTAAGTTATCTTCTATCTGAAAAAGGCATCCATATGGAGTCTGATTTTGCAATAGAAAGAGTCGATAATGAAACTAAAGAAATTGTTGATTACGGAGAAAGTAAAATCCCATTTGATTTATTAGTAACGGTTCCCACAAATATGGGAGATGAGCTTATTGAAAGATCTGGATTAGGAGATGATTTAAACTTTGTTCCAACACATAAACATACGTTACAATCTATAGCACACGAAAATATATTTGTAATTGGTGATGCAACCAATGTTCCGGCGTCTAAAGCTGGTTCTGTAGCTCACTTTCAAGCCGAAACTTTAACCGATAATATTCTTCTATATTTAAAAGGATATACACTAAAAGAAGAATTTGATGGACATGCAAACTGCTTTATAGAGACCGGACATAACAAGGCTTTACTTATTGATTTCAATTATACTACAGAACCAGTACATGGAACCTTCCCTTTCGCAAAAATCGGACCTCTAAAATTATTAAAAGAAAGCATTTTTAATCACTGGGGAAAATTAGCCTTTAGATGGATTTATTGGAATATGCTTTTAAAAGGTATTGCCATTCCATTCGTTTCAAGAAACATGAGTTTCAAAGGAAAAGTATTTGATATAAAAAAGAATTAATTAAAAACACTAAATAATAAATATTATGGATTTAAATATTGCAGGAATTAGATTAGACGTCACGGAAGACGGATATTTAACAGACGTATCTCAATGGACTAAAGAAATTGGACTAGAGATTGCTAAGAATGAAGGCGTAGAAATGACAGATAGACATTGGGAAGTAGTTTCTTGGCTTCAAGAACAAGTAAAAAATGATGTTGCCTTATCTGTAAGAGGGATTAAAAAAAGTGGTGTTTTAAACATCAAAGAATTCTATGCACTTTTCCCTAAAGGACCATTAAAAATTTCAACTAAAATAGCTGGTGTACCAAAACCAAAAAGTTGTATTTAATTTAATAAACACAAAAGACTAATTTAAAATATATAATTATGAGCACAAAAGTTAAAAAAATGCTTTTTATATTATCAAAAGCGACTATTGAAAATGCTTATGCCGCATTTGTAATGGCTAACGGAGCAAGAATGGAAGGCATAGAATCCGAAATATTCTTTACATTTTTTGGATTAGAAGCCATTCAAAAGAAAAAGTTAGAACATCTACATGTTGCCACAGTTGGTAATCCAGGAATGCACATACCAACCATGTTGGGGGGGTTGCCAGGAATGGAAGCTTTTGCAACAAAAATGATGAAAAAAGAAATGGAAAAACTAGATATGCCGCCTATTGGTGAGTTTTTAGAAATTCTTTCAGATTCTGGCTGTAGACTTTGGGCGTGTAAACTAGCTGTAGATATGTTTCATTTAAAAGAAGAGGATTTAATAGATGAACTCGATGGCATACTAACCATTGGAGATTTTTATAGTAGAGCAGACCAAGAAGGCTGCCAACTCCTTTTTATTTAATGTTAATAGCAGATTAAAAAAAATGCGAACTCAAGAGTTCGCATTTTTTATATAATAATGTGTGATAGAAAACCTATCTATTCATGTTTCTTATTTGGTCTACAAACGTATCTAAATCAACCCCATTATTTACTAATGTTAAAGCCTTATCGACTATATATTTTACGTTTACCGCATGAAACCCAAGACCTACACCAATTTTATGTAAAAGCCTGTGTTCTGGGTCGCCTTTTATTTGGTCTACATGCACCATACGAACTAAATCATATAAACGCTCTAACCGAAGATCATAAGAAACAGGTGGGTTAATAGGATGCGATTTATAATCTTTTAAAATCATTTTATAATCAGCCTCACTAATATCTATATTACTAGCTAATCTATCTAAAAAAGCTTGTTCATCAGGGGTAATTATACCATCATCCATTGCTACACGAACTATAGCTGCAAAATGGTCTTCATTACGCTTTTTAAACCCACTATCAAATAAATCTGAAAACGACATATATACTTCTTTTTTAGTACTACAAAATTACATATTTTTTTAAGAATTTTAACTGAAAAATTCAATTTTTTGTGCGCCTGCCTGCCGGTAGGCAGGTTACCAAAAGGGTCGGGCTTTCCACTATATCTTTCTTGTGCTGAACTTGTTTCAGTATCTCATCAAGTGATTTCTGTGTTTTTTAAATTAAGTTTCAAAACAAACTTATAGTTAAGCACAAAAAAGGATGCCGTTGCAATCCCTAACGCGATGTGCAGACCAAGTTTTTAAAATAGGATATACATTTGTGAATTTCTAGAAAAAAAATAGGACAAGCTTTAGCAAAACAACAAAAAAATCATCCTAAACCGTATATTTGCATTCGTAAAACAAAATTGGGTGAGTAAAACTCTTATCTCTCAAACCTATTTACAGACTTTGCAAGTGCAAAATCTGCAAAAGGCTATGTCCCAAACTGGGACAAAAACATATTTAAAAGGACTTGTAGGATCCTCTTTTTCTTTTGTTATTTCAACAGTTTTTAAAGCAGCCGAAAAGCCCTTTTTGTTGATTTTTAACGATAAAGAAGAAGCGGCACATTATCTAAACGATCTAGAGCAACTTTGTAATGATAAAGATGTGCTATTCTATCCCGGAAGCTACAGAAGACCTTACGAAATTGAAGAAACCGATAATGCCAATGTGTTATTGCGTGCTGAGGTTTTAAACCGGATAAATTCACAAAAGAAACCAGCGATTATTGTTACCTATCCCGATGCGCTTTTTGAGCAGGTCGTTACTAGAAAGGAGCTAGAACGCCACACACTTAAAGTTGGTTTAAATGATAAGGTGTCCATTGATTTTGTAAACGAAGTGTTGTTTGAATATCAATTTAAGCGTGTCGATTTTGTTACCGAACCGGGAGAGTTTTCAGTGCGAGGCGGCATAGTAGATGTGTTTTCTTTTTCGCATGACGAACCTTATCGTATCGAGTTTTTTGGTGATGAGGTGGACAGCATCAGAACCTTTGATGTGGAAACACAATTGTCCATCGAGCAGATTAAAAAAATCAGTATTATTCCTAATGTAGCGAATAAATTATTAGAAGAAAACCGGCAAAGCTTTCTAAAATATATTGCTCAGAAAACAGTAGTGTGTATAAAAAATGCTGATCTACTTTTTTCAAGAATTGATGATTTTTATGATAAAGCAGAAGACGCTTTTAAAAGCCTTTCAACAGATATTAAACATGCCGAACCTAACGAGCTATTTTGTAATGCAACAGTATTAAAAAAGCAGTTACTAGACTTTTCTGTGGTAGAGTTTGGTACCTCTACCGTTTTTAATAATACATCTGGCAAAAGTGTTGCCTTTAATACCACGCCGCAACCCGCTTTTAATAAGCAGTTCAATCTGTTAATTGAAGATTTAAATACCAATTACGAAAACGGCTATACAAACTATATTGCTTGCGTAAGTGAACAACAAGCAAAACGGTTTCATGATATTTTTGATGATTCACATCTCGACGTCAAAGAATATCAAACCATTATTTTATCCTTACATCAAGGATTTATAGACCATGATAATAAAATAGTCTGCTACACCGATCATCAAATTTTCGAGCGCTATCATAAATTTCATCTTAAAAACGGGTATGCTAAAAAGCAGGCCATCACTCTAAAAGAACTCACGAATTTAGATATTGGTGATTATGTAACACACATCGATCATGGTATTGGGCGTTTTGGTGGTCTTCAAAAAATTGATGTTGAAGGTAAAAAGCAAGAAGCCATTAAATTGGTTTATGGTGAGCGCGATGTGTTGTATTTAAGTATTCATTCGCTACATAAAATCACCAAGTTTAATGGTAAGGATGGCAAACCACCAAAAATTTACAAGCTTGGTAGTAATGCTTGGAAAACCTTAAAACAAAAAACAAAGGCGCGTGTAAAACATGTGGCGTTCAACTTAATAAAACTTTACGCAAAACGTAAAACCGAAAAAGGCTATCAATATAATCCTGATAGTTATATGCAACACGAATTGGAAGCTTCTTTTATTTACGAAGACACCCCAGACCAAACTACCGCAACAGCAGATATAAAAGCAGACATGGAAAGTGAACGCCCTATGGATCGTTTAATTTGTGGTGATGTAGGTTTTGGCAAAACCGAAGTGGCTATTCGTGCAGCGTTTAAGGCCGTAGATAATGGGAAACAAGTTGCTGTTTTGGTGCCAACTACTATTTTGGCCTATCAACATTCTAGAACGTTTAAAGAGCGCTTAAAAGATTTTCCTGTTACTGTGGATTATGTCAACCGTTTTAGAACAGCCAAAGAGAAACGAGAAACTTTAGAAGGTTTAGAACAGGGAAAAGTAGACATCCTTATTGGTACACATCAACTCGTTAATAAAAACGTGAAGTTTAAAGATTTGGGCTTGTTGATTGTTGATGAAGAACAAAAATTCGGTGTTGCAGTAAAAGAAAAACTTAAGACTTTAAAAGATAATGTGGATGTGCTAACCTTAACTGCTACACCAATCCCGAGAACGTTACAATTTAGCTTAATGGCGGCTCGAGATTTATCAGTCATTACCACACCACCTCCAAATCGATATCCTATTGAAAGTCATGTGATTCGTTTTAGCGAAGAAACGATTAGAGATGCAGTGAGTTATGAAATTCAACGCGGTGGGCAAGTATTCTTCATTCATAATCGTATTGAAAACATTAAAGAAGTTGCTGGAATGATTCAACGATTGGTGCCCGATGCAAAAATAGGTATCGGTCATGGGCAAATGGATGGTAAAAAGTTAGAGCAACTCATGCTTTCTTTTATGGATGGCGGTTTTGATGTTTTGGTAAGTACTACGATTGTGGAAAGCGGATTGGATGTATCTAATGCTAATACCATTTTTATCAATAATGCTAATAATTTTGGATTGAGCGATTTGCACCAAATGCGCGGTAGAGTAGGTCGAAGTAACAAAAAAGCATTCTGTTATTTTATTACACCAGAGTATTCGGCTATGACTGATGATGCTAGAAAACGTATTACAGCTTTAGAGCAATTCACGGAATTGGGAAGCGGATTCAATATCGCGATGAAAGATTTAGAAATTCGTGGTGCTGGTGATTTATTGGGCGGAGAACAAAGTGGTTTTATAAATGAAATAGGTTTTGATACCTATCAAAAAATATTAAATGAAGCCATAGAAGAGCTTAAAGAAAATGAGTTTAAGGATTTGTATAATGAAGATGATGCTAACAAAGTTTACGTTAAAGATGTTACTATAGATACTGACTTTGAGCTTTTATTTCCAGATAGTTATGTGAATAATATTGCAGAACGACTAAACTTGTACACGCAGCTAAATAACTTAAAAACAGAAGAAGAATTGCATATCTTTGAAACGGATTTAATCGACCGTTTTGGAGAATTACCCAAAGAAGTGACCGATTTATTAAACAGTGTCCAAATAAAGTGGTTAGCTACTAAAATAGGGTTTGAAAAAATCATTATGAAACAAGGTAAGTTGATTGGTTATTTCTTAAACGATCAACAAAGTCGTTTTTATCAAAGTGCTAATTTTACCAAAGTGTTGAAATTTGTACAAACAAACCCAAGCGCTTGTAAAATGAAAGAGAAACAAACTCGAATTGGTTTACGATTAATGCTAACTTTTGAGAATATTAAATCTGTAAAACAAGCATTAGAGGCTTTACAGCCTATTGTGGCTTAATTATTGGTTTTAACTTATTAGAATTGTCATTCCCCAATTGGTGAGGGGTTTTAAATAAATTATTATTGTGAAACGTATACTTTTTTTAATTGCTTTATTGCCAAGTATCTTACTGGCACAAAATACCATAAAAGGTAAATTCTCTCTGGCAAAAGACTATAATTTTGCATTACTATATAAAGTGAAACCAACCCTATCAGATTATGTTTCAAATGCTGAAATACAAGAAGATGGGAGTTTTGAATTTAAACTAGATTCAACAAACACAAAAGGCATGTATCGTTTGGTTTATGGGGTGCCACAAGAAGATTATAATTTTGATATTATTTATAACGGAAAAGAAGATATCGAACTCACGTTTAATTCTGAAACCGGTGTAGAATTTAAGAAATCTACCGAAAATAAATTAATAGCTTCTTACACCAACAGTATGTCTATGGTTACCCAAAGTATTGGTAATTATTTTAGTCAAGAAAGTAAAGATACAACAGCCTTAAAAGCCATTTTTAAGACGCAAAAAGAAACTCAAGAAAATTTTGAAAACGCAACGAAGGATACTATTGCACTTGAGTTCATTAAAGCGAATAAACCATACATTCCCCAGCAAGTTCAAGATGTTAAAACATATATCAACAATTTAAAAACGCATTATTTTGATCATGTTGATTTTAATAATAAAACACTTCAAAGTTCTAATTTTTTAGAAGAACGCATGCTGAATTATGTTTTTGGAATGTCTTCAGATTCTAAAGATGAATTAGAAAATTATAAAGAAAATATTGATGTGGTTCATAGCTACATGAAAGATGCTCCAAATGAAGTACAGCGTATTTTATTATTTGATTTATGGCAGCAAATGTCTGATTTAGGTTTTGAATCTATTGCCAATTATATTGCTGAAAATTATCTAATGGATGTGGCTGTGTCTTTAAATGATCAAGAACTTTTGCATGCTTTAATTTTATATAAGAACATTTCAAAGGGTAATGTTGCTCCGGATTTTGATATTGAAATTAAAGAAAAGGATAAGTTTATAACTAAAAGGTTATCTGAATTACAAGGGGCAGAAAACTACATTATAGTATTTTGGAGTAGTACCTGTTCACATTGTTTAGATGAAGTCCCTCAGTTACAAACTTATGTGAAATCTTTAGAAAAAGATAAAGTAAAAGTGATTGCTATTGGTTTAGAAGATGAGCCTTATCGATGGAAAGATTTAACGTATACTTACTCAGAATTTATTCATGTTTACGGAGAAGGCAAATGGGATAATAAAATAGGGGACGACTACGGAGTTTCATCAACACCAACTTATTTTATCTTAGATAAAGACAAAAAAATAATCTCAAAGCCTATCGATTTTAAAGATTTAAAAGCGTATTATCAGGAAGAGTAATGCGTCATAACGAGGAGAGAAACGACGTGGTTATCTGTAGAATTTTAATAAGATCCTGAAACAAGTTCAGGATGACAAAATATGTCAAAAATGATAAAAAGCATTTTCTAGATGCTGAATTTTAAAGCCTTTACCTTCTTTTACAATAGCGATAATGTCAAATCGCACTTCTACATCTAAATCATTTACAGTGACGTATTCATCAACAGCTTTTACTAGGCGCTGAATTTGCTTTGGTTTTACAAAATCTTGTGGATCACCAAAATCTGCAGTCGAACGTGTTTTTACTTCAATAATAGCTAGAATACTATCTTTTTTGGCAATGATATCTACTTCTGCTTTATCAAAACGGTAATTGCGCTCCACAATATCATAGTTGTTTTTCAATAGAAAATCAACTGCAAGTTGCTCACCTTTTTTACCAAGCTCGTTGTGTTTTGCCATAACTTATCCTCTAAATAAAAAGAAATCATCTTTCATATGTTCAATTTGAGCATCTTCATTAGTTATAATATAGTCAATAGCCTGAGATGTGAAATCTTCGCCTTTTTCAGTTAAAGACACAATGTTTTTATCAATTTGAATCATGTTGTTTTTTAAAGCTAAATCTAAAACCGTTTTAGAACGTACTTTTTGCCAATTGATGTGTTCGTTGAGGTGATTGACGTGACGTTCGCTATCTTCAGTATGGTTTTTTAAATGAAGGAGAAAGGTTAATAAAGAGACTTCTGTACGTTGTTGCTTTTCGCGATACATTACGGCTATAATGCCTTTGTTAGGTGCAAATAAGTACACTACTAAAAACAGTAATCCTAACATGGTTGTTATAGAACCGGCTATTGATGCGTCTAACCAATGCGCTAACCAATAGCCGGAAATAGCACTGAAAACGCCAAAACAAATGGCGTAAATGAGCATGCGCTTTAATTCGTTAGTAAGTAAATACGCTGTAGCTGCTGGTGAAATCATTAAAGCGACCACTAAAATAGCGCCTACAGCGTCAAACGCACCTACTGTAGTAACGGACGACACGGTCATGAGTCCATAATGAATAACAGCGGGAGAAAACCCTAAAGAAGCTGCTAAACCAGCATCAAATGTGCTTACTTTTAATTCTTTAAAAAAAGCGAATAATAAGCCTATTGTTAGTATTAATATACATCCTATAACCCATAGAGATTTTGGTCCGATATCCACTCCAGAAATTATAAGTCTATCAAAAGGCGCAAAAGCTAATTCGCCTAATAAAACAGCATCCACATCTAAATGAACATCGTTTGCGTTTTTAGCAATCATGATAACGCCAATACTAAATAAAATAGGGAACACTAAACCTATCGCCGTATCTTCTTTTACTAAACCTGTTTTTTGAATATACTCAACCAAAACAACGGTAATAATTCCAGTTAGTGCCGCAAGAAGAATGAGCAATGGTGAGTTTAAATCTTGTGTTATAAAAAAACCAATTACAATACCTGGCAAAATAGAATGACTAATAGCGTCACTAATCATAGCCATTTTTCGGAGGACTAAAAATGTACCAGGAATAGCACAAGCGATAGCTACTATACTTGCAATGAGTTGTATTTCTATTTGTGCACTACTCATTGTTTTCGCTTTGTTGGTTATACAAATTAGAGGCGGTTTTAAAACCTTCCTCAGTTAAACTCCAGTTGTTACCATCTAATTTCACATAATCTTTTCGTACTAATTTTTGCAAGGTTCCTTTAGTGAACCCTTGAAAGTTATTTAAGATTTTAATGGTATGCGGATGTGAGATATTTTCATGTGTTTCGGCTATTCGAAACATAAATGCCAAAGTTTTATGTAATTGTAAATCACGACGATTTTTTATAAAACGAATTTGTTTGAACAGTAACCCTCGACTTGGAGAAAATATAAACGACACCAATACAAAAACACCAGCAACAATAACTATTACAGGTCCTGTAGACAGGTTGTTTTGACTTGCGCTAATGGCAGTGCCGAAAACTCCAGAAAAAGCACCAAAAATGGCTGCTAAAAAGACCATGACACTTAAGCTGTTGGTCCATTGTCTTGCAGCAGCAGCAGGAGCTAATAACATGGCGCTCATTAAAACAACACCAACGGTTTGTAATCCTAAAACAATGGCTAGAACAATAAAAGTGGTAATTAGAATATCTATAAATTTAGTATTGAAGCCTAAGGTTTTGGTGTAATCTGCATCAAATAGTAAAATTTTAAACTCTTTCCAGAATAGTAATAACACAAATAGACAAATGCCAGTAACAATCGTCATCATCCAAACATCACGCTCTAATAAAGTTGCAGCTTGTCCGAATAAATATTTATCTAATCCGGCTTGATTAGCATTAGGTTGTTTTTGAATGAAAGTGAGTAAGAGCATTCCAAATCCAAAAAACAAAGACAATATTAAGCCTAATGCGGTATCTGATTTTAAATGCGTTTTACTGATGATGACTCTAATCCAAAATGTGCCAATGAGCCCACTAACTAATGCGCCTAACAATAGAACATTGCTATCTTTTGCGCCGGTAATTAAAAATGCAATGGCAATACCAGGTAATGCCGCATGCGAAATCGCATCCCCTAATAAACTTTGTTTGCGCAATACCGCGAAACTTCCTAGCATACCGGTAACCGCGCCTAATACAGCGGTACCTAGTGTTATGGTTCTCAAGGTGTAGTCTGTAAAGACGAGTTGTATATATTCTGTTATATCCATAATTCCTGCGAAGGCAGGAATCTCTTCCTGTTTCGCAAATTTAAATTTTGTTATTCTGAAATTGTTTCAGAATCTCATTCTAATATGTTCATTTTGCCTTGATGCAAAACGAACCAAAAAATCAAGTTCAAGTCGAGGAATTTTTCATCCCGAAAAAGCGAGATAAAAACCGATTTGAAAACTCCGCGTCGAACTGCTTTCTCCTGTTTTCGGAGCTTTTCTTCATCTATTCTGCGTCTTGACTATCAATTCTCTGAATTGATTTGGGACTTGGTTTCCTGTTATGTTTATTTTATTTCTTTTTTAATCTTATTTTTAGCGTTTGAGTAAGTGCTGTTTACTGAAAACTGCGACTGCTAACTTTTTACTCTTGTACACTTACTTTATAGTTAATACCGTAGGTTTTTGTTAAGTTATCATCATTGAAGATATCTTTAACAGGCCCGGTCGCAATCTTTTTTACGTTTAGAAAGGTCACCCAATCAAAATACTCTGGAACTGTTTGTAAATCGTGATGTACTACAATGACTGTTTTTCCCGCTTTACGAAGCTCTTTTAGAATGTTGATTATGGCTATTTCGGTAGTAGCATCAACACCTTGAAAAGGTTCATCCATAAAATATATGGAGGCGTTTTGTACCAATGCCCGTGCTAAGAAAATACGTTGTTGTTGTCCGCCAGATAACTGACTTATTTGCCTGCCTTTAAAAGCAAGCATGCCCACTTTCTCTAAAGCTTCTAGTGATGCTTTCTTTTCTTTTTGCCCTGGGCGTTTTATCCAGCCTAAACTGCCATAAGTTCCCATCATAACAACATCTAAAGCTGTCGTTGGGAAATCCCAGTCTACACTTCCTTTTTGTGGAACATACGCGACTAATGAGCGTTGTTTTTCATAAGGTTTGTCATATATAGTAACGCTGCCTGCAATGGGTTTTAAAATGCCTAAAATGGATTTTATAAGCGTTGATTTTCCAGCACCATTTGGACCTACAATAGCCATAAGAACACCTTCTGGAATTTCTAAATCGATATCCCAAAGAACAGGTTTGTAGTTATAAGCTACTGTTAAATCGTCTACTTTTACGGCTATTTTTTTACTCATAATCTTTGTTTTTTAGCCCTGATAGAAGCAGCATCCTTTTTTGTGCCAACTCCAAACTTTATTTGAACCTTATATTACCATGTATTCAATTTATTTAATCAGATACTGAAACAAGTTCAGCACAAGAAAGATACAGCGGATAGCAGGAAATAGCTTCAAATTATTTTACTTTAAAGCATTTACAATGGTATTCACATTATGCTCGAACATGCCAATATATGTGCCCTCTTTACTATCTGCGTTACCAAGAGCGTCAGAATATAACGTCCCGCCTATGGTGACTTCGTGGTTCTTCGACTTTACAGCGGCTTGCAACGCTTCTATAGTACGCTTTGGCACTGAACTTTCTACAAAAACAGATTTGACATTATTTTCTATTATAAAAGCAGCTAATTTCTGAACATCTTGAACACCAGCTTCGGTTGCTGTAGATAGCCCTTGCAAACCAACAACTTCAAAGTCGAAAGCTTTCCCAAAATAATTAAAAGCATCATGTGCTGTTACCAAAATGCGCTGTTCTTTTGAAAGGATGCTAATCGTAGTTTTCAATTTGGTTTGTAGTGTATTTAGTTTCTCGATATATGTTTTGCCGTTAGCTTCAAATGTTGTTTTTTGATTGGGAATAGCTTCTGAAAGTGTTTTAACAACAAACTGTGTCGCTAGTTTCCAATAGTCAAGATCAAACCAAATATGCGGATCGTAATTGGATGCAAAATATTCTGAACCTATTAAGGTGCTTTCATCCAAAGCATCGGCAACAGCAATAGTTTTGATGTTTTTCATTTTTTCGAAAACTTCAACCAATTTACCTTCTAAGTGCAATCCGTTGTAAAAAATGATATCGGCGTCCGATAATTTTGTAACATCACCTTCACTGGCTTTGTATAAATGTGGGTCTACGCCACTACCCATTAAGCCTTGTAGGTTGATCTGCTCACCACCTACGTTTTTTACCAAATCGGTAATCATCGTTGTTGTAGTGACTATGTTTAATTTACCGTTGGCTTGCTTCTCCTTTTTACAACTAAGAATAGAAATGGCCAGAGAAAGTATAAGTAATTTTTTCATATTCAATTTATTTTTTTCTTATTCTATAACTAAGTCCGAGTCCTAATAAAAGGTCCTGACCTTCGGTAATGCTTGTGCCAACGTAGGCGTCGAATTGTAAATCGTTTGATGCTAAATAGGTTAAGCCTGCATCCCAATAATGGTTTGCAGAACTGTCTTCTGGTAAATCGCCATATAATTCCGCATACGCTCCAAATTTATCAGTTAAGCTATATCCATAAGCTACTGTGTAGATTGCTGCAGCTTCAAGAGAATCATCTCCCCATTGTGCACCAACGTTATATCCTAAACTTGATTTTTTGCTTAATGTATGAGAAAGTGACAATCTAAAATCTATTCCTGTATATTCTGGCTTATAATCTGTTGATGCGCTGAATACAGGAAATACGTGGCCTATAATTGCAATTTCTGGCATCGCACCGTTTTCTTCGGCAATATCAATTTTCAGACCTAGTAGTAGCGGCGTTAAGCCGCTAGCAACATTATCTAGTTTATTACCGTTTACTTTAGTTACACCTTCAATAAAGTTCCAGCCTAAGCGTAGTTCTACATTATCTAGAATTCCATAACGAATTAGCATGGTATTGTATACGTAGTTTTCTGATTTTATAGAGCTTTCTTCAAAAGACTCATATAAGCCTCCTGTTTCAAACTGTAAATTGCCTTTTCCTACTGTTGATGATGCCTCAGTAGCGTCAGGTCTATCGGTTACTATTGCGCCTAATTCAGTGTCTTCTTGTGAGAAACTTGAAAGTGATGCTATGAAAAGCAATACTGTGGTTGTGAGTTTAATCTTGTTCATTAACATAAATAATTGATGTAAAATCTTCGTTTAAAAGAATGGTATTATTTTTTATTAAAATTTGAGTCATTTTATTTTTACTGAACTGTTTTGATACCAACACAGTATTGCCATATTTTAAGCCATGTTGCCCACAGAAATCGAAAAACTCTTTATCATCACTCATTAAACGAGAAATGATATACGTTTTACCTTCTGTCGTGTTTGATAAAGTTATAGAGTTGTCGATTGTAGTGATTTCTCCATCGGCATTTGGAATGGGGTCACCATGAGGATCGAATTTAGGATTGCCTAAGTATTCACTTATTTTATTAGCTAATAAATCAGACGTTTGATGTTCTAATAATTCGGCTTCGCGATGAATATCATGAAGTGATAAATCAAAAAGTTTGAATAATAAGGCTTCCCAAAGGCGATGTTTACGGACCACGTTAAGCGCCATTTTAGTGCCTTTATCTGTAAGTTTTAATTCTTGGTATTTTTTATAATGCAATAAATCTTTTAGAGCAAGCTTTTTAGCCATATCCGTAGCAGCAGCGTTAGAGATGCCCAATTCTTTGGCTATGTTACCTGGTTTGGTATCATTATTATCGCGTTTACCATTTTTATAAATGGCTTTGACAAAATTCTCTACAGCTACCGACATACGTTATGCTTTAAAATATTTTTAAGTAAGCTTAAATATTTATCAAATGTAACTAAAAAAAATAAAACATGAGTTTTAAACTAAAAAAACTAATGGAGTAGAATAAAAATAAATTAAGAAACGAGATGCTTTCTTAGTATGTTTATATCAAAAATAAAAAGTTTTACAGTTGTGGCATGATTTAAGCATAGGATATATAAACAAAGCATATGAAACGCAGTATTTTATTACTAGTCATATTTATAACCAGTTTTTCTTTTTCGCAAGATTCTACAAAAATCAGAAAAGTTGGAACACCAATCATAACAAGTAAAGTCTATATAGGGAAATCTATTGTTGTAGAGAATTTTAAAATTGAATTTATTGAAGTTATACAAGATTCACGTTGCCCTAAAGGGTTGAATTGTGTTTGGGCAGGCGAGGTTGTTATTTTAGTAGATTTATATCAGGATGGTAAAAAACTTGAACGAAAAAAAATTACTTTAAGTCCTAAAATAGAGCTGCAAAAAAGAATTGGAAACTTGTTTTTTTCAGAGAAACTGTCTTTGACTGTTTTAAATGTTTTGCCGCATCCTAATGCAAAAGCTAAAATACAGTCAAGCGACTATTATCTGTTGTTGGATAAAAAGCATTAATGACACCCACATCCATCATCTCCACCGCAAGCTTTTTTAGGTTTTGATTTTTTCCAGAAGAATTTTTTAATCAAAAAAGACAAAGCAAAAGCCATAGCAGAAAAAACTAATATGTTTTGGATGATGTCATTCATAATTAATTAGTCGGAATTAATTCAATATCATTTCAAAAACTGAAATGCAATTAAAGCAACAATATACGCAAAAGCGGTCATTATAACGAGTTGTAATATAGGCCATTTCCACGAATTGGTTTCTTTTTTCACTATAGCTAAGGTACTCATACACTGCATGGCAAAGGCATAAAATAATAGTAATGATATCCCAGAAGCAAAGGTGAATAACGGGCCTCCTAATACAGGATTAACCTCGCCTGCCATTCTGTTTTTTATGGTTTCTTCTTGATCGCTACCAACACTGTAAATAGTTGCGAGAGTCCCCACAAAAACTTCACGCGCAGCAAAGGAGCATACAATGGCAATACCTATTTTCCAGTCATAACCCAATGGTCTTATAGCAGGCTCTATTGCATGACCTGCAATACCAATAAACGAATGTTCTAGTTTGTACGATGCTATTTTTTGTTGTAAATCTTCTGAAGATATGTTTTCAGAAGCGAATTCTGTTTTTACAATATTTTCAGCATCATTAAATTCCTCTCCTGGACCATAAGATGCCAAAAACCAAAGCACGATAGATATGGCTAGAATTATTTTACCAGCACCAAACACAAAAGACTTTGTTTTCTCTATGACTGTTAAAGCTACATTTTTAAAAAGCGGTAATTTGTAATTTGGCATTTCGATTACAAAAAACGTTTTACTTTTTATTTTTAAAATCTTGTTAAGAATATAAGCCGATATAATTGCGGTTCCGAACCCAATAAGATAGAGCAACATTAAGGTTAACGCTTGGTAACTTAATCCCAAAATACGTCCTTCAGGGATTACTAAAGCAATGATAATAAGGTAAACAGGTAATCTCGCCGAACAGGTTGTAAACGGCGTTACTAAAATGGTGATTAGGCGCTCTTTCCAGCTTTCAATATTACGGGTAGCCATAATTGCAGGAATAGCACAAGCGGTACCAGAAATAAGGGGTACAATACTTTTTCCACTAAGCCCAAAACGGCGCATAATTCTGTCCATTAAAAACACAACACGACTCATATAGCCGCTTTCCTCGAGCACAGCTATAAATAGAAACAGAAAAGCAATTTGCGGTATAAAAATTACTATGCCGCCTAATCCCGGAATAATACCTTCAGCAAGTAGATTAGTAAATGCACCTTGTGGTAACTGGTTTTTTGTCCATTCGCTTAATGAAGCAAATAAACCATCAATAAGATCCATGGGTACGCTAGACCAATCGTAAATAGCCTGGAATATGGTCAGTAAAATGACTCCAAAAATAACATAGCCCCAAACTTTATGGGTTAAAATTCTATCAAGTTTTATGCGTAAATCTTTGGCTTGACTTAGGTCTATAGTTTGGCCTTCATCCAGTGCATTATTAATAAATTGATAGCGCTTTATAGTTTCCTTTTGTTGTAAACGTTTTAAATCCCCTTTACTTTTTGTTTTAAAATCGGCAACAGGGTCAATTTCGTTTCTATCGGTTTTCCCAAAGTTTACATCTTGAGTAATAACGAGCCAAAGTTTGTACAATAATTGGTTTGGAAATGCCTTTTTTAAATTCCCGAAGTAATCAACATCTATTTGTGCTGTATCGATGCAAGGGGTAATAGAGACTTCTTTATAATTTGAAATAAGCTGTTTTAATTTATCAATACCTTCATTTTTTCGAGTACTAACAAGCGCTATTTTAGTATTTAATTTCTCTTCTAGATAGTCAATATCTAAGGAAATA
>Ga0213868_10001401_pt1 | contig 23184 bp, 25 predicted proteins | sample PICome_9_FD_160087 | JGI IMG/M metagenome (GOLD analysis project Ga0213868, IMG submission 160087) | Coastal seawater microbial communities near Pivers Island, North Carolina, United States - PICO127 | ecosystem: Environmental > Aquatic > Marine > Coastal | place: USA: North Carolina... | reverse complement strand
CACGATCCGGTCATCCGTGACGAAGCCTTAGTTGACCTTGGAAGCGGAAATGTATTTTACACGGTCCCGTTGTGTGAGGCTGAGCGCCAATCTGACTGCGACCAGCCTGCGAAGCTTGCCTTTGTGATTGATGATGCTTGGGCAGTTACCTTGACCGGACGACAGACTGGCCAATCGCTCAAGCGCCTCCTTGCCATTCCCGATACGGTAACAATCTGTCGGGACCTGGAAGCTCCGAATGACGAAGAAATCTCTGACTCCGAAATTTTGCTGCACTCGGAAGGGCCTGTGTTCACCAAATGCCAAGCCTCGATCACCGTTAAGATCAACAATCAACCCGTTCGATTCGTCAGGCGCGATGTAACTGCTCTCGAAGTCAAAGAGACAGCTATCAAACAGGGAGTGAAGATTGATGTTGGGTGCGTACTCTACCAGTCAAAGCCGGACGGGGGCTTAGGTCCAGCAATCCGTGACGACGAAGTTCTTTCGCTTCAGCAGTGCGATACATTCAATTGTGTAGCCCCAGACGATAATTCCTAACAGTGAAGCCAGAAGTTCAACGCGCAATCGAAGAAATTCGATCTACGTTTCCAGGAAGTCATCTTGATATACAGCCTGATCAAGATGGAGGGGCTTTCGTTAGAACGAGCCACCTAATGATCGGCGATCAATACGATCCGGAGCATTCATGGTGTGCTTTCAGGATTACTTTTCAGTATCCATTTGCTGACATTTATCCGCATTTTTCCGTTCCCGCATTGAGTAGGAAGGACGGCAAGCCACTGGGCGAGTCATTTCACATCAACAACCAATGGCAACACGCTGCAGGCACTGAACCGGCAACCCTTGTATCCCAGCGATCAAATCGCCGAGATCCAGCAACCGAAACAGCTGCACTCAAATTAGCCAAAGTACTAGACTGGATCCGCTCAAGATGAAGAACACGTTCCGAATAAGTAAGCCACTGTTCGATCGGCTCCATAAGCACCTCTTCCCTGGAGACGGAGATGAACATGGAGCTGTGATCATCGCAGGGATCAGTGAAACAAAGCAGGAAACCCGATTCCTGGCTCGAGAGTTGATTCTAGCCCGAGATGGCATCGACTATGTGCCGGGTCAATTCGGCTATCGCGCCTTGAGTTCAGATTTCGTCGCTCGGGTGGCTCAACAGTGTGCCCGTGAGAACACATGTTACTTCGCTGTGCATTGCCACGGAGGGAGCGACTCTGTGAGATTCTCTACGACCGATATTAGGTCTCACAAGCGCGGTTACCCTGCACTGCTTGATATAACCCACGGAGGTCCGGTTGGTGGACTCGTCTTCGCAACGAATGCGGTGGCTGGGGAAATCTGGAGTCCCGAAGGAGTTTCCAATCTAGATAGTATGACTGTAGTAGGTTTGAACAGCCGTCGTCTTTATCCATCTCCCCCGAGACATACTAGCAAAGTTGCTGAGGCGTTCAATCGTCAATCCCTGATGTTCGGCTCAGTCGGGCAACAAGAGCTAAAGGAAGCAAAGATTGGAATCATTGGGCTAGGCGGCGTTGGGTCACTTGTTAACGAATATGCTAATAGGTTGGGCGTTGGGAATGTAGTGGCCATAGACTTTGACCACATGGAGCAAACGAATCGGCCACGAGTAGTCGGGGCTCGCAGGCGGGATTGTATCGTTTGGTTTAGAGATTCTCGATCAAAGTTCCTTCGAAACCTTGGGAGACGACTAGCAGCCAAGAAAGTCAGAGTAGCAGAGCGAATCGCTCTTGAAGCGAATTCAGAAGTGCAATTTGAGGCTATTTCGGGTGATATCACTTTTCCCGAAAATGCCCTGAAGTTGAAAGACGCGGACTTTCTGTTTCTCTGCGCAGATTCAATGCAGAGCCGTCTCGTTTTCAATGCGCTGGTCCATCAGTATTTGATCCCGGGTGTCCAGATTGGTTCAAAGGTCCCCGTTGACAATCAGACTGGAGACCTCGGCAACGTTTTCAGCGCTTCCCGATTCGTTCTCCCCTATCGGAGGGGAGGATGTCTGCTGTGCAATGAGCTTATTCCAGCGGCGCGCTTACAAGACGAAGCGGTTTCTGATACAGAGCGTGAAAGGCAACAGTATGTCCCTGATGCACATGTAGAGGCGCCAAGCGTCATCACGCTGAATGCTCTTGGAGCCTCACAGGCGACAAACGATTTTCTGTTCCACTTCCTCGGAATGTTTGATGAGGAGAATGCTAAGCCTGGCTATCTCCTACACTATCCGCGAGAAAGGGTATGGAGGCCAATCGATTGCAGAGCAGACCGTGAATGCCTCCACTGCGGAACAAAGTCTAATTCCTCATTGGCCCGCGGAGATCGTTCGTCGTTGCCATGTAAACCGTAGCCAATTATCTAACGAATATATTGCCCTTTACTGGTAACGTTTTAAAGTTACTCTGCTAAAATCCTCTATTCCTGATCAGATCGAGTGCTGCTGCACGAAATGCAGGAAGGCGATGAACATCAGGAGCATGCCAGTGCCGCCCAACACCCAGTAGCCTGCTTCGCAGAAGCCCTCGCGAAAGCGCATCCGAACTTTGGCGGCATACGATGGGAAGATCTCAAGCCCGTGAGCATTGCGCCGATCAAACTGGCGACGTTTCACACGATGCTGTAGCCGAGTTCCCACGAACACAAGCAACGCACCGGCGATCAATCCGACCGGTGTCCCGTAGGCATCCATGAATTCCACTTGAGTCATCTCTCATCCTTTCTGAGACGAACGATCATGTAGTAAAGAAGACACGTCAAACCAACCCTGACAGAAACCGCTTTGCTACATCAGAAAATACGCGTAATGAAGGCCGGTGCTGAGACTCTTGCATTCTCGTTCAGTGACCGCCGTTTCTCCTGAATTCGATCACCTTCACTCTCTTTCCAATCGTGACTGATAGTCGATCAATCAGTCATGCGCTGGGACAGTGTATGCTGTCCCGCGTGGTACCTCTTCCTCGACTCAAGGCCTTCAAGATGATCTTGGCATAAGTGCTTAGCGCATGCGCTCGCGTAGGCAGCGGACTTCGCGCTCCGCCGCTTCTGCCCGATCCTTGAGCTGCATGATCAGGCGCACGGTTCGCATTTGCATGCGTTGCTTCAGGCGCAGTTCTTCGATTTGACGTAAGCGATAGATGGCCTCGTCATCAAAGTAGGGATTTCCCGATCGATCTTGGCGCGAGATGACGACCAGTCGCGCACGCGAGACTTCCAGGATCATTTCAGGATGCATCCCGGAGAGCTGGCTCGCCATTTCAAGATCGACGAAACCACGCGACGTCTCTGAGTAGGTGGGAACAATGGTGTAGGTGATCTTGCGTGTCATAGTTTTCAATGTTCAAGGTTGTCGGGGATCGAAGGTCGATAGATTACGGAGCTTCTCCCAGAGCGCTTTCTCTTCATCAGACACAGTCTCAGGCACCTCAATGAGCACCTTGGCATACAGATCGCCCATCTTGTCACCCGTGCCTTGGGGTAGACCTTTACCTCGCAACCTAAGCTCAGTGAGATTGGAGGTGCCCGGAGGGATCTTCAAACTAAGGGTTCCGTGAGGGGTCGGAATCTTCACTTTCGCACCTAACACCGCCTCCCAAGGTGCGACATGAAGATCGTGGTGGAGGTCGTGTTGTTCAATGCGGAAATCTGGATGACGTTGGATAAGGACTCGGAGAAAGAGGTCTCCATTCTCGCCTCCATTGTAGCCAGGTTCGCCAAGGCCTGCGCAGCGGATGAGTTGGCCCTCACAAACACCTTGTGGGATCCGCACCCGCACGGTATCAGCACTGCCAGTCTGACCGGGCAGGCCAGCCCGTTGCAATGTCAGGACACGCTCCGAACCCTTCATGATCTCATCAAGCGAGACCAGGATCTCCGCTTCGATGTCGCGGCCGCGCATCTCCATCGGCGGCATGCTCGCTCCCCCGGCTCCCACATCACTGAAGCCGCCGAATCCTCCGCGACCAGATCGACGCCCGAAGAGCTGCTCAAAGAAGTCTGAGAAGCCCGTTCCGTCGAAGTGGTATTCGTAGCCGCCACCCCCGCCAGGTCCTCCAAATCCGCCAGCCCCTGGTGGTGGCTGGAAGTCACTCATGTGCTCCCAGTTAGGCCCAAGCTTGTCGTATTTCTCGCGTTTCTCCGGAGCACTGAGAACTTCATAGGCCTCGTTCAGCTCCTTAAACTTCTCGTCAGCCGTCGTCTTATCTTCCGCCACATCAGGATGGTATTTCCGCGCAAGCTTGCGGAAAGCCTTCCGAATGTCATCCTGGGAAGCCGAGCGTTCGACACCTAGCACTTCGTAGTAATCTCGAAATTTGACAGACATACTCGTCTTGTTAGGCCGCCGGTTGATCCGCGACGCTCAGTGTCGTAAAGGTGATCTGATCCTCCTGAGCGTCTGCTTTGATGGTAACACCTTCGACAAACTTGCCTTCGAGCACATCGAGACTGAGAGGGTCAAGCAATAGGTGCTGAATGGCACGTTTGAGAGGGCGCGCCCCATAAACAGGATCGTAACCTTCTTTGGCAACGAGTTTGGCCGCCTCGTCGGTGATGGTCAACGTTAGGCCCTTCTTGTTAAGGCGCTCCACGACCCGAGCTAGCTGGATCTTCACGATGTCCTTGATCACTTCCACGTCGAGCCGGTCAAAGATGACGGTTTCATCAATCCGGTTGAGGAACTCTGGACGGAAATGCTGACGAAGGACTTCCATCACCTTACTCTCACGAGCCTTGGCGTCGCTCTCGTCCATGATATGTTGGCTGCCAATATTACTCGTCATGATGAGCACGGTATTGCGGAAATCCACTGTGCGTCCTTGGCCATCCGTGATGCGTCCATCATCGAGCACTTGCAGAAGCACATTGAAGACATCGGGATGGGCTTTCTCGATCTCGTCAAAGAGCACTACCGAATAGGGACGACGACGCACTGACTCTGTCAGTTGACCGCCTTCTTCATAGCCAACGTAGCCAGGAGGCGCTCCGATCATCCGCGCCACGCTGTGTTTCTCCATGTACTCGCTCATGTCGATCCGCACCATGGCGGCTTCGTCATCAAACAAGAACTCTGCCAGGGCGCGACTCAACTCCGTCTTGCCGACACCCGTTGGGCCCAGGAAGATAAACGAACCAATGGGCCGATTCTCATCCTGCAAGCCTGCGCGCGCCCGACGAACTGCGTTGGATACCGCGATAACCGCCGGCTTTTGTCCAATAACTCGATCTCCCAAGCGATCCTCCATGTGAATAAGCTTCTGACGCTCACTCTCCTGAAGGCGCGCTACAGGAATGCCTGTCCAGGCAGCAACGATCTTGGAGATATCTTCATCGGTGACCTCTTCTTTGAGCATTCCTGTGCCATGCTGAATCTCAGCAGTCTTCGCTTTACAATCTTCAAGCTCTTGCATTTTTCCAGGGATGTCGCCGTACTGAATCTGGCTGGCTCGCGTGAGATCTCCTTCCCGCTGCGCTTGGTCTAACTGAATCTTTAGTTGCTCTACTTCCTCTTGCAGCTTGCTCACCCCTTGGATGGCGTTCTTCTCATTCTGCCACTGTGTTTTCAGTTGTGAACTCTGCTCTTTCAGATTCGCCAATTCCTGATCGATCTTCACTAAGCGGGTCTTACTGGCGTCGTCTTTCTCTTTCGAGAGCGCCTGCTTTTCCATCTCCAACTGCATGACTTGCCGCTCTAGCTGGTCGACCTCGGTCGGCATGGAATCGAGCTCGATCTTGAGACGAGCCCCTGCTTCATCGACAAGATCAATGGCTTTGTCAGGGAGGAATCGATCCGCAATGTAGCGATCACTGAGCAAGGCAGCCGCCACGAGCGCCGCATCTTGGATCCGCACTCCGTGGTGTACTTCATAGCGTTCCTTCAAACCTCGCAGAATCGCAATCGTGTCTTCAACCGAGGGCTCTCCGACAAATACCGGTTGAAAGCGCCTTTCCAAAGCAGGGTCTTTCTCCACATACTTACGATACTCATCCAGGGTGGTCGCTCCCACCGTGCGGAGTTCACCACGTGCCAATGCCGGTTTCAGGAGATTGGAGGCATCCATGGCTCCATCCGTCTTTCCTGCTCCCACGATAGTGTGCAGTTCGTCGATGAATAGGATGATCTGCCCTTCGGCAGCGGTGACTTCCTTGATGAAGGCTTTCAGACGATCCTCAAATTCACCGCGGTACTTGGCCCCGGCGATCATGGCTCCGATATCGAGCGAGACGACGCGCTTGTCCTTCAAGCCATCGGGAACGTCGCCGCTCACGATGCGCCGGGCTAATCCCTCGACGATGGCCGTCTTGCCCACTCCGGGATCTCCAATTAGGACGGGGTTGTTCTTGGTGCGCCGTGATAACACTTGCATGATTCGGCGAATCTCATCGTCACGACCAATGACAGGGTCGATCTTACCTTCTTGAGCACGAGCGGTAAGGTCAGTGCCGTACTTCTCCAAAGACTGGTACTTTCCTTCAGGATCTTGGTCAGTCACTCGCTGCGTTCCGCGAACGGCATTCACCGCCTGAACGAGTGTCTTGTGGTCCAATCCCAGACCTTTGAGAATGTCCGTCACGGCAGACTTGCTCTTGATCAACCCGAGCAAGAAATGTTCCACCGAGAGATACTCATCTTTGAGCCCTTTCATTTCCTTCTCAGCGGCTTTGAGCACCGAGTTCAGTTCATTGCCAATGTTTGCCTGACCCTGGACAGCTCCACTGACGCTGGGCTGTCGGTCTAACCACTCCGTGACCTTAGTCTGAACCGTCGCTACCGGAACACCCACCTTGTCTAACATGGGCCGCACAATTCCCTCGGGCTGGTCGAGTGTGGCCAGCATGACATGCGCTGGATTGATCTCGGAGTGCCCTTTGTCCGCAGCCATTTCTTGTGCTCCTTGGAAGGCCTCCTGCATCTTGATCGTGAATTTGTCGAATCTCATAACTTGATAGTGATAGAGTCAGTTGACTGGGATGGCTGTGTCTAACCTTGGCTAAAATTGACCCGCTTCTTGCGCTAGCGGCCTTGTCCAGAACGGTTCGGACTTGGGATAACTTCGGAATGTCTGAAGAAGATGTTTCGCATAGGTCTCCAGCTCACCATTGGCCTGGAAATGCACCTGGTAGTTGGCGGTCTGCGTTAGTATGGCTGTTTGGCGGATGGCCTCAAGGAGGGCCGCGAGAACATCTTCCGCAGCAAGTCCGAATCTAGCTGGCACCTGAACATGCTTCGCATGATCGTGATCTGCAAGTGATTGCTATCCGTGGCTAAACTGATGGCGATCCCCGAAGCAGACACCAAGTTCACGTCTTTGACCGGCCCTGGCGCATTCGAAGGAGGAATGTTCGGTGCCGCGATCAACTGGAAGGCTGTTGGCATCCCTGAATGGGCGAAGTGATCGAGACAATAGACTCTCTCAATCCTAGCCCCACCTTCAGCCAACCCGTCCAGTACCTGATACGTATAGGTTATCCCAGCTTCACCAGCGATCACCGGTATAGCGAGAACGAAGGGCAACAGAAGAGCGACATAGAATCGTTTCATTACGGTTTCAAGGGACCACCTTTTTGACTCTTGTCCCCGCAGCGCTTGCCGTTCCATTCGCGCCGGTTGCTCCTTGCGAGACGCTGTCATCAGAATGCGTCGAGGTGTTTCGCACCGGCGATTCAGCATTCCAGGCATAAAAACTGCAAAAGCCATTCATCACTTTTCGCAGCTGGTGGCGGTCCAATCATCTTCCTGGATGATGGCTACGAATGTGATTGGTGTCTGAGTTCTCAATATATCGCTCTATACGCCCCGCTAAACTAAAGCCACTTCTTTCGACAGAAGAAGACAAGATGGCCACTGATACTAGCAAGAACGCCAGCCACACCACACCACACCACAGGCCCAAGGACAGTCCAGTCAAGTCGAAGTCTCGTGGGCATTGATCAATAACGCCGTGTACTGATTCTTCAGGAGGAGGTCGCTCAACAAATTGAGATCAATATCTTCTCCTAACGGAACCTTTACTTCATTATAGGGAACGGCATGGACGTCACAGAGATCGCACCATCGCTGCCCAAAGGCTCCTCCATTCATGATAATAACTTTGTCTGTATTATCAAGACAGTTGAGTACCGCAGCGTCCATGGCGGCAGTCCCTGATCCCATGAGAAGGGCAACGTTTGTCTTTGGTCACTTGCGCGTCTTGTCGGCGCATCACTTTGAACAAACTCCCTCGCCTGCCGATTTAATCCCATGAGCCCCCGCTGGTGACTTTCTTGAGGAATTCAAGCTCACTCAATACTTTGCCTGTGCCTTCCGCCACGGCACTGAGAGGATCTTCGGCCACGTGAGCGGGCAAACCCGTTTCTTCGGATAGCAATTTGTCCAAGCCACGCAGAAGGGCTCCTCCACCAGCGAGCACGATGCCATGGTCGACGAGATCGGCAGAGAGTTCAGGAGGGCTACGCTCAAGCGAGACACGCACGGCATCGACTATGGTGTTCAGTGGCTCCAGCATCGCTTCGCGCACTTCTTGTGAAGTGATCGTAATGGTCTTGGGAAGGCCTGCGACCACGTCACGGCCTTTCACTTCCATGGAAGTCTCTTTCCCTATTGGGTAGGCTGAACCTATCCGAATCTTCATTTCCTCCGCGGTACGCTCACCGATTATCAAGTTATAGGCTCGTTTTATGTACTGGATGAGGGATTCGTCCAACTCGTCTCCCGCTACTCGGATGCTTCGACTGTAGACGATCCCAGATAGTGAAATGAGCGCGACCTCCGTTGTGCCGCCACCCATATCGACGATCATGTTCCCCGAGGCCTCTTGCACTGGGAGTCCAGCCCCAATGGCGGCGGCCATGGGTTCCTCGATCAAATACACCTCTCGTGCCCCGGCATTCTCTGCCGATTCTCTCACCGCGCGCTTTTCCACTTCAGTGATGCCTGAAGGCACGGCAATGACCACTCGAGGCCGAGCCGTCGTTCGGCGATTGTGCACCTTGCGGATAAAATACCTCAACATGGCTTCGGTGATCTCAAAGTCAGAGATCACCCCGTCTCTCAAGGGCCGGATGGCGACGATGTTACCTGGGGTGCGACCTAGCATCCGCTTCGCATCCTCGCCCACTGCTAACACTTCGCTCGTGCCCGCTTTGACGGCCACGACAGACGGCTCACGCAAGACGATTCCTTTGTCTTTGACGTAGATCAACGTATTGGCAGTGCCAAGGTCGATTCCTATATCGTTCGAGAAGAGGCCAAAGAGTTTGCTAAGCATAGGGATGTAGGAATCGAGACCGATGTTGGCTCGCTAGTATTCGTGCCATCTCATGATTTTCAGTGACTCAGAGGAGTGTGTCGCAACAAGTCGATTCATTCACGGACTGATCGGCCGCCGAATGAACTCAAAACTACTGTTAGCGCGTTGGATCACTCGCAGACCGTAAGTTGCAGCTGAAGCAGCAAGCTCAGCCAGAGGTATGGCGTGCAAGTGTACCGTTTCAGCTGGATGGCTCACCACGCAACTACCAATGCGTTGAACATTACTGCCGATGCGTTTGAGGAAACTATCAAGATCAAAAGGATTCATACAATTACTCATGAGACAGTGTGTCTATTCATATCAACGCTACGAGGGGTTGTGCGCATAGAGAGGTGGCATGCCCTTAACGGGATGCCACCTCTCTATGATGAGCTACTAGCCCGCGTTACTTCTTCGACTTCTTCTTTGGTAGTAAGACTGTCTTCTCTACCTTCTTACTTGCGGTGTGGCTATTCTTTTTTTTCTCGGCTGCGTTCGTCATATTCTGTTTCTGGCCCTTCTTCTTGTCTTTTGATTTCGGTGATTTATCGCCCATGGTATGGTTGGTTGTAGTTTGCTTCTGTGAGTCTCCTCCAATAGATGGAGGAAACTCGAGATCAACGGCTTGCTGGAATTCCAAGCTTCTCACATCACTCCTCCAGCACGCGGAAGAAGGCGGAAGGAAGTCCTGGATGCTGGAAGACGTGTGAAGTCTCCCCACCCGTTGCGGGGATGTTAGTATCCACATTGTCCGGCCATTCCCCCAGATCGGAGGAGAACTCGATACTGTAAGTTTTGTTCGTGCGGCTTTTCCAAGTGATGGTGAGCTCATTGGTCACAGAGTCGAAATCAAATGCAGTGGCTTCCAATGGGCCACCAGATGGCGGAGCAATCGAGAGGTCATCAATGATGTAGAGACCGGTGACGGCTTCACTCCCCCCAGAGACGAGGCCGACTTGCATTCGCGTTGCGTCGTCGGGAACTAGCAGAAACTCTTCGCGTGCTGCAAACGCCGAACTCACGATGTCCCCTTGCCAACCTTCGCTTGCACCAGAGACAATAAAGTGGCGTTCATCTAACACCGTGTCGCTCGAGTCGAAGAACAGAAACGACAACCGCATATCACCCTCTGTGTTGAACATTTCGAACCACTTCAGCTGCAATTCATCACCTCCCGCGACACTTTCTCCGAACGAGAAAGATTGATACCATTCGCCGAATCCGCTCTCGTCGTCGTCAATCACGGCAAGCGCATGACTCGCACTAACGAAGTTTTCACTCACGACAGTATTGATACTAGAGTTCGATCCGCCGCGATTCCAGCCCGCAGGGCTAGCGACAGCAGGATCATCCAGCTGAGAGCCTAACTCGAAGGTCGGGTTAGGCCAAATATTCCCCGGAATGATCTCACCTTTGGCCAGGCGCGCCACAGAGAGGTCATCGATCAGCATCACGCCGGTCGTCTCCACCGGGCCGCCAGATACAAGCGACACACGCATCTTCACCGCGCTGTCAGGCACGATCACTTGCGTGTTCTTGCGTGTGAATGAACTCGTCTCAAGGTCTCCCGACCATCCACCGGATTGACCACTCGTCACGGAGTGATTCTCGCCGATGACACTGTCATTGCCATCAAAGAACAGAATGGTTAGACGCATCGCTCCATTCTCGCTGATGTCATAGATCTCGAACCACTGCACGTCGAGCACATCACCACTTTCCGCGTGGCCATCGAGCGCTTTGTCCGCGAACCATTCACCAAAGTTGTCCATGCTGTTGTCGATGACGGCGAGGGCATGCGAGGGACTGAGCGAAGCCGTGTTGCTGACTTGGTCAATGGCTGCATCACTTCCACCACGATTCCAGCCTAACAAGTCGCCGATTGGTTCATCAAGACTCGTGCCTTCTTCGAAACCCGGATTATCCCAGAAACTGTTCGTAAGAACCTGAGGCTCGCTCACCAGGGCCACGGAGACATCATCAATAGCCAAGAGGCCTGTCGTGGCTTCCGATCCACCGGAAACGAGGGATAGGCGCATCTTTACCGCATTGTCGGGAATCACCAGAGACTCGTTGCGTTGGCTGAAACTGGAGCCTACCAACGCCCCTTGCCAACCATCGCTGTTGCCGGTTGCGGTGAAATGACGCTCACCCAGCACTTGATCTGTGTCGCTGAAGAATAGAGTCGTGAGCCGCATCTCACCGTCCGTGATGTTGAAGATTTCAAACCATTGCAACTGTAGGATATCACCGGGCATGGCCAACTCAGCCAAGCTCAAATCTGCAAACCATTCCCCAAAGCCTTGTGCGTTCTCATCGCTAACGATGAGCGCATGACTTGGACTGACAGATACCTCTGCGGTGATTTGATTGATACCCGCGTCGCTGCCACCGCGAGTCCATCCCTCAACCTCACTAGCAGGGTCATCGAGATCTGCGCCGACTTCAAAGGTGGCGTTGGGCCAGATATTTCCTGCAAGAAGGATAGGCTGACTGGGACGGCGAACACACAGACTATCGATCGCCATAAAGCCCGTGGTTTCCGATGGTCCTCCCGACACCAAGGACACGCTCATCCGCACAGCGCCTGGAGGCACCACAACGATCTCGTTTCTGCTGATAAAAGGCGATGTTGCAGCTGTGCCTGTCCAACCCTCGCTCTCACCTCGCGTCACATAGTGATTCTGTGTGGCGACGGAACCTTCACCATTGAAGAAGAGAATCGAGACGCGCATCTCGCTGGAATCGACACTGAACATCTGCTGCCAGCTGACGTCGAGCGAATCGCCCTCGTTGACCACACCGGCGAGTTGAAGTTCGGAGAACCACTCACCATAACCGTCAGGATCGTCATCGACAATGGCTAGAGAGTGCGTGCCATCGTCCGCAGCATCGCTGATGACGACATCAATGGCAGGATTGCTACCAAAGGCCGACCAGCCATCAAGGATCGGCGTCGGCGAATCTAGATCCGCGCCGTTTTCAAAAGATCCGTTAGGCCAGAGATTGGAAGCTGGATCACCGGCTCGTGATACCTCCATAAGACAGAATAAGAGAATAGAAGAAAGAATGGTTTTCATATTGAGATGAGGCAGGTAGTAGGGGCTTGTTTTAAGCGTTAGTTAAAGCAAATGCCTCAGTGATAGTATCGATCTGAATGATTCGAAATGGCACGCTAGATGCCGTTTCCATACACATTTACTAGCCAGATCACCAAACCGACTACAGCCACGATATTGATCACTTTCAGATATTGATCCGCTATCGGAAGGTAGTTATTGATGATCCAGAGCAAAGCTCCAGCAATGGCAATGGAGAGAATGATTGGCATAGTTCTCTCCAGTTACAGTTGACCTGATTTCTCGGGTTCCGCCTCGGGCGTACTTCCCTCTTCTTCGTCCGTTTCCACTTCTGGCTCGCTATCAGCCTCATCGGGCTCGCTCACTCCTGCATCGATTCTACTTCTTAGGCTCTCAATGGATACTCTAAATTCGGCTAAGCCTTTTTCAAAAGCGCCCGTGACTGCCATCCATGAGGATTCCGTGGCATTGTTAGCCTTCGCTAGCTCACCATGCAGCTCCACAGAGAGTTCTCTTAAACCTTCAATCTCGGCTTCCAGCTGCCCCCCAGAATCAGAAACACTGTCAGAGTATCGCTCAAGATCGGCATCGCTCTCGCTCAGTTGCTTCTGCATTTCTTCGACGTACAAAGTCTTGTCATTGAATGCGTAATCACCTAATGCTCGAGCAAGCTCCGCGGAGTCGGGCGTGACTGTATCGAGTTCCGGAGGTAGTGATGTTTCTTGACCGCAGGCCACTACGAACAACGGCATGAGCGCGAGCAATGAATGGTTTCGTAGGCTGGTTTTGATAGGTTTCATTTGCTTTCTATTGGGTTGATTCAGGTCGGGTGAGTTTCGTTACGCAGGCTCGCTGACGGGTCGTCTCGCCAATACGGGAACGGTTTTACGCCTCAAGATGGTCTCGCCCCTCCCCAAGCGCTATGGGGTGAAACCCTACTTCGGTGCGTGTGCTGACTTCAGGGCTGACAGGAAGCCCCGGCCTTTTCGGGCCCTTTGACGAGCCGACCGCTCATAAACGACCTAACATCGTTCGACTCAAATAGTCGTTACCTGCACGCTGCTCTCGATGATTCCAGCCGCGATTGCGTGGCGGGTTAGGCCCGCGGTGTCGTGGATATCAAGCTTGTCCATCAGGCTCTGGCGGTGCTTCTCGACGGTCTTGATGCTGATGTTCAGCACGTCCGCTGTTTCTTTGTTCGCCTTCCCTTCGGCGATTAATTGTAACACCTCCGCTTCACGCGAACTCAATTGGGAGGCGTTCTTCTTCGCGTAGAGTTCGCCGCTTGCCTGAGCTTTGATTTCGTGATGGTGGAGACGTTTGGAGATGATGGGGCTTAGACAAGTCTCGCCACGATGCACACGGCGGATGGAGTCGGCCAGCACATGAGCGGCGCTCTGTTTGATGAGGTAGCCCGTCGCGCCGAGCCCGATGATTTGCTCAACGTACGCGTCATCGCTGTGCGCGGAGAGGATGAGAATCTTCGCTTCCGGCAGCTGGTGCAGAATTTGCCGAGTGGCTTCGATCCCGTTCATCAGTGGCATGGCGATGTCCATCACGATGACGTCAGGGCTGAGCGTTGTCACGAGTTTGACGGTTGTTCGGCCATCGCCCGCTTCGCCAATGATCTTAATGTCGCTCTCCGATTCCAGCAGCGCCTTCAGGCCTTCGCGGACGATGGTGTGGTCTTCAGCTAGGAGTATGGTAATGGCGCTCATTTGGCTTTAGGGGTTCTGGCAGTCTTCTTGGCCTTAGTGTCTAAGTGCGGAATCTCCACGTAAACGGTAGTTTCTTTTCCCGGAGCGGACTCCACGCGAAACCTACCCTCTACCATTTCCACACGCTCTCTCATGCCGAGCAGACCGAGGCGCTTGCTCCGATCTCCAAAAATTGCGTCGTCATCGACCTGAAAACCCTTGCCGTTGTCATGAATCTCCATGCACACCGTCTCCTGAAGCTTAAGAATTCTCACCTCCGCATGGCTCGCTTTCGCGTGCTGCGCAACGTTGTTGAGCGCTTCCTGAACGACTCGGTACAGCACCGTGCGGTTGACGTTGCTCAGTTTCTCGACGCCTCGGTAGGCGGTGAGCGATACACGAATGCCGGTGTCCTTCATGAAGCCTTCCAAAAACGATTTCAATGCGGGGATCAATCCCAAGTCATCGAGGACAGTTGGCCGCAGATCACGTGCGAAGCGATGCACGGTATCCACAGATTCCTCGATGAGCCGCTGTGTTAACTCAATCTTTTGATGAAACTCTTCCGCGTCGGAAATGGCCTTGGTTTTGAGTATTGCTAGTTGCAGATTGATGCCCGCGAGCGTCTGAGAGACGAGGTCGTGCAACTCCCTGCTGATACGCTTACGTTCCTCTTCCTGCACGGAGAGTAAGCGCCTTGATAGCTGGCGTAGTTCTTTCTGAAGGGCACAAGATTTTTCCAGTCGATCGGAGGACGTCGCCTCGCTGGCGCGCAGAGATTCTTCCAATGTCTTGCGTCGGCTGATCTCGTTCAACAGTTCCTCATTGGACTCGGTCAGCTCGTCCGTGCGTCGCATCAACTCATCAACCATGACTTTCAAATGGCCGTTTGCCTCTACCGCTCCACGGTGGGTCAGTTCGATCGGAGTCATAGCCTCGTCAAAAAACTCTCCAGCGCGCCGGATCAATTGTTCACGCTCGCTCTCGGTATCGCGCGGAGACACGATGTCTTCCAAAGCCTCCTCGTGCACCTTGGCCATGGTTAGTGTTTCCAAGCCGGATTTAACCGCGCGCTTTCCGAGCTGCTTCGCGGCGACGGGTGCCGATGTTTCTTCTTCACTGAGGTGCTTGCGCAAAGCCGTTAGATATCTTTGCCAGAATTTGGGAAGTTCAGATTTCATGATGTCGGTCAATGGCGTTGGCAAAGCTGCTGATGGTTTTCACCGACTGTGCCATCAGCCGTTCCGTGGTGGCGATTTGTTCGGCAATGTCTTCGTGGTTGATGCTAACCGCTGCCTTAAGCGCCAACAGTCTAACGTGAATGCCGAGCATTGTCTGTGCAATAGTGTCCTGGAGGTGCAAGCTCATCTGCTTCCGTTCGGCTTCATTAGCCGAGAATGTTCGGCGTGTCATCACACGCAACTCCTCCTCCAGCGTTCTCGATTGGACCAGCAATTCGGCGGCAGCCTCCTCGCTGGAACGCAACGCATCTTCAACCGATTTGCATTCTTCTATCTCTTGAACAACCTGGCCCTGGGAGGCTACGAGATCCCTCGTGCGTTGATCCAGATCCGTATGGACCCCATGCAATTCCGCATCTGCCGCCAAGGCGCTGCGATGCGTTTTCTCAATGGGTGTCAACGCCTCGTTGAAGAATTCCGTCGCTCTGTTAGTCGTGACATCCTCGTTCACAACCCCTGCGGATGAGGACAAGATTGTGGTCAGCGCGGCCTCGTGAATCTTTGCCAGCTTTAGAGTGCCAATACCCATCCTAACGGCGGTGGCACCAAGTTGCCGTGCCAGTTGAAGGTGACTGTCGAGGCCTTCCTCACCATGCAAGCGCAAGGCCACGAGATAGTCTGCTGGCAGATCGCTCATTGAAAGTCAGTCATATGCATTCGTTGGCTGATAATATGCTTCAGGATCCGTGAGGAGTCGATGGGGTGAAACCCTACTCCATTTGGTCGCGATCTGCTCAGAAATGGGGGCTTTGGAATCTTCACGAGCTTCCCGATTCTAATGCTCTCGATCAAAGAACGGTGTTCTTCCAGTTCGAACGCATTCCTCAGCGTAGAGATACATGGCCGCTGACCACGTCTGCCAATCTTGTCCCTTTGGCACTGGCCCCTGCGGTAAAAGCCATTCGTTGAAGCCGAAAGAATGACGAGGGTCGCGGGTTAACTTTACGGCAGCCGTGAGTGCCTCAAGTGCTTCGCGCGCTTTGGGAAGGCAGTCGGCGGCGACGAGTGCCGCCACGTAGAAGCCGCCGATGAATGGCCAGATCCCGCCGTTGTGGTAATGATGGGGCTCGTTGTAGGTCTCATAACGCTGTCGCCAATCCGGGTCGCTCGGCAGCATCACAGGAATGAGGCAGGGAGGCAGATCGATCGATAACGAGCCTTGGGAGCGTAGATCTTGGCATTGGTTTTCCACCCATACGATCATCTCCTGAGCGCGCGATTTCGACGCAATCCCGCTGAGTATCGCGAGAGAATTTCCTAGCAGATCGAAACGTTCCGAGCCTTCACATTTGTAAGTCCACATCGCGTAATAGGGTCTGTCGAGCATGGCAAATCCATCACGTCGATCCGGATCGTAACTTCCATCGATGACCTCGAGGTGATTCATCAGCGCTCGGAGACGCGCGGCATCTTCCGACTTGTCGAAAAGCGTGAGGGCCCAGTAGTAGAGGGCGTTGACATAGAGGCCGTAGCCGAGCACCCACTGCTCGTCGCGCCAATCGCTCGTCGGCTGTTGGGCGATCATTGTAGAATCGTCAGGGCTCTGGTAGATCATCCATCGAAAAGCCGCCGCCACCGATTCCTCAAGGAAGTGGGAGTCACCGGTGAGCTTGCGAAAGATTCCCAAGCCGACTAGAAACAGCGGCGTCGTGTCGCTGGCTCCCAAGTTGTTAGGATCGTGTGCCAGCGAGGGAATGTGCCCATGTCGGCTTTGGTTGCGGGCAAGGGCTTCAAGGGTGGCCCGCCACGCGGCAATGAGTTGGGGATCACCCGTGGCGGCAACTCCCAGCATGGCGATCATCAGATCCCGCGTGTACGGTTCTGGATAGCCCTTACCGGCTGTGCGAGGAAGCCCTTCAAATTCGCCACGTGCGTTGTGCTGGAGCACTTTGAGCGCAGCGGCGCGTCCTTCTTCTATCTGGCTAGGCGGCGGATTCGTCATGGAGTATGGGTTCGTTAGGGACAGCGTTCGGTTCTTTGATTTCCAGGTGACGGCGGAGTAGATCCACGCAAGTGCGCGCTACGAGCCGGTAATCGAAACAGGCGACTACACGTTCTCGACCCGCAGCCCCCATTCTCAGGCGCAGCTCGGGATCAGTCATCAAGGTTCGGAAATGCTCGGCCAGTTGCGGGACGCTGGCTCGATAGTCAGCCACGCGCGGTTGATCGAAGGTCACCCGGTGCCCTTCAGGAAATCCGGATTCGGGTCCGACCAAGGCTTCGCTCACCGAAATCACCTCTGCCACGTCGGCAAGCAACGCGGTCTCGCCATGAACGAGCGTCTCTTTAGGCGACATCGCATTGATACTGATCACCGGTTTCCCACAGGCTCCCGCCTCCACCTGCGGCATTCCAAAGCCTTCCAGACGGGAGGGGCCTACATAGAGATCGCAGGCATTCATCAGGTAGGGCATGAAGTCCCTAGAAGCGCGGTTCGTGACGAATGTGACGCGATCTGCAATGCCTAGATCTACTGCTAGTTGCATGTCTTCGCGGGTCTGTGCCTCCGTTCGGGGCTGCGGCCAGACCTTGAAAATATATTTCCATTTCGGGACATCGTCTTTGAGTTGAGCAAGCGCTTGCATGGCCTCTCTGCCCCCTTTTGAAGCCGCATCGCCGCCTACTGTGAGCAGCATCAATTCATCATCCGCAACCCCCATCGATTTGCGGATCGATCTTACGCGATCGTCATTCCGGTCGATCGGCCTGAAGGTGTCTGTGTCACAGCCCACAGGAATAACGCGAGTGTTAGGATTGTGAATGCCGTCACGTTCGTAGACCTCCCCGACCCAATCAGAGGTAACTAACATGAGCGGGACCTTCTCCAACGCCTCTCTGTAGTTGAGGACATACCCATCGGCCACTAACCAAGGCACAGCACGCATGCCGAACCTTTCGGGATGAAGGACGAGATCTGGCGTGTGCCCCCAATAGCCGATGCCGACGACGGCATCCGGCTTAAACCATTGATAATACCATTCCTTCTCTTGGGCATTCTCAGAATTCACCGCCCGCGCGTCCACCCCGATCTCTAACAAGCCGCGATAAAGGAGGTCGCCTTGGGTAGCGAGGCCGCCAGGTGAGGCGGGGTAGTCATATTGTACGAGAATCTTCATGGAATTTCGGTTGATTGGTTAGTCAGGAGCGTTGTGATTCACATGAGCCCGCGCCTGACAGGGCTCATCAAAGGTGAAGAAGGCCTCCCGACGGGGAGTCGCGCGCGCCTCCCAGCTGTCCGGGGAGAAGCCGTAGGTATCCGTAATGAGGCGACGTTTCTTCTCCCAAATCACCGGATCGAGATCCGTACGATTCGAAGCGTCTTCATTGGCCAGCGGAAGGCCGCTACCGCTCTGATCGCCGTAGGCAAACATCCACAACTCCTGGGAGGAAAGTTTCCCGGTTTCCCAGAGTTGGACGACCGCTTCGCAAACCTCTTCATGCCGCCGGTGCCGCGTGTACTCGCCACGTGGCCCGTGCGTCACTAACAGATTCCAACCGCCTCCTCCTAACAATTCAGCAATGGTGTTCTTCAGGTCGACTTCATCGAGTGGATGCTGCTCCGGACCATCGTCCAGATCCGCCATCTTTCCCTCGGCGTTCAGGCATTTCATCGAGTTGAAGAAGCGGGGCGCACGATCTGAATCAGCTCCACGGCATATGGAGACCACATGCCATTCCCAGGACGGAAATTTCAAAATGAGACCGCCACACCACAGGACTTCATCATCCGGGTGTGCGACGACAACAGCTGCGCGACAAGTGGGTGATTCTGTAATCGTCATGCCATGGCGAGGCGGGTACACTCCAGTTGCCCACCGACCATCCGTCGAACAATCCGGAGATCGTGCCGCGCGGCAGCGGCGCTCAGTTCACTCGGAGTCAAGCCCTCGAAGATTCTCAGCTCTGCTGGATGCTGAATGATCGCCGTGTTAGCGCGGCCGACACGACGGTCCACGTGATCGAGGCAGGCGTGGAGAGAAGAGGTGGGGTGCATTCGAGACTCAGGCGGTAGAGCTTGCCCAATGCCTCGACTATCGAGATCAATTCGGTTCATCAGGCATGACTCTGATCGACGCCCAGCGTGAATGCTATGGGGTGTAACCCTACCTCGACAACGCATCCAAGCTGCCGTGAATGAGGCAAAACCGCTAGAGCGTAGCTCTTCCGGTAACACACCCTGCTAGGCCTGGGGTGAACACCCCATTGTGAGCCAGTCCCAGCACCCGACGGTGGGTGCATGTAAATTTCGCCCCCGACTCAACGCAATTGAACTCAATGTCTATGAAACTCACCACGCCCTCCACTCTCTCTTGGCTGGCAGATTTCGTTAGCCTCCCTTGTAGGGCGCGCTTGCGATGGCTCTAACAGCCGTAGTTGGCAAGGTCTTCGGAGGTCTCAGTCTGGACTGAGCATCAACGGGAAAACCACTATGCCTACCTCCTCCTCAGAATCAACATGCGCCATCTGCGGTAAATCGTTCCCGCGCCGTTCGCTCTACCCTATAGCCGCCGTCCGCCCAAGAGTGCGTGAGGAAATCGAGAACGAACGCCCCGGACTCGATCACTCGGATTACATCTGCAAACAAGATCTCGCTCGATCGAGGATGCGCTACGTTCAGGGCCTGCTTGTCAGCGAGAAAGGCGAGCTATCCGATTTAGAAGTCGGCGTGGTCGAGAGCATGAAGAACCACCAACTGATGGCGACCGATGTTAGTGAAACGTTTATAGAAAAACTAACATTCGGACAGCGACTCGCCGATCGGATCGCGATCTTCGGCGGTAGCTGGACATTTCTGATCACGTTCTTCTCCTTCCTGCTGCTCTGGATCGCTATTAACAGTGTCGTCCTGTTGGCACGACCATTCGACCCCTACCCGTTTATCCTGCTGAACCTGCTCCTCTCCTGCATCGCAGCCATCCAGGCACCGGTCATCATGATGAGCCAGAATCGCCAGGAGGCGAAAGATCGCATCCTCGGCGAACACGAATACCAGATCAACCTCAAGGCGGAACTCGAAATCCGCCACCTCCACGAGAAGGTCGATCATCTGATGATGCAGCAGTGGGAACGGTTGGTCGAAATCCAACAGGTGCAGATCGAGCTGTTGGAAGAGATCGGTGAACATCGCCACAAACAGCCCCCGATGTCGGTTGAGGATGAGTGAGCCAGATCTAGGAAGGAAACACTGGCTTCACCGTTTGCTCCAATTGGTGGTGCTCGCGGTTCTCAGCGCGGCGCTGTGGGCGCTCCCTACAATGATTCCAGAGAAATCGGCATGGCCACTATTTTAAGAAATGCCTGGGCTTTGTTGCTGGGAATGCTGTTCTTGATGGTCGGGAACGGCATGCACGGAACCGTGCTAGGTATTCGCGGCGCGTTGGAGGGGTTTTCACCGTCGGTAATGTCCTACGTGATGTCAGGATATTTCTTCGGGTTCCTCGGTGGCTCGCATCTGGCACCGAAGATGATCCAGCGCGTTGGGCATGTGCGGGTGTTTGCTGCGCTCGGATCACTGGCGTCGGCGGTATTTATTCTATTTCCGGTATTTCCTGACCCGATTTTATGGACAATGATGCGTATTGTAATCGGATTCTGCTTTTCCGGTATTTATGTCGTGGCCGAAAGCTGGCTGAATGATGCAGCGACAAATGAAACACGCGGGCAGGCGCTATCGTCCTATGCCATGGTGCAGATGATCGGAATTGTTTCGGCGCAATTATTACTCAATTTCGCCGATATTGGTGGTTACATTCTTTTTGTAGCCATGTCCGTTTTGGTGTCTCTGTCGTTTTTGCCAATTCTGCTGTCGGTCAGCCCCGCGCCGGTTGCCCCCAGGGCTAAATCAATGGGTTTGCGCAAATTGTATATGGTTTCACCGCTTGGCACGGTCGGGATGTTCCTGCTCGGCGCGATTCTTGCCGTGCTTTACGGCATGATGCCAATCTACGGCACGGCGAAAGGGCTGGATGTCACGCAGATCTCGATTCTCGTCGGGCTTATGTATCTTGGGGCATTGATGCTGCAATACCCAATTGGCTGGATTTCTGACCGCATGGATCGCCGCCATCTCATTATCTATATCACAATATTTGGTGCGCTTAGCATGTTGATTGGATTTCCGTTCTCAAGCCACGTCTATGCATTATATGCGTTTTCATTTATTGCGGGTGGACTTGCGAGCCCTCTGTATTCGTTGATGATTGCCTACACGAATGATTATCTGGATCCGGGTGACATGGCTGCGGCATCGGGGGCGCTCATTTTTCTAAACGGAGTAGGAGCAATTGGCGCACCGATCGTCGCCGGTTTGCTAATGGAGCGTCTCGGGCCGGACAGCTTTTTCCTATTGCTGGCATTCATTTTCGCAGTCATCGCGGGTTATGCGCTATATCGCGCCACGCGTCGCGAATCCACACCGGTTGCCGACACCAGTCAGTATGCGACCGTCCTGCCACAAGCTTCGCCTATTGCGATAGGTGTTGCACAAGATCTGGCAATTGATCAGGCGAATCTTGCTGAGAATGGTGCCGAAGATTCATCGGAAGAGGCATAACCGTGGCGCGTACGGTGGTTCATGGGAGCTGTGATCACTAGATCAGCTCGCCAAGGACGGAGTGGGATTCTTTCAGCTGGCGGAGCATCCGGTCGTAGTGGCGTAGCTGAATCAGGAAGCGGATGATGAGGGCGACCGCGAGGATCGCTAGGAAAGCGGAAATGGATAGGACGGGGATCAATAGGTGTATCACGTTACCGGGCTGGTGAGGTTTGGCCGTGGCGATGAGCAGGCTAAGAACCGACAGCGGCAGCACGAAGATCCCGACGCCAGTTCGCAGGACTGAAAGCGAAGTGCGTTTTTCAGACAGCAGCAGCTGGGCGGAGTTGAACCACTGGCTCGCTAGCGGGGCTTCCTGTGTTGGCGATTCCATGGGAGAATATATGATTGCGCTAGATCGCTCATCCGAGTCTGACGAATTCTACCACTCTGGGTTCTCTAGCGAAAACATGAATAGGGTTTTGAAGCCATCTCCGAAGTGCGACACCTGGTAGCGACCGATGTCTTGTAGCTTTTCGCGGAACGTCTCAGCGTCTTTGGCTTTCGCGACCTTCAGTGCCTCCTCGAATCTCTCCGTCAGATTCTGACGCAGGCGATCGGCCTCTTCTTTCGAGTCCTTCTCGGCGAGGGCGAGTTCGAGGCGCGCGGAGTCCAATGCGAGATGCAGGTTGCGCCAAGCTTCACCGATTGCCCCGGCGACATTGCCGAGTTCGCGCGTGCCGATCGCGTCGATCTTGGCGAGCGTGGCACGCGCATCGTGCAAGGCCTCGGATAGCGGTTGTGCTAACCGGTCGAAATCGCCGCCACTTTTGATGTCACCCTCGGCAGCCAGATAGTTCAATTTTCCGAGATGTTTCTGGATAACATCGATCGATTCCGCGCTGAGGTCTTCGACTGCTCGCAGTTTCGCTATGGCTTGGTCGGACATCGCCTTTGTGGCCTTTCCCGCTGCGCTGCGCATGCGTTCGAGGGCGACTTCGAGACCTGATTGAAGGAGATTCTTAGCTTCCAGAAGGTCGTGTTCGAGGTGATCGACGAAGTTTCGTGCTGTGTTGTCCATAGTCTTGCTGGGGCGAATTGTGGTATAGTTAGTGTCGGACTTGATTTAGCTCGGGGAGATGGGAGACAATAATTTTTATCTTTCGGATGGGGCTTCCATTGCTCTCGTCCCTGTGAGCAGTTTTTGCGGGAGCACGGGCAAAGTCGTTCCGACTAGAGGCGCAGAACCGACCGGGTGCCATGGGGTGAAACCCTACTATAACGATGGGGCAGCTCGCGAAGTTGTTGTGGTCAAAGAGGATCGCT
>Ga0213868_10001400_pt1 | contig 23184 bp, 20 predicted proteins | sample PICome_9_FD_160087 | JGI IMG/M metagenome (GOLD analysis project Ga0213868, IMG submission 160087) | Coastal seawater microbial communities near Pivers Island, North Carolina, United States - PICO127 | ecosystem: Environmental > Aquatic > Marine > Coastal | place: USA: North Carolina... | reverse complement strand
TTTCTAGATGCTCTATGTTTTTTTTATCACCCGTAATGAAATTATCCATTCCAATAACGTGGTAACCTTCTTTAATAAATTTATCACATAAATGGGATCCTAAAAATCCTGCTGCTCCGGTTATTAAAATTTTTTTCATGTTTTAATTAGATACTAGTATTAGAATAAATTTGTTCTAAATTTTTTATATTTTTTGATAAATTAAAATTTTCAGAAAACAACTTTAATGCATTTTCAGAAAATACATCTCTGAGCTCTTTTTCATTCAATAGCCTTAAAATCGAAGATGAAAATTCATCTTTATTTTCATCATTTATAAGAAACCCATTGAATTCATGCCTAACTAAATCTCTATTACCGTCACAGTTTGTAGCAACAATAGGTTTACTTAAAGCTAAGCTTTCTATAACAGAATAAGGCAATCCCTCATATCTAGAGGTTGATATATATAATTGACTATCTTTTATGATATTAAAAATATCATCTCTGGTGGTCCAATCTAAAAGAGTTACGTTTTTTTCTAAATCTAATTTTTTAATCTTTTCTTTAACTACCTCTAAGTTAGGCGCATGAAAACCAACTCCCATTAATACTAAATGAATATTTTTTTGTGATTTCTTTAATTGAGAAATAACATCCATCATAAATTCAATATTTTTTTGAAAACATGGTCTACCAACAGAGCATATATAATTTTCTGGCCATGTTTTCTCTATGCTTAAAGGTTCAAAACTTTTAATTGGTAGTATAGAATTATTAAATAATAAGGCTCTTTCTCTTTTGTATCCAACTTTATCTATACCTTGTTGTAATTCAGATTCTGAAGTGGCTAATAAATAAGAGTTTGCATGTTTAAATATTTTTTCAATTGTTAAAAAGAGCTTTTTCTTGAAATTAGATTCCGCACTTAAAAAAGAATATGCGTGAGGCGTATGTAAAACATTAACCTTATAGAACAAGGAAGCTGCTCTGGCAATAATACCTCCTTTTGCGCTGTGTGCATGAATAATATCTGGTTTCTCTTTTTTTAAAATTTTTATTGTGGCTAGAATAGCTTTAAAATCTTTTATTGGATTAATTTCTCTTTGAATTGGTAATTTATATTCAACAATTTCTAAGTTTTTTTTTGTGTAATACTTGTTTTTTTCTTCCTGTTGATGAATGATAATATGCTCGGTAGTATCAGAATTAATATTCTCTGTTACTAATCTTAAATATACATCAACACCACCAACCGAGTGTAGGATATGAACGACTTTTATTTTATTCATTACCATTTTTCGTTTTAATGCAACCAGAGATATTAGTTGAGCTTAAGATTAAAATTAAAGCAAACAAATATACTCCAATTTGTCTGTGAAAAAAATTCTCAACCATCCCAAATAAAAACAGAACAAGAAGTAAGGAGATCAAATATCTATTTTTATAATTACGGCTAAAAGACTCCATAAATAACCCCAAAAACAATAAAAACACAATATAACCAGTTGATATGAGAACATCCAAAAACTGATTGTGGGTGTTAAACTTTGATTGAATAAACCAATTCCTTTTCAGTTTATCTTTTATTGTGACCTTATAACAATTTTTGAGTGCTTTTTTAGTTTTCAGAAATGAACCATACCCTATAATCTTATTATAATCGGGATCGTTTAAATAAATTTGAGCAGCGCAATTCCATATGGCTATCCTAGGCTCCCATTTTATCACATTCTCTGTAAATGACTGGTTTTTGTCTTTAAATAGAAATCTGTTTTTAAGGTTTATATTTATCTTAAATGCTAGGCTAATTAAAAAAATAAAACCAAAAACATATAACACGATTAACTTATATTTTTTTAAAAATAGTAATTGATAAAATACAACCAAGATTATAGATAATAAGGCCATTCTTGCCGATATTAGTAAAATAAAACAAAATGTAAATACAACATTAAAAAGATGAAGTGCCTTTTTAAATTTAGTTTGCTTTTTATATAACTCAACTGAAAATATAAAACTCAGAACTGCCATAAATCCCAAATAAACCCGCTCGGCAACCAATGTTTGGTTAATTTCGTTTCCTATAGAGAATAAAAAAGCGCCCGTTTGGTTTGTATAGGTTATTATTTTTATAACGGAAATGACTAGCGCTAACATCACCCCAAACACAAAGGATTCTTTAATAGTTGAATTGGTATTTAAGCCCTGAATAGGCTGATAAAGTAGATAAATTACCAAAATCAAAGACATCTTGCTAATTACAAACATACTGTCATTTATATTGGCTACCAATATTGATGAAATAACTAAACATAACAAAAAGCTACAGAATATAAGAAATGATCTATTCTTTAAGTTTTTCAAGTGCTTCTTTCTAATTACAAAAGGAAATACTAAAGCCAATAATATTAAGATGAGATTGGGAATAATTCGAATAACCCCATCAAAAGCAACTGACACAAATAAGAAACAAAAAAGATATCTATAAATCTGTATTATCCTTGTTTTCATTTGCCAACTACTTTTTTAATTATGTTCGCAGAATTACGTGAAATAAAATACAATATACAATTTCTTAACAGTCCATATATTGGGTATACACCAAAATTAAAATTATCTTTTATAATCTTAATTCTATTTTTAACTTGTAATTTCCTTTTAGTCGATGAAATTGAATTATCATCAATTACATAATTTAATAGTGCTTCTGGCAGATTCTCTGATTTATATTTTTTAATAATCTTAAAGAAAAATGCATAATCTTCTGCTGCTTTATAATTAGTAGGATAGTGGCCAACTTCCTTTAATATTGAAAATCTAAAAACAACAGATGGATGTACAAACATAGAGTTCAAATACATTTTCTTTTTTATTTCTTTATAACTTATAGGGTGTTTAAGAACAAATAATTTTTTGCCGTGACCATCAACCATATTTACCCAAGATCCAAGAAGATGAGTGCCCTTATTTTCTTCCAGGTACGTAATTTGTTTTAAAAATCTATTTTTAATACAATAATCGCCACAATCGAGTCTGCCAATGTATTCGTAATTCATTGTTTCAATTAATTCAAGACCTCTATTTAAAGCATGTTCTATCCCTTGATTTTTGTGAAGAAATTCCAAAAATACTTTTCCTAATTTATAATTTTTTTCAATTTCTGACTTAACTAGAATTTCTTTAGAACTACCGTCATCAACAATTAAAAGATCTATATTGATACTTTCGTCTATAGATCTAATAGATTCCAATAATTGGGGGAAGCTATTATAATGGGGAATTAATACAATTAATTTATTCACTTATTCTTTTTCTAAAATTATCAATATTGCAAGACTTAGCCAAAAACCGTAAACCCCAAAAGAGTCTATTTGCAACCAATTAACTAACATGCCAACAAAACTAATGAGTAAGGTTATGGTAATGTATTTATATTTCTCCTTTCTTTTGTGCAAAATGATAGTGTTTTTTACAATTGAATATAAGAACAAGATAAATACAAAAAATCCAACGATTCCTGTTTCAGTTAATATCCTTAAATACATATTAAATCCTGGTGGAAAAGATTTTATATTCTCGTTTTGGTACTTTAAACTGAACTCATAATTTCTATTGGTAGCCCATTTTGGGTAATGAAATCTAGATTCGAAAGCTTGCTGCCCCCAGCCTGTTCCAAAAACAGGATATTCTTTATAAACCTTAAACATTGCATATTGAATCCCTAGTCTTGATTTATTAGAAACCGAATTATCTTTTGCACTATACTCTACTTTTGTAATGTCAAGAGAATCTATTCGTTCAGAAACCCCTTCAGAGATTGGCTGCCAAAAAGCAACCATAACAATTAATGCTATAACCGAACCAAAGACGATTGACCTAATAAAAATCCTTCTAAAAGAAGGAAACATTTTATAAGCTAAATAAATCCCGACAAAACTTTGTAAGATAATGACAATCAAAGCTGTTCTGGACTTAGATAATAACGCTAGTAAAACTACCAGAAAAAAAGGTACAAACCGGTAAGCTCTTTTCCCAGTTATAATATAACTGAACATAAATCCAGAAATAGTCATTAAATAAGTCCCAAGAGCTGGGGGTTCATAAGTAAAAGAAGATACTCTTTTTAAATTATAATCTAACCTTAACTCTACAAACGGTAAATTATTAAATATTTTAAATAGTGGCTGTAAACTTTTTATATCAAATGAAATAATTAAATATTCCAATATTCCACAAATAAATACCAAAATAAAACTAATAAAAAAAAGTTTTCTAATTTTAAAAAAAAAAGCTTTTACGCCATAATCTCTGCAAACATTAACAAAGACCAAAAAGAAGGCTACACCCGCAATAACAACTGACAATAATTGCCTTACAAACCTCTGAATACCACTTGTTTGCTTAAAAAAGTAATCTACAACATTGAATGCATTTAATAATGTAGAGAAACTAAGTAATATGATAAAAAACAAAAAAAAAGTGTATGAGGTAGATTTTAAAGGAATGTAAATTCTTCCTTTTAACAAACCGTAAATAGCAAGAAAAAAGAATGCTACTAGAAAAAATATAGGAGAAGAATCTCTACTATATTCACCTAAAACACCAAACCATTTCGGAATCTGAGAATTAAACGGCAATAAAAAGATTCCCAAAAATAGAAATATTTGATAGCTCTTTTTTATTAAATTCATCCCATTAATTTGTACTAATTTTATTTAAGTTCTAAATCAAGTTCAGATTCAGAAGAAACAATTTTGGAATTTGGAATGTCTTTTAACCAAGTATTATAAAACCTGCTATTTTTACCATAATTATTATCAATCATAATAGAAGGTATCCCCAACAATAACGAAAGAATATGTCCATGAAGACGGGTTGATATAACTAGATCATATTCAGACAAAAATTTGACCCCTTGATTAACTAAATAGTCCTTATCTCTGTGAACCCCTAAGCCAAAAGTGGTGTCTCCATCTCTGTTTTTATTGAATTTTTTATAAAAATTATCAGAAAACATTCTATTTAACTTTTCCACTACGCGTAACGGAAAGTTTATAATGGAATTGTCGAATGAAGGCCAATCACGAATTTCAAAATTATTATATTTTGTATAATTTATTTTTGAGGGCACTTCTCGGTCAGTTCGTTTCATCAAAAGTGTACGGTCAATATTTTTATCCCTAACTATTCTCGAATATGAAGAACAAAATGCCATATCTGGCAGCATTAAAATATTATTGTTAAAATGTTCTCTGAGTAATTTATAAGAAAATTCATCTCTAGCGCAGATTGTAAGATTTTGGTGAGCAGAAAATAGTTTTGCATCATTAAGTAATGATTCTTGATTGTTATACTGTACCGATTGAGGAAATATTAAGATTTTATTATTTTTGTACCTCTCTACAACCTTTAATCTAAACTCTTGATGGCCTTCCCACAAATCACCAAAATTTCCTCCTCCATGAAGTAGAATGAGTGTGTCTTTTGAAAATTCTCTCCAATCAAATGTAAAAAGGGATGATATGTAATGTGGCTTAATTCCTTTAGATGTCAAGTAATCCATTTCTCCTTGCCAAATTAACTGATCACCAATATTTACGTGTTCAGGTGTATTTAAAAGCACGCAGTTACTCTGGATTAATCCACTTAAATTAGAATCGATTATATTTTTTAAATCATCTATGGAATAGAAAGCCATTATATAAAATTGTTATTAAGTTAAAGTATCAAATTTAGCCTTTTTTTATCTTTTTATTGTAAAAGTAAGCAACAACAAAGACAAAAGAAATATTGGACATTAAAAACGTTAATGCCATGCCATTATAGCCATAATTTATAATAGCAAAATACCCAAAAAATACCATGGTAATTACCGCAACAATATGGGCAATAAAAAATGGATAAGTCACTTCAATAGCTTTAAGCGATATTATTAACGGCCTTATAAAAAGCAAAATAAGTTGTGTAATTGAAAATACAACTAAAAGAAACAGCCCTGAACCATATTTATCAGCATAGAATAAATTATACCCAACCAATCCTAATGGAAAAACAATAAGAAAAAGAAAAAGACCTTTTTTGTAATTTTCTTTGTACAATCTTTTTACAAGTCCAACCAATTCTTTATTCGATCTTGTTTTTACGAAATTAGAAAAATATGGAATATAATAATTCTCTATAGATACAATAAAGATATTGACTAAACCCAAAATGTTTTGGATGGTTCTTACTTTACCGATACCAAAATCATTAACCATTAAGCTCTTTGACATAATAAACAATCCTTGACTATAACCCCAAAAGGCAATACCTCCTAGCATAATCCATTTTGAGTATGTGTAATGTGCTTTAATAATTATTTTGAAATCACGGGTATTTTGAGCGTTGATGCTTAATGCTTTCTTATTCAGTGTTTTTTTAATAATCAATACACAAAATATATACATATTGGCAATTACGAAAGAAGCAATATAAATTGCTAAAATAGTATTAAAACTCAAGGATTCCCTTGCTATAAATATACCCGTAAAAAAAACAATATTTAAGAGTACTGTGGATATTGTTACATGGATTAATGATATGTTTAGCGTACTAAATAGAAACTTTTTTAAAATGTCTATCATAGACATACAAAAAGGCACAAGAAAGACATAAATGAATTTAATGTCTTCACCTAAAAACTTAATAACAAGATAACAAATTCCCGAAAGGACCAGGCTTGAAATAAAATTACTGCTTAACAACGTTAACAAATAGGATTGTTCTCTATGCTTCCATTTTTTAGACAATAAAACCAATATCGGTGCTGATAGAAAGAATGTAGAAAAAATAAATACAAAGTTGGTATAACTCAGAAAAATCACATAAGAACCAAAAACATTAATGGATGCTAATTTTGAAAGTAGGAAAATAGAACCAAAATTAAAAAATGCATAGAGTGCTTGATCCGAAAATATTAAAAATTTCTCGTCTAATAAACGATTATATAATCCAACAAATTTATCGTTATTCATAGTTTATAATAAAAATGACTGGTTTGAAGATTATCTAGTTACTTTTTTAAAGCATCCTTTTAAGCCTCCATTTGGTATCAATTATTCTAATTCCTCAAATTTAATGCTATCTATATCAATGTAAGCATTGGTCTTATCAGTTGTTGCAGATTCCCATCCTAAAGCACCTTTTTCATTATCAGTTGGTCCGAAAACCAATTTAACAGAATCGTAATTAATCTTAGTTCTTAAGATGATTTTATACCACCCATTAGGCTTAGGTTCAATTATTGCAAGTTCATCGTTAAAATTTCCAACTTTTTCCACACCTTTTACTTCTCCTTTGTTCAAATCAAAGATTGCATCAACACGATTAGGATAAATAGCTTGTATGCGCAAACCAAAAAAACCTCCTGCATCTGCTTTCTTAACCATAAAACTTAATTGATGTGTTTTCCCATAAGAAGCACTAATCCCATAAATAAAAATATACGCACCCTTCTTTTTGCTTGTTCTTTCAATCTTATAAACCGAATTTCCATCATGATTCAGGCTGGTTTTTGTTAATGAAATTTCGGTTTCCTTCCAAGCAGACAATCCAGGGATATGATATTTTTTGGATACTTGGTAATTATTTGTTTCGGTATCCAAGTTTAAATCCTTTAGATTATATTTTTGTTTTAATCTTAGCAGTTCCTTTTTTATAACCCCTTGATTATATGTAAAATTATTTTCGTGAAAAATTTGATACTTATACTCTTGTTTTAATTCCTTACTAAAACCCGCTAATTCTATTTTATTATCGTTAATTATACGCTGCAAATATTTAGGATTTGACACTTCCTTTAACGCATAAGCAAGTTCTTTTAAGTATATAGAATCCTTTGTTTGACTAGTGAAAAATAAATGTTCATATTTTTTTAACTTCAAACCAGAATTTCCGTCAAATGCTATAGGCTCCAATTTTGAAGTTATAGGATTATAATAAAACCGTAGATTCATAGTGTATAGACCGTGAGTAGCGCCAAACAAGTTTAAAATGGCATTTAATTTCGCTAATTTTTTAATATCGAATGCGGTTGATAAAGGTGCGTCATTATTTCGGGCATCTTCAAGTAGATTTTTACTCAACTTAAAATAACTTAACATAGTACTATCTGCCAGAACTTTTTCCTCGCCAAATACACTTATAGGATAATCTACTTTATAATTCATAAAAGTCGACCATGGTATCCCATTAGGCGAACCAACTTTTAGAGTTTGTTTTACATTGCCCCAAAAGGCATTTTCTGAGAACTTTAAAATAACACTCTCTTTTCTAGCATTACTTTCTATGGTACGTTTATCGAATGATTCTTCAATAGCATAAATGCCAACCTTCTTGTTAATAAATTTATTTGAATTATCTTTTTTAATATGAATCATACCTTCAAGAAAACCGTAACGTAACCCTATTAACCCTTCTGATTTAACCGCTTTATGGTATAGCCATTCATTTATAAATCCCCTAGTCCCTGGGTGATGTATCGAGAATTTGCGCATGCCCATAATCGTTTTATCATCTTTAAGTTTTACCCTAAAAGACCATTTGTCTCCATTTAAATGATCTGTCCAATCCCCTTTAAGCCTTATCACTGCATTGTAATCTACATGCTTAAAAGTAATTGTTGCGGGCACATAATCGGTCTCCTCTGTCTCCAAAACACCCACAACTAAAGCCTTATCTCTCTTTCTCTTTAGCTTAGCATATGCCTTTTCACTTAAAGTAAGCTGGATTAAATCGAGGCTTGTTTTTTGCTCAACTCCTTGAGGTGGTAGAATATATTTAGAGGGTTTTGTACCCATGCCTTTTAGCGCTATCAGTATAACACTAAGCAGGATCAAACCACCTAAAAATAGATATGTCTTGTTATTTGAAGATTTGAGTTTCACTGTAATTAATAATTTTCTATAAAACTAAATTGAATATCTCCAAGAGCTTTAAGGTCGTTCTTAGCATTTATAATACTCTCAAAATCATTGAATTCTATATTCAGTGATAATTCGGTAGAATTATTGACTTCGTCCAATCGTCTTAAATCTAATTTAGAGCTGTGTTTTTTTAGTGACTCCAGTATTTTATTCTCATCCAAACTCTTGTCAGAGGTATTTGAAATCGTCACTATTAAGTTTTGCTGGACTACATTTTTTACAGCATTCATATTCTGAATGATGATGTAAAGAATAATAACCGTAGCACCTATTAAGGTAACAATGCGCTGGTTTGCCCCCATTCCTAATCCTAATGCAATAGCCACAAAGAAGTAAACCAATTCTTCTGGTTCTTTAATAGCTGTTCTAAACCTTACAATAGACAAAGCTCCAACAAGGCCTAAGGATAGCGCTAAGGACGATTTTACAATAGAAATAACCAACATTACGGTTACTGCGATAAGCACAAAGGTTTGTGTTAGCTTTTTACGGTTTGATAAAGAATTACCGTATTTTGAATATACTAACCCAATGATGTAGGATAAAATAATCGTTATAAAAATATTAATTAAAAAATCAATAATTGATGATTCTCCGGCACCAAATTGATTGGCAATGTCATTTAAAAAAGTTTGTTCTTGCATCGTTATTTTCGTTTCAGTTTATATTTTATTGAGGAAATTGTTTTATGGTATTTACGCCATTTACGTATTTTGAATTCTTATTTAATCTAAAAGGGAATTGTGTTGAAATTAGATGCGCTAATTCATCGTCCGCTAAGCCATACTTTAACTCTATAATTTTATTTTCGTCTTGTGCGGGTTTTTTAAAACTAAAAGTATTAAAACGCCTATCTATTTTATGATATAATAAATCAAAATCTAAAGTGACTCTAAATTTATTATCTGCCGAGAGATAATATCTTCTATTATATGAATTTAATAGCGTTGGTAGAACCATTTTTACAGATTCTAAAATTGGTTTTGGAAGGTTGGAGGCTTGAAACACATCTTGAATGTATTTATTTGTAAACCCATTATCTAAGGTAAATGGTTTTAGTTTATAAGACCATTTATCTCCTACAATTCCTTTTTTAATTTTAACTTCTAAAACTGGCTTTTTAATTTCGCCAAAAGTGTCACCATACCAACGGATTCTAATTTTCTTTCTTTCAGAAACTCCTAATACATTATCAAAATAATCATTATACCCTTCTGTGTCAAAATAGATGTTGTTTACTTTTCTTTTGAAAAATACTTCTCTAAATAAAAAAGAGTTTCTTTTAATATATTGTTCAATAGTTTTAAAGGCAAAATTGGTAGGAACAGTAAATTTACGTTCATAACGAAAATTGTTTTGTGCTTCTATGAGATGAATATCTTCTCCACCCTGCAGTTGTTTTTGTAAATCCATGGCTAAGGTATTCAGTTTTTATATTCTTTGTTTCTAGTTTCAGCACTACTAACACCAAACTCCGCACCATACATTCTTTCTTTCACGTTTTGAGATGATTCTACTTTTTTACCATCTATTAATAGACTTGAGGTGCTTTCAACCAAATAATTCAATTCTACATTAGACATAACAACACCATCTACTGTAATATTCGATGGTCCAAACTCTGGTTTCTTTTGAAAAGCTGTAAATGCTAGTTTTGTGTTTTCAATTTTTAAGTTTCTAGCATTAATAATAGACAAATCTTTTCCCGCAACGGCTATTTCACTAGTAGAAATACTTACATTATTCACAGTCATTTTACTGTCTTCTCCCGCACTTAAACCTTTGTCTCCTGCTTTAATTATTTGCACATTTACAATCTCTAAGTCAGATCCCGAAACATCTATAGCATCGTTACCTAAATTAATGAATTTTGAATCTTTTATTATCCCAGTCACAAAGTCGCCATCAAAGGCATCAGACTGAGTATTTGTAAGTTCGCATTGATTCATTACAAAGGTAGTTCTTATAATATTTAGGGCATCTTCACACCTATTATTACTAACTGTTACATAGTTTAAAGTAACTGGAGACTCATAAAAAGAAACGGCACCCGTAACACTCCAATTACCATGTGTTGGATTGCTTAAAAAATCGAAAATTGTATGATTAATTCTGTTTTCTTTTCCTTGGCTTAATACTAATATACCTTGACCTTGTTTATCTGATGAATGCATCTTAATTGGTTGGGTTTTCGTGCCTACAAAATCTAAAGGAGAGTGAGATATTATTTTACCTCCTTCAACAATATCTATAGTTGTTCCTGCATTAACTAGAAACGTATAACCCTCAGGAATAATTAGCGGATTAGCTATGGTTATATTTTTTGTTTTAAAGGATATCGTTTTCTTGTTTTCGTTAACAGTAAGATTCTTTTGTTTATAGAGGTTTAAAGGAGCACGAAATAAGTCCTCAGCAACTTCTTCTTTTTGTTGGTAAGGTATAATAGAGGCATAATTAACATTATATATGCCTAAATCATAATATGAAACAAAAAGTTCATAAATATGCTTACTTAACCTAAAGCCTACTTCTTTGCTTTTTTTACTCACAAATAAGTTTTCGAAACTTCTTGGCAACTTAATAGTTATAGTGTCTCTCTTATTACCTAGGATTAATTTTTGAGGCGTTAAAGATTTTATTTCCTTCTTTTTATTATGGCTTAATCCGTTAACAAATATTGGAAAGTTCCCTAAATTTGATATTGTTAATGTTATTTGATCTTTATCTATACTTAATAATTCAGACTTTATTCTTCCTTGACTCTTAAATTCTTGATCAATTATTCTTTGATTTATCTTAAGCAAATCCAAATTAAAAACTTTCTTAATGTCGTCCTCGTTTATGAGTTTTAACTCTTGCTCAAATGAACTGTTATTTACTACAAAATCATTGTACAAGTCTATTTGGGATAATTGGATTAAGGATTGTATGTAGCTTTCGATAAAATTAATATCATCGATTTCAGGCTTTGCCATATAATCATTCATTTCCCCGATACATTGAGAATGCGTAAAGTAAGGTTCCAAAAGCTTTTCTTTTTGGTTGTAAATAAAATGCATGTGCTCATCACATCTATTTGAAAACAGATTTTTTATGGAAAAATAACGCGCAAGTTTTTCAACATTAAAAACCGATTCAAATCCAAGCTCACCGTCTATATAACTTTCAATCAATTGAGTGGCCAACACTTTGTTTTCGCCTCTAAAAGAAATATTATTTAGAATGTCATCGTGTTTTTCATTGATCAACTCCCAAAATTGTTTTTGATTCTCAACTAGACCAATAATAATCTTTTCATTTTCTATATAGTTGCCTAGACTTTCTTGTGTTTGTTTTAATCCTGCTTTGGTTTGGGTATAAAAATAGGGTAGAAATTGGATTTCATTTTGTTCCAACATGTACAAGAATAAGGCTATATAGGGATTTGTTGGACGCTGAAAACCCAATGGTTTTGTTAGCTCAATTTGATTGCTTGTCTTTACTGGTTTAAAGGGCCGTTCTATACTATCAGTCCACTTTTTTTGCCATTTGTTAAGAACCTTTCGAGTTACAATCAAATTCTTAATGCTTACAAAGGGTAATTCTTTTTTAAAAAGGCCATATGTTTTTCCATTATAATTGTACAACACAGCATTGTTTTCTAAAGTAAAGGATGCTTTTTTATCCTGAACTACTTGTCCTGTATTATTTTCAGCAGTTAATTCGATAGAAAAATCAGATATAATCTCTTGGCTGGTAGGGGAAACCTTGAATATAAGTAGCTCACGAATACCATAATCTTGATACACAGAAAAAAAGTAAGTAGAGTCATTAATGTTGGCCTTATTTATGACATCAATATATTTTTCGGGAAGCGCCGCCCTGTAGGTATTATATTCGCTATCTACTTTAATGATTTCTCCTTTTGAAGATAATACAAAGGATAACCATAACAACAGCAATGGGGTTCCTATTAAAAGAAGTAAGGGGGATTTCTCTATAAGTTTACCAAACATTCTTTTACTAAATTTCAGCTAATTAAGCCGCAAATATAAGTTATTTAAGTTGCCCGAAAATAAATCTGACAAAAACAAAGGTAGAACAAAACTAATTCTAACTATTTTATAACTATTTTAAACGTGTGTTTGGAATTGATACGGAGAATGTAAATACCAGATTTATAATTATTCAGTTTTAACTCAGTATTATCAATTTGATTAAACACTCTTTTTTTTAATAATCGGCCGGTAATCGATAATAATTCAACAGTATTTATGTTTTTCCCATAAATATTTAATATTTTTTCAAAACCCAAAGGATTAGGAAATACTGATATTGAGGCTGGATTACGATTTACATTATTGATTGCCAATACCTTTCCTAAATTCTCATTTAATGCAATAACCAATACAGTGCCTTTATTAAAGTGAATCTCATTTCCTGCTGCATCAATTTGAGAAGCTGCATTAGATTGACTTGGATGTTGAATGGACATAAATAAGTATTTAAAATCTGGTGAAAACGTAATCCCTGTTGGCTCTGCCCCAATAGGTGAAATACCAAATATTTTTACCTTTGGGTTGGTTTGTGAATGTCCACTTTCTACGACCCAAATATATTCCTTTCCTCCATCTTGCAATACCCATAAATTCCCATCACCATCAAAAGCTAAATTATCATTGCCGTTACCCCAATCAACTAAAGTAGTCCCAAATTCATGTGCTATAGTGTAACTTGTGTTCCCCACAAATGTTTCCATTGTAGCAGTAGTGCCAGAAACAGGGTGAGAATCGTTAAAACGATATACTTGCCCTTCTCCTTTCACTGCAAAATAGACCCATCCATCGGGGCCAATTTCTACGTCTTCAATACCATTAAAAATTGTAGCTCCTAAATTTGCACTTTGTAAAAGTGTAGAATTTCGTTCTGATTGTGTTGTGTTTCCTAACAAAAGCCAATTACCCGAACCGTTTTTAGAGCCAGAATAGACATACAACAAGCCCGAACTTAAATCTTGTGCTGTATTAGCAACAAATTTATATAGATAACCCGGATTAGAATCAGCGCCTTGATAAGCCGTGCGTTCATTTGGATGTACAACAATATTTTCATGCGCAAAATTACCCATAGCCCAATGTTTCGCTATTACAGTTTTTGTTACAGGATCTACCTCTACATTCCATCCATAATCGTTATAGCCATCTGAGTTTTCATCTAAAGTAGTTGTGCTTTCTTCGCTAGTTATTATTGTGTTCCATGGCGTTACTGTTCCTGAACAATTTCTTACTGTACCAAAAACAGGTGAAAAATCTACAGCCTGAGACAAGGTTGTTTCCCACAACTTTGAAGACGTATTAAAATTAATATCGAAAATGGTTACGCCTCCTGGTCTGTTTTCTGAGCTCACACTTAAAAAACCATTGGCACTGCTATTTAATATAGGAACATACCCTGTAAAATCGTTATTTATTGGCATTATTCCACCTTCCGTTAATGCATCCCCTACCTCAACTAATTTTTGAAACGAATGTGTAGAAGGGAAAGCAAACTGTTCTGTTTGAGCCATAGGGTTTATAGATGTGAAATCACCTATGTTTTGGGATTGCAAATAACTATTCCCAATTATCAAACACATAACCATCTGTATCCAATATTTTTTCATTGCTTATGTTTTTTTCGATTAAAGTCTATTTTCAATATAATATTAGAAACTTTTTAATAGCAGTTTGTAGTTTGGTTAATGTGCTTTGATTTCTTTCTTAGCCTCTTTTTCGTCTCCCCAACCATCAATTTTAGCCTCATCGTCTTTGTTATAATTCAAAAACCATAGTTCTATTATTGTCTTAACTTCTGGGAATTTTTGAGTAAACTCTTTATAAGTATTTGCATTAATAATACGATCGTTTTTATTAAAAGGTACAGCGATTATTTTATAGTCTAATTCACCATCATCAATTAATTTTACCACTGCAATTGGCACTATTTCCAAAATGGAACCTGTTGCCGCACTTTCAGATAATACAAGAACATCTAAAGCATCACCATCGCCTCCTTTTTCTGGGTCTGAAAATGTTGAAGGAATATACCCATAATTACCAGGATATGGTAAAAATTGTACAACCCGATCTTTGCCCTCTTTTTTATCAATTTCAAAACTTTGAGTGTCTTTATTATATTCAAACTTTTTATTTGTCCCTGCAGGTATTTCAATTACAGCATTAAAATTATTAGCTGCAGAAAGCGATGGTATATGATAATAATCTATCTTTTTGTTACAAGAAAATATAGATGCCAAAAAGATGATATAAATGCATTTTTTAATCAACATATTTATTTATTTGTTAAAATGATTCTACGGACAACAATTTAAGGCTTCTTTTTCCAAGATTAATAGTGGTTCGAACATAGATATCACAAAATTTTGTTTTACCGTCTGTAACCATAGCACTATTTACTGTGATTTCTTGATTTCGTTTAATATATTCCTTTGCACCATCAACTGGCTCTATAAACCAGCATAATTGCATTGCCTGCATCAAGTGTTACTTTCAGAGCTTGGCAGACGAGGTTCGATCATAAGTTTGATAGCGCTTGTTTTAGACTATCTCCCCAAAACGGAATTTTAATTTGAAGATCTGTTTTTATTTTAGCTTTATCTAAAACACTAAATTGAGGTCGCTTAGCAGGTGTTAAATATTCTATACTAGGAATGGGGTTTACTTTTATTTTATTTTCAGTTAGCTCAAAAATTTCCTTAGCAAATTCATACCAACTTACAACACCTTCATTACTATAATGGTAAATACCGTATTTTTCTGTTTTTGTATTTATTATCTGAATAATAATTTCTGCTAAATCGCCAGCATAAGTTGGCGTTCCAATTTGATCACTCACTACACTAATTTCGTCTCGTGTTTCGGCTAATCGCAACATGGTTTTCATAAAATTATTACCATATTCAGAATACAACCACGAGGTTCTTATAATGAAATGTTCTTTTAACGCTTGTTGTTGTATTTCAACTTCACCTTGCAATTTAGAGGCTCCATATACACTAATAGGATTGGCTACATCTGTTTCTGTATAAGGTTCGTTTTTTTCTCCATCAAACACAAAATCGGTTGAAACATGAATTAAAACAGCTCCATGATCGTTGCACACGTGTGCCAAATTTTTTGCTCCTATTGCATTTATTTCAAAAGCTTTTTCGGATTCCGTTTCGGCTTTATCAACTGCTGTATACGCTGCACAATTAATACAATAGTTTATTTGGGGATTAGATTTAAAAAATGTTTGTATTTGATTCAAATCACAGATATCTAATTCTAGATGGGCTGTATAAATTACATTTAAATCATCATACTGTTTTTCAACATCCTTTATACAACTGGCTAATTGTCCGTTACCTCCAGTAACTAAAATAGTTGTCATAAAACAACTTCTTTTAAAGTTGGAAGTTCTAAATCCTTTTCGGAAATTATAAATTCTTTTTCATCTAACTTCCAATCAATGTTTAAATCTTTATCATTATAAAAAACACCGCCTTCGGATGCTTTATTATAAAAATTATCACATTTATATGAAAAAATAGCAGTGTCACTCAATACCAAAAACCCATGAGCAAAGCCCCTTGGGATAAACAATTGTGTTTTATTATCTTCTGATAATTCTATGCTCATGTGCTTGGAAAAGGTAGGAGAATCAGTTCTGAGATCAACAACAACATCTAATATTTTTCCCTTAATAACTCGCACTAATTTTGCTTGCGCATAATCTCCTTTTTGATAATGCAACCCTCTTAAAACACCCTTTGAAGAATAAGACTCATTATCCTGAACAAAATTTATATCCCTGTTTAAGCCTTCCTTAAAAACAGCTTGGTTAAAACTTTCCAAAAAATACCCCCTTTTATCTTGAATGACTTTGGGCTGAATGATGAAACATCCTTCTAAATTAGTTTCTTTTACAATCATTATTTAGTTTTAAGTAATCCTAATAAATTTTTACCATATCCGCTTTTAAGCAGCGGTTCTGCTAAAGCTTTGAATTGATTCTCACTTATGTAACCCATTTCGAAAGCAGCGGCTTCTATAGCCCCAATTTTTAAACCCTGTCGTTCTTCTATAACCTCTACAAATTGAGAGGCTTGCATAAGCGATTGAAAGGTTCCTGTGTCTAACCATGCTGTCCCTCTGTCCAGTATACTTACGCTAAGTTTTCCTTGGTCTAAATAAACCCTATTTAAATCAGTAATCTCAAGTTCCCCTCTGTGGCTTGGTTTAATGTTTTTAGCGATATCTACAACCGTATTATCATAAAAATAAATACCTGGTACCGCATAGTTTGATTTAGGGTGTTCTGGTTTTTCTTCGATAGAAATCGCCTGCCCATCTTCATTAAATTCTACAACGCCATAACGTTCTGGATCATGCACACGATACGCATAAATAACGCCCCCTTTAGGGTTGTTATTTGCCTGTAATAATTTCGCTAATCCTGTACCATAAAATATATTATCTCCTAAAATTAGGGCTACTTTATCTTCTCCGATAAAATCTTCCCCTATAATAAAGGCCTCTGCCAATCCATTTGGCGCGTCTTGAACGGCATATTCAAACTTACAGCCATATTTTTCACCATCGCCCAACAAATCTTTAAATAAAGGCAAGTCTTTGGGTGTAGAAATAATTAATATTTCATGTATTCCGGCATACATCAACGTCGAAATAGGGTAATATATCATGGGTTTGTCATAAATAGGCATGAGTTGCTTACTTACTGTTAGTGTTAAAGGATGTAGCCGTGTTCCTGAACCTCCTGCTAAAACTATTCCTTTCATAATTATTCCTTTACGCTACTAATTATATTGTTTTTTATAATAAGATTGATATGCGCCGCTAGTAACACTATTTAACCAATCTTCATTGCTTAAATACCAATCTATTGTTTTTTCAAGACCTTGTTCAAAAGTTACAGAAGGCTGCCAACCTAATTCTTTATTTATTTTTGATGCGTCAATGGCATATCTTAAATCATGACCTGGACGATCTTTAACATAGGTGATTAATTTTTCAGATGTTCCTTCTAATCGTCCTAGCTTCTTATCCATTTGTTGACATAACAACTTTACTAAATCAATATTCTTCCATTCATTGAAACCCCCTATATTGTATGTTTCGGCGTTCATTCCTTTATGAAAGATTAAATCAATAGCCACCGCATGGTCTTTAACGTATAACCAATCCCTGGTATAGTTCCCATCTCCATAAACCGGAAGTGCTTTATTGTTTATGATATTATTAATAAACAAAGGAATCAATTTTTCTGGAAATTGATTTTGACCATAATTGTTAGAGCAATTTGAAATAACATAGGGTAATCCATATGTTTCACCATAAGCTCTTACAAAATGATCTGAACTCGATTTAGAAGCTGAGTAAGGTGAATTCGGGTCATATGGTGTTGTTTCAGTAAATAACCCGGTTTCTCCTAAGGACCCATATACCTCATCTGTACTGATATGGTAAAACCTTTTGCTTTCAAAACTACCCTTCCAACATGCTTTAAAAGCATTAAGGAGCACCATGGTTCCAATAACATTTGTTTTAACAAATTCTAAAGGATGTTCTATAGATCTATCTACATGAGATTCTGCAGCCAGATGAATTACATTATCAAATTTATATTCTTTAAATATATTATTAATAAATACCTCATCGGTTATATCTCCCTTTATAAAGGTATAGTTAGGCTTATTTTCAATATCACTTAAGTTTTCTAGGTTTCCTGCATACGTCAAGGCATCTAGATTATAAATGTGATAATTAGGGTGTTTTTCTACAAAAAGCCTGACTACATGTGATCCAATAAAACCCGCTCCTCCCGTTATTAGAATATTCATAATTAAAAATTTATTATTTAGTTTGCCCTTCTAAAAATTTTCTCAAACCTAAAAACGTGAATATTATTAGTGTTAATACGAACAAAATAATTGGTAAAACAAACTTCATTTCATCTGTCCATTCTGAGATATCATATCCCGAGTTCGGGAAACCGGCTAAAACATTTACAACATTTTTTTGTTCAACTAAGTCTAAATTTACACGTCTTTTTTGTCTCTCTAACGCTAAGCGTTTTTCTATAACTATAGACTCATCAACTATAAGATTACTAGATTCAGAGTCGCCCATATATAAATTAGTGCCTGAGCCAGGAATTAACTCCTTTTGAGATTCATTTACTCTTATTTTTAAATATTCTTGCACTAAATAATCCGTTTTTTCAACTTGTTGAGAAAGCGTTTGCTCTTCCTTCACAAGGTTTTGTCGATTAACGTTAACTAATTCTTTTAAATAATCATTATCCGATAATTGTAACGCAAAAGCGTCCTCTATTTTTTTGTAAATTAATTTATCCGTTGAAGCTACACCAAGTTTATGAATATTATAGTTATAAGGGGTAAGTGATTCTTTATATATATCAAATGTCATAGTTACTCTAGATAGTGAGTCCAATCTAAGATAAAACTCTGAATACATTTCAGCCATTTCATTTTCATCAAGGTCAGGTTCTATATAAAATCCTTTTAGTTTTGATGCTTCTGCAGGAGATATGCTTAAACGCTTAGCCAATTCCAAAGTATCTTTATCTATATGTGCCAGCTGATGAAACTGTTTTACATTTTCATAAACTTGTCTTGCCGAATTAAAATTTGTTTCGATAAACATATTAGCCCCATACATTTTGTCCGAAGTCTTATCGACTATAAAGCCAACCACAACACCAATAAAAAGTGCTGCAGCATACCATACTATTCGTTTATAAATATGTATTAAAAGCAACAATATCACTTTATATGCCCCTTTAAAAATTGACGCTATAAAATCAAAAAAACGTTGAAACGTATTCCCTATAAGTTTAAACAATTGCCCTAAATCAACTTCTTCTGATGGATGTGGTTGTGATGATTCTTTACTCATAATTTAATTTAATATTTGTTCTAAAATGGTTCTTGTAATTAAATAGGTTGGTCTAACACCCGATGTGCCTAAGCCACCTGATGCCAATGTTCCACCTGTTTCTAAAGGATTATCACTAGCGTAATAGGCATATCTTACTTTTACATCCTTACTGATACTGCCTCTAACTTTTGATGCGGCTTGAATGGCTTTTTGATAATGAGCGCCTTCCATTTCTAGACCTATAACTTGCCATGTCGAGTTATGGAAAAACTTTAAAATGTCTTTGTTTTGAAGTGAGGTGCCTAAAACTGTAATCATGGAGCCTTCGCAGACATCCACACCGTTTCCTTCTAAGTCTTGCTTCGTCAATTCATTCTTAAATGGGTAATTATCTGCTGTACCTTCAAAAATATGGGCCGATGGAATCATAATATCACCCTTCCCACCTTCTAAAATACCTGACTTGCCCATAATTGATATAGACTCCACATTAAGAAGGTGTTTTTTTTCTTTTTTGTTGTATGGCTTTAGGAGTTCGTCAATGGTTTCATAAGCTTGTTCTCCAAAAGCATAATCCATGACTACTATAACTGGTTTTTTTTGTTTTAAATTGGATTCGGATACTTTAATGTTCATTTTAGAAACATCAAACTTCGTGGTATCAAATATTTGAACGTCAATATTGGCTCCAGAAGTATCTTTAATATAAAACATGCCTTTTTGCAGCGCTTCCTTCGTTACTTTATTACGTAACGCTTCGTTTTCATTTTTACTTAAAGATTGGTATATATCAAATATATCGGTTTTTTGTGAATTTGGTTTTAGAGCATTAAAAGCATATAGTGTATTCATAACACTATGCATGTTGGCGCTAATAATATGAATAGGTCGTTCTAACAACCCGTTTTTAAAAAGTGTATCTTTTATCTCATCAGACCAAATTTCACCATGAATGTGATGCCCAATACGTTCTCTTAAAACCGGACTAAACGTAACCGTACGTTTGTTATTATTTATCAATTCTTCAATAGCGAGCTTTCCAAGCCAATACACAATATGCAGCAAGCGCTCAGGTTGCGAAGGAATAGAAAAATCGCTATAAACGGTGCTAATTTCCTTAAATGTTCTTCCTAAAATATTAGCTGTATGGGTAATAGCAACTTCACGTTCTTCTTGGGTAAGTTTCTTTTTAGATAAAACTGCTTTTTCAAGTTTTATCCAATCTCGCGTCGTAGCGCCTTCTTCGTTTATTACAACACGTTTACTTATTTTGTGCGATTCAATAAAAAGAAAAGTGAGATGTGTAAGAATATCGTAGATTTCAGATCGCCCTCGCGTAATCTCAATATTCATTTGCTCATCGTCTATTCTGTAACAATTACGACGACGTTTTTCTGGAATTATAGGTTTAAAATGAGAACTAGAATACCCTTCATCACTTGTTAAATTGATAAACGTACACTCTTCAATGCCTTGTGGTAATCTATCTATAACATAAAGTAAGCCTTCTAATTCAGCTTTTTCGTCACCTATAGATCCATAAATTTCAGGTCTTAACAATAATAATGCCTGTCGTAAAGTCTTACCAGAAATCCCCATGGGTTTATAAAACCCCCTATTAAACAAATGACGCATAGTAACATACAATCGCTCAATAGCGTTTGAACTTTCTTGAGCACGGGTTCTCTCATGATGTTTTTTACTATTCATAGTTTTAGTTTAATAAGGCCAAATATAATACTATTTGAACTAATTTACATACGGGAAATTGGCAACTATCTTTCTGTCATTTGAAAGTCTAGGAAGCTTGTTTTGTCCTCCTAACTTCCCAATGGATTTCATGTACTCTTGAAAACCTCCATGTTTCACTTTGGTTATTTTTAAAGGTTGCAATACGCCCCCTTTTATCAAATCAAAATAATATGAGTTTTGCTTTTGAAGGGATTCATCAATTTTTTTTGCTAAAGTGGAAAGGTTTTCTGGTTCATTCTCAAATTCAATAAACCATTCATGATATGGAAGTCCTTTTTTAGGACTAATTTGTGGCGCCACAGTAAATTCAGAAATTCTAACATTAGAGTTTAATGTTGCTTCTTGCATCGCCTGTTCTACTTCTTTACCAATAACATGTTCCCCAAAAGCCGAAATAAAATGCTTTATTCTACCAGAAACAATAACACGGTAGGGTTTTGTTGAAGTAAACTCAACCGTATCTCCAATATTATAAGCCCATAAACCGGCGTTTGTTGAGATTATCATGACATAATTTATGCCAACCTCAACGTCCTTAATGGTTATTCGTTTTGGGTTTTCATTAAAGAACTCATCAGCTTTAATAAACTCATAAAAAATCCCCGAATTAAGCTGAAGCAACATCCCTTTTTCGTTCTGTTTATCTTGAAAGGCAAAAAAACCTTCACTTGCTGGATATAACTCAATACTATCAACTTTTCTACCTATAAGATTTTCAAATTTTGCTCTGTAAGGTTCGTAATTAACTCCTCCAAAAATAAATAGATTGAAATTTTTGAATACATCACCTACCTTTTTTCCCGTCTTCTGTTGAAGCTTTTCAAAATACATTTGAACCCAAGATGGGATTCCAGAAATAATGGTCATATTCTCTGGTAAGGTTTCTTCAACTATGGCATCAACTTTAGTCTCCCAGTCTTCAATACAATTAGTTTCCCAAGAAGGTAATCTGTTTTTTTGTAGATATTTGGGCACGTAGTGCGCTACAATACCAGATAAACGGCCAAGTTGCACTCCATTTTGCTCATTTAAAACAGGGCTTCCTTGTAAAAAAATCATTTTACCATCTACAAATTTGCTGTTACCCGTTTCATGAATGTAAAACAAAATAGCATTTCTTGCCGCTTCAACATGACTAGGCATGCTTTCTTTGGTGATAGGGATGTATTTTGAGCCAGATGTTGTACCAGATGTTTTTGCAAAGTAAATAGGTTTTCCTTTCCAAAGGATATCTTCTTCACCAGCAACCATCTTTTCAACATAAGGCTTTAGTGCTTCATAATCTCTTACAGGAACGCGTTTTACAAAATCTTCATGGTTATTTATACTCACAAAATTATGATCTTGTCCAAATTGCGTACTTGTTGCTTCTGAAATTAAATCTTGAAATACTTTATTTTGAGTTTCAATAGGGTTGTTGGCCCATTTTTGAACTTTCTTATAAATACGTTTTGCAAAAGGTTTTGCTAAAGCCGACTTTAATGATAGCATAGTCTATTTAAAATCTATAAAATTTGTTGGGTTAATTGGGTAGCCATCATTCCAAA
>Ga0213868_10001399_pt1 | contig 23193 bp, 18 predicted proteins | sample PICome_9_FD_160087 | JGI IMG/M metagenome (GOLD analysis project Ga0213868, IMG submission 160087) | Coastal seawater microbial communities near Pivers Island, North Carolina, United States - PICO127 | ecosystem: Environmental > Aquatic > Marine > Coastal | place: USA: North Carolina... | reverse complement strand
ATGAATTTCTTACGAGTTTTCCTTTTTCCAGTGATTATGCTATACAGCGGAATTTTAAAGTTTCGAAATGCTTTATTTGATTGGGGATTAATTAAAAGTCAGCACATTCCCTTCCCCAGTATTGGTTTAGGGAACTTGGCAGTAGGAGGTACAGGAAAGTCTGTAGTCATAGCGTATTTAATTTCTGCTTTTAAGAAAGACCATAAGATTGCTGTTTTGAGTAGAGGGTATGGAAGGCAAACTCGCGGACTTCAGATTGCAGATTCCTCAAGCACGGCTTCGACGATTGGAGATGAACCTTTACAGTTTTTTTCAAATCACAATGAAATTCAAGTTTTGGTTTCAGAAAAGAGAGTCCTTGGAATACAGTGGCTTTTGAATCAAAAAACCCAGATCGATCTTTTGTTGTTGGATGATGTGATGCAACATCGATATGTAAAACCTCATGTATTGCTTTTAACCACAACCTATCACCAACCCTATTTTTCAGACGAACTTTTCCCCATAGGTCAACTTAGAGAACCTCAGTCAGGGGCAAAAAGGGCAGAGGGTATTCTAGTAACAAAATGTCCTGAAACCCTTACGGAAGAGCAAATGATGAATTTCAAACAGAAACTTTGTCCTGCTCCAAACCAGCAGGTGTTTTTTGCAAAAACCGCTTACTCTACCGATGTAATTGGTGGAGTAAAAAAAATAAAACTTACAAAATTACCTGCTGATTTTCTCTTGGTCACGGGTATCGCTGATCCCAAACCACTTTTGGAGTATCTAAAAAGTTTGAACTTAAATTTCAAACATCTCTGCTTCCCGGATCATCACGTTTTTACCCAAGAGGATATTTCTCAAATTCACATCCATCGAAAACAAAGTTTGGTATTGACAACAGAAAAAGATTTTGCACGTCTAAAAAACCAATTAGATCCTGAGCTATTGTATTATTTGCCCATCCAAATGGAATTTATAAATAGTGTTATGGAAACTGAATTTCTTACTCTTATAAAAAAGAAAATAGAGATCCTTTAAGCAATGTGCTTATGCGCTTTATAGGAGGAACGAACTAGTGGACCACTCTCTACATGTCTGAATCCAAGATCTAAAGCGAAAGCTTCAAGTTTTTTAAAACGATCCGGACTAATAAATTCTTGGACAGGGAGGTGTTTTTTACTGGGCTGTAAATACTGTCCCATCGTAACCACATCAACTTTTCTTTTTCTCAAGTCGTGAAGTGCCTCCATAACTTCTTCTTCTTTTTCTCCCAAACCAAGCATTATCCCAGACTTTGTTCTTTGGATTCCTTGGTCTTTAAGATATTCAAGTGTATGGAGACTGGTTTCGTATTTAGCTTGAACTCGAACTTTACGAGTAAGACGTTTCACTGTTTCGATATTGTGAGAAACAACTTCAGGAGCAACATTTACAATACGATCAATATTTCGAGTGTTTCCTTGGAAGTCAGGAATAAGAGTCTCCATAGTTGTCCCAGGACTAATTCGTCGAACCGCATTAACTGTCTCTGCCCAAATGATAGATCCCATATCTTTTAAATCATCTCGGTCCACAGAGGTAATTACCGCATGTTTGATTTTCATTATTTTGATGGAATTCGCAACTTTTTCGGGTTCAGACCAATCTACTGCACCGGGTCTCCCTGTTTGTACTCCACAAAAACCGCATGAACGGGTACAGATATTCCCCAAGATCATAAAGGTTGCTGTACCTTCTGCCCAGCATTCTCCCATATTAGGACAACTTCCAGAAGTACATATTGTGTTTAGTTTATACTGATCAACTAAGCCCCTTAATTCGGTGTATTTTTTTCCTGTAGGAAGTTTTACTCGAATCCAATCGGGTTTTTTCTGATGCTTAATTTCTTTTTCACTAACCTCCATCACGCTTCTTTTTGGCAAAGATACAAACTCTTGACTAGAGACTCAAAAGATAAAAGAGGGTAAAACCAGTCAAAAATAACAATCCTGAAATACTGAGAATTCGAAGTCCAATTTTAGGTTGGTATTTTTTGGGCATGGCCTCACTGGTAACTAATCGGTAGTTTAAAAAAGCATAGAGAGGAGCAGTAATAAAGGAAAGGACTGTAGCAATTTGAACGAGTTGTCCCATTTCAGAGAGTAAGAAAAAGAAAATGGAAGCTGTACCAAGGGTCAGGATTACCATCCAATGTAAATAATAATTCCGATGCTCTTTTTTAAATAAAAGCTGAACTGTTCTAGACATTGCTCTGGGGGAAGCATCTAAGGTTGTAAGGGTTGTGCTTAGCATGGTAGTAAAAGCAGCAATTCCGATAATCCCATAGGCAGCTTGACCCAAGCTAGAGGTGTAGAGTTCAATTAATTGTTGGGCAAACGCTCCTCCCTGATTAGAAAATTGAGATCCCGAGCCGTACATTACTAAAGCACCTAAACCTAAAAAACAAAGTGCCAAGATGATGGTAGCAATGTAACCCACATTGAAATCAAAAAGACTCTCTTTAAGCGAATTTTTTGTAGACATTTTATTTTTTTCTAGTGTCCATATAGAATGCCAAATTGAAATGTCCAATGGGGCTGGCATCCAACCCAGAAATGCAATTAAAAACAAAAGACCAGAAGCCTCGGGGAAAATTTGTTCAAGGGGTATAGGAGTGTCGTTTTTCATAAATGCAACACTAACCGCAAGTATACTACTGACTGCCAAAACAAGCATAATGACTTTGATGAGTTTGTCCAACCATTGGTATTTACCCAGCACCAAAATGAAGCTACAACTCAGTGTAATTACAATTCCCCAAGTCACGATATCAGTAGTCCATCCAAATAAAGTTGCTGCCAGTCCTGCGGTGACTATAGTAACGGCACTTTGTATGGTAAACATCGTTGCCATATTTAATATAAAATAAGCCCATAAATAGCCTTTTCCAAGTTTGTAGTAGCCGTCTAAAAGGGTTTCACCAGTTGCTTGAGAATAGCGCGGACCGTATTGAAAAAAAGGATATTTAAACAAATTAATTAACAAGAGTGCCCAAACCAGACCCCAGCCATAATCGGCCCCTGCTCGTGTAGATTGGACTAAATGGGAGACTCCTATTGCAGCCCCTGCGAACAAGAGTCCAGGACCTAATTTTGATAAATTTAGCTTACTCAAGTTTTAATTTGTTAGATAACATTTTTTTCGCACGAAAAAGCTTTACCCGAACCGTGGACGCAGGTTCATTTAAGGTTTCTTCAATTTGCTTGAGGGAAAGATCGTCAAAATATCGGAGTTTTAAAATCGTTCTATAATCTTCTTTTAATGACTTAATCTGAGTTAAAACATGATCTAAGTTCTGATTCGAAATCAGGAGTTCTTCAGGGGATGGATCTAGACTGGAGATTTCCATGGCATTCATTTCAGAAACATGATCCGTCGCTTTTGAACGCTTTTTAGAACTTCTAAACTTGTCGATGTGGTGGTTTTTTGCAATAGTAACTATCCATGAAGAAAAAGTTTGTTTGTCGTCAAAGCTTGCAATCCGATCAAAGGCCTTTGAGAAAACTTCGATAGCTAGCTCCTCAGCTTTATTGGGGTCTGCGGTTTTGGTTACTAAAAAACCATAAACCAAATCCCAATGTCTATTAAATAAATCGTTGAAAGCAATTTGATCGTTTGCCTTTGCTTTTAAAATATCATCGTGGTCTTGACCCATGTATCTTAAAGCTAAATTCAATTATTATGGGCGATTGGGTTTTTACAATCGGCTTCTTCAGGCATTTTCCCACAAAGACCACAAGGCTGATTATCCTTGTTTAAAAAGGGACTTTGACTGGCACAGGTCCCTGAAAATTCCCCGTCTTTTTTTGCCCAAATCTTGATAGAAATTCCAGCAAATGCGAGAAAAATAAGACCAAAAGTGATGATAAATAATTCCATAGAATTTCAATTGAAAAACAAAAATACTAATCTTTCAGTGAATTTGTTTACTGGGCAAACTATGTAGGAATATTCCTACTCACAAATACTGTGTCAAAAATCCGCAAATGACACTAATCAGACCGAAGATAACATAATACTCATAGTTCATTAACAATTTTATAAAAACAACAAATAATAATGCCAAATTGTGGGCTGTAAAGTGAAAAGTGAATTGCCCCAAACTAAATTTAAAATGACTCTAAATCTTAAAACCCAACCCCGAATATATAAAAACCTCGATGCCTCTGAGCTGATGATTTTAAAATCATTGGCTCTAGGAAAATAATCCTTCTCGTGCAACCCATAAGAAGCGGAGGTAATAATAAAAAAAAGCCAGTCCAATAATAAATTTTAGAAAAACACCGGATAAAAAACCCAGAAGTGAACCAAAAGCAGCTTTTAGGGCTCCCTTTTGATTGTTTTTATTAACGATAAGCTCACCCGCAAAAGCACCTAAAAAAGGGCCAATGATAATGCCAAAAGGTCCTAAAAAAAGAATCCCGATTAGTAAGCCAATAGATGCTCCATAGGTGCTTCCTTTTCCTCCTCCAAATTTTTTTGCTCCAACAATCGGTATAAAAATATCAAGTAAAAAAATAAATAAAGCAATGGAAAAGCTACTAAGCAGAAATTCATTAGTGATAGTGATCGCTGTCACGAAACGGAGTATCAAAATTCCAGCCCAAGAGGTCAGTGGTCCGGGAATGACAGGCAGAAAGCTACCCGCAATTCCCAATAAAATAAAGATGCCTGCAATAAAAATTAATAAAAGATCCAAGAGCTGAAATATTGATTTAGATTCTTAAAAGGGGCAATTCAAAGTCCAAAATAAATAAAAATTGTAACTTTAAATGATATTTTTATCTAAATGAATCAATCAACAGCATTTACTTCATTTGTATTCATCCTGATTTCTTTTTTTATGTTTTCAGGCTGTCACTTATTTGAGTCAACAACAGTTTCAAGTCAAGAAATAGTAAAAGCCTCTAGTTGGACTTCAACTGATATTGGTCCAAGCTTTGAAGTGTGTGAAGGGAAGGAAGCCGATGAGATGAATACTTGTTTTAAAGAGATCGTTACATCAACAATTAAAGAATTTCTTTTAAAAACTACTCCTGTAGCTTCTCAGCGAATAGAGGAAGAAGTTTTGGCAACCCTAAGGGTAGATGAAAAGGGGTATTTTTCTTTAATGACCGTTGATATATCAAATGCGCTAAGAGACGCCCTGCCTGATTTTGAAAAGATCTTGAAGGATGCAGTTAATCAGCTTCCACAAGCAAAACCGGCAATCAAGTCGAACGTGGGCATTTTTGTGGTTTCTGAATTTCAATTGCCGATTCGAATTCTAGCTCAGGAATCTAACTAATGCAAGAGGAGCAAATTATTTTGGGCGTTGATCCAGGGACAACGATAATGGGGTTTGGATTAATTGCTGTAAATCAAAATTCCATGCGGATGATTCAAATGCATGAGTTGCATTTAAAAAAATACGACAATCACTTTTTAAAACTGCATCATATTTTTAGAAGGACATTAGAGCTAATTGAAGAGTACAATCCAGATGAAATGGCACTGGAAGCTCCTTTTTACGGGAAAAACGTTCAATCCATGCTCAAGTTAGGCAGGGCTCAAGGAGCTGCAATGGCTGCTGGCTTGTCGAGAGAACTTACCATTACGGAATATTCCCCTAAAAAAATTAAAATGGCAATCACAGGAAATGGAAATGCATCGAAAGAACAAGTCGCTAAAATGCTGCAGCAATTACTTAAAATTAAAACGCTCCCTAAAAATTTAGATGCTACAGACGGGCTTGCTGCTGCAGTTTGTCATTACTACAATAGGGGGAAGCCTGCAAATGAAAAAGGGTACACGGGTTGGAGCGCATTTGTAAGTCAAAATCCAAAAAAAGTAAAATCCTAGATCGGAATTGTTTTAAAGATGTCAAATCTCTATTTCCATTATCCCTTTTGCAAACAAGCCTGTCACTACTGTAACTTCCATTTTTCTACCAACTCAAAAAATAGAGACACCATGTGGACGGCAATGGAAAAAGAACTCCATCTCCGTTCCAATGAAGTCAATTTGCCCATTGAAAGCATCTATTTTGGTGGAGGTTCCCCTTCTTTGTTGCAGCCTCAAAAAATTGAAGCAATGATCACTACTGTTCAAAAACATTTCCAACTAAACCCCAAAGTGGAGGTTACTTTAGAGGTGAATCCGGACGATGTTGAGATAACTTATTTAGTTGGACTTAAAAATGCAGGAATCAATAGATTAAGTTTGGGAGTTCAGTCCTTTTACGAAAAAGAGTTGCTCGTAATGAACAGGGCACATAGAGCAAAACAAGCTCTAGAAGCTCTCGATTTAATTGTAAAACTGTTTCCAAATTTCACATTGGACATGATCTATGGCATGCCCTATTCAAATTTAAATTCTTGGGAGAAAAATCTTGACATTGCTTTGAGTTTTAATCCGCCGCACCTATCCGCCTACGCCCTTACCGTAGAGGAAAATACAGCATTATTTAATCAAGTAAAAAAAGGAGAAGTTGTATTGGTATCCGAGGAGGAGGTTCAAGATCAATACCAATTGATGATTGAGAAAATGGATGCTTCTGGATACGTAAATTATGAGTTTTCAAATTTTGGAAAACCGGATTATTTTTCTGTCAATAATCAAAACTATTGGAAAGGGAAACCTTATTTAGGGATTGGACCTGCAGCCCATAGTTATGATGGTAAAACGATCAGAAAGTGGAATGTTTCCAATAATCAACTCTACCTTAAGGCAATTCAAGAAAACAAACTGCCCTATGAACAAGAGGTACTCAGCGTAAAGGATCAGTACAATGAATATTTAATGACCGGGCTTCGTACGATTGATGGTATTTCACTCGCTTATGTTCGGCAAACTTTTGGACTTCAATACGGGCGCTATTTGGAAGAACAGGCAGAAAGACACTTCGATTCGCGTAACTTTTATTGGGATGGTGATTTTATGAAAATTTCTAAAAAAGCCAAATTTTTAACTGACGGTATAGCGGCCGACTTATTCATGGTTTAATTCGTTTTCTTCTGAAGTTCACAATAATGAGAGTAAAACCTCGGAATGGTTTCAATTCCTTTAAAAAAGTTAAATAGGCCAAAGTGTTCGTTCGGAGAGTGAATCGCGTCGGAATCTAGACCAAAGCCCATTAATATTGACTTCACTCCCAATTCATTTTCAAACATGGGTACGATTGGAATACTTCCCCCTCCTCGGCTAGGAATAGGAGCAATTCCAAAAGTTTCAAAATAAGCTTGATGAGCTGCCTGATAAGCGATATTATTTGTTGGAGTAACGTAGGCATACCCCCCATGGTGGGTTTGAACACTAACCGTTACGCCCTTTGGAGCAAGAGATTGAAAATGTTTTCGGAATAAGTCACTGATTTCATTCCAATCCTGATTGGGAACTAATCTCATGGAAATTTTTGCATGAGCTTTGCTGGGTATTACGGTTTTTGCACCTTCACCCGTATAGCCCCCCCAAATACCATTCACATCTAAAGTAGGCCGTATAGTTCTTCTTTCCTCATTGGAGTAGCCCTCTTCACCAGTTACCTCTTGAATTCCAATGGATTTTTTAAATTCTTCTAAACGAAAAGGAGCTTCAGCCATGACTTTTCTTTCATTTAAAGAAAGTTCCTCAACTTGGTCATAGAACCCAGGGACAGTAATCCGTTTGTTTTTATCGTGCAATTGTGCAATCATAACACACAATACATTGATTGGGTTAGCTACAGCACCTCCGTATAAACCCGAGTGCAAATCACGATTGGGTCCAGTAACGGTAACCTCCATATAACTCAATCCGCGTAAGCCTGTCGAAATAGAAGGTTGTTCTCTAGAGATCATCCCTGTATCTGAGATCAGGATCACATCACAAGCTAATTTTTCTTTATTGTTTTTTACAAAATCTTCTAAATGATTACTGCCTACTTCCTCTTCTCCTTCGATCATGAATTTGATATTGCATTCTAATGACCCTTCATTTCTCATAATTTCGAAGGCTTTGATATGCATAAACATTTGACCTTTGTCGTCACAAGCACCTCTAGCAAAAACAGCCCCTTCAGGATGAAGATGGGTGGTTTTAATCACAGGTTCAAAAGGAGGACTTTCCCAGAGTTCAACTGGATCTGGGGGTTGCACATCGTAATGACCATAAACCAATACTGTGGGTAAATTCGAATCGATTAAATGTTCTCCATAAACAATTGGATGACCTGCTGTAGGGATGATTTCCGTATGATTACATCCCACTTTATCAAGTGCATTTTTAACCCAATCGGCTGCCTGACGGACTGCTTCTTTTTGGGTTGGATCGGCACTTACAGATGGAATTCTTAAAAATGACATCCATTCTTCCAAATAACGTTTTTGATCGGTTGTGAGATTCATGGTAAGCTTGTTTTGAATTGTTACAAAGCTAACCAATGTATTTTTTTTAGAAGTGGAAATTTTATAGGAAAACTTAACTATATTTGTCCCCGTCTAAAACCAAACTGCGGGTGTGGTGAAATTGGTAGACACGCTAGATTTAGGATCTAGTGCTTCACGGCGTGGGGGTTCGAGTCCCTTCACCCGCACAAAAACCCTCCATTAAGGAGGGTTTTTTTTGTTTCAATTCAGCTGGGTTCGCTTCAAAGGGATGAGTTTTAGATTCCTTAAATCTTAACTGCGCGAATCCTTCGGATGAGGCTAATTGATGGTTCTCAATTCTTTAAAATTTAGTTGAAAAATTATTTTTGCCTTTGGAAAGGGTATCGCTATTTGAATTTGTGAACCACAAATTATCAAAGTTACCCACGGATTCGATAGTTTATAAATAGTGGAGATTTTATCGAATAAAAAATTTATTCATTTATCTTTAAATGCACATTAGTACAAATCATATTCATTGAAAATCAAATTCGGTATACTTTATGGAAATTAAACCCAGACTGAAAAGGCAAATGGGTTTGATTGCGGTTATTGCTACTGGAGTGTCCTCTATGGTAGGAGCTTCTATAAATGTGGTTCCTTTTATGATTCACCGAAGTGTCCCATCCATCGGGCCAAATGTATTATGGGCATTCGCTTTTGCCGCTGTCCCTGCCTTATTTGCGGGACTAGCTTATTCTATTTTGTCCTCTGCTATGCCCAGAGCAGGAGGGAGTTATCTATATGCAAGCAGAGGATTAAATCCCTATTTTGGTTTTGTAGCAAGTTTTTCGCAGTGGTTTGGACTATCCATCGTTATTGGAGTGATTGCCTATATCTCAATTCCTTTTTTAAGAGATATTGCATACACTCATCAATTTTTTGGACTTTCTTCTTTGTTGGACATTCCTATCATTCGAGTAAGTTTAGCCTTAGGTCTAATCTGGGGATTTGTGTATCTCAATGTCAGAGGAATTAAGGCTTATACAAATCTTTTGATACCTATGGTCGTTATCATTTTTTGTTTGGGAAGTATCGTTATTTTTTCTAGTTTTTTCTTTGATTCTTCAGATTTTTTGGCTTCTGTAGCAGAAAAATCAGGAAATCCATTTGTTCCTAAATCAGATCCTCCTTTTAAATTGCTTAGCTTTTTGTCCGCCTCAGCAGTTTTATTTTCAAGCTTTATCGGTTTTGATGCAATCTCTCAAACAGGTAGTGAAGCCATAAATCCCAGGAGAAATCTGCCACTAGCAATACTAATTGCCATATTAGGAGTGGGCTTATTTTATTTTCTTTTCACGGCTGCTGTTTACAAGATTATTCCTTGGAGTTTTGTCGCTGAACAGGCTTTAGAGAAAGATATTTCTGCACCAGGATTACTCAGTTATGTCTTGCCCTATGGTTTAGATACACTTATTATAGTAGGCGCTACTATTGCGTTGATCAATGATTTACCAGCAATGTTATTATCTGTCTCACGACTTATGTTTGCTTGGGCAAAAGATGGTGTGGCTTCTTCACGTTTAACTTATATTCATCCAAAAAAGAATACCCCAGTAGTAGCCTTGGTCATTGCAGGGATTATGGCAAGTATTGGTGTGTTAGGTTCCAATTTTGCTGGTGATTTCTTTTTGGGAATTGACATTATGGTGACCTCTATGTTAGTTAATTTTTTATTGATGTGCGTTACCCTTATTACAATCAAAGAATATAATTTTAAATTATACAGTGAAATAGAAGTGATAAAATCAAGAAGGTTACAGTTAATTATAGGATGGGGAGGGATATTTTTTCTTTCTATTTTTTTGACAATACATTTATACAAAGACCTTGTTAGCGAAGTGGAGGCTTGGTATTTTCATTCTACCTATGTTTGGTTGATTGTAATGGGAGTTGCCAGTTTGGTTTTTTACTTACGATGGAAAAAATTAAAAATCCATGATAAAACTATTATGCAAAGGTTTAAAAACTTACCAATAGAATAGCAATGAAAAAAGAAGTTAAATTATCGTCATCACTATCTATACCCAGAATACTTATTGGTCTTTGGCAAATTGCGGATATGGAAAGGGATGAACAAAAGCTTGATTTACCACAAACTGCGTCTTATATGGATGACTATATAGCCGCAGGTTTTTCAACTTTTGATATGGCAGATCATTATGGATCTAGTGAAATTATAGCGGGACTTTGTAAAAACAATCATCCAACTCATGAAGGAATTCATTTGTTTACAAAATGGGTTCCAAAACCCGGAAAAATAGACAAAAAGCAAGTTCGAGATGCCATAGAAAAGGCGCTTAACAGAATGCAACAGAAACAGCTTGACTTGATACAGTTTCATGCTTGGCTTTATGCTGATCCTAGTTGGTTAGATGCACTCTTTTTTTTAAAAGAACTGAAGGAAGAGGGACTAATAAAGAATATTGGTGTTACAAATTTTGATGCACATCATTTACGTATAGCTCTTGCCAGTGGAATCCCTATCGTTAGTAATCAAATTTCTCATTCTGTAGTTGATCGCCGTGCGCTAGGAGCAATGAGAGAAGTTTGTGACCTTTATAACGTAAAGATTTTTGCTTATGGAACACTATTAGGTGGTTTTTTATCTGACCGATGGATAGGAGTAGAAGAGCCGAAGTTAGAGGCTTTAAAAACTTGGTCCCAGATGAAATATGTTCGTTTTATTCAGGCTGCTGGAGGATGGTCTTTGTTTCAGGAATTATTAAGTACAATGGATTTTATCGCTCAAAAAAAGAACACAACTATTTCCAATATTGCTAGTCGGTATGTGTTAGAAAATCAACATATAGCTTCCGTTATTATTGGTGCGAGACTAGGAGAAAGTTCTCATATCGACGCACATAAAGAATTACTAAATATAACTTTTGATTCCGAAGATGTTAAGATGCTTGAAACTGTGATTGGTAAATTGAACCCTATAGCTGGGAATTGTGGAGATGAATACCGACAGCCTCCTTTTTTAACAGCATCTGGTGATTTAAGCCATCATTTAGAAACCTTTCCTTCTGTTTATCCAATTGTAAAACAATCAGAAAATAGAACTCAAGTATATAGTGGAACAGTTTGGGAGTCTTTTGCAGGCTATTCAAGAGCAGTTAAAATAAATGATAGAATTAGTGTTTCAGGAACTACTGCTACTCATCAAAATGAGTGTATTGGTGGAAATGATGCTGCCGCCCAGACGCATTTTGTAATTGATAAAATTGAGGCCGCTATTACTTCTTTAGGAGGAAGCCTAAAAGATATTGTTAGAACCCGAATATATGTAAACGACATCAATGATTGGGAAGTAGTTGCTCAGGCTCATGGTCAACGATTCAAAGGGATCGATCCAGTGAATACTCTAGTGGAAGCTAAATTAGTTGGCCGAGGATATAAAGTAGAAATCGAAGCTGAGGCTGTGGTTACTTAATTCACTGCTCGGCTTCAAATGATTCCAGTAGATCTTTCCTGTCAATTTTAAACTGACTTACTTTTTTTTCAAAAAGGTCAATCAACAGTTCTCCTTTTTTTAATAATTGTAAATCTTGACTAGAAGGATTTCTGAGTCTTGCTTTAGAAAATTGCACTACATTTCTCATAACTGAAAAGGCTGTAATTTTCGCACTTTGCCATGCTCCAATTTGCCTATCTCTAGGTCTGTCGTTCACTTCATTTTTTAGTAACCTAAGATCTGAAAGGATTTCTTTTTTAACTTCAGAATTATCAGTTTTGGGATTTGTAGCGTTTAAAAATTTCTCATAATTTTCTAATTCTTTGTAAAGTAAGGTTAACCTTTCTACCTGAACATCTACTTGTTTTTGGAAAGAATATAAAGCTTCATCTACTTGGGAATCTAATTCAAATCTTGGGTCTGGGACTATCTTAATCAAAGTAGTTTTTAATTCGTTTTTGTACTCAATCTCAGCAACGTAGTTTCCTGGAAGTACAGGAATACCTCTTGATTCTTCATTGATCCATGAACCAGGGAGTGTTGAATTTTTTTCATCTAATTTCCAGGTAATATAGTTGAGACCGGGTTTAATATTTTTTGTAAAGACTGTATTTATTTCTTTTCCTTCTGAATTTTTAATCACAGCTGATACTGAATCTAATGCATTGGTTTCTTCATTAAGATAAAAAGGAATACTAACTTTTTGAAACACACGATTCTCACCTTCGAAAGTGGTATGAAAGCCTGACCAGATATTTCCTGGAGGAGCGATGAATAAGCCTTTTACTTGAACAACTTCATTTAGCGGCAGTGCAGTTAGTTTTTGTTTAGGAGGATTTGAAACAATTTCTCTAAGACTTAACAAATCGTCTAATACCCATATTGCTCTTCCAAAAGTACCTACAACCAATGCTGATTCCTTCTCTTGGATTACTAAATCCATAGTTGAAACAGAAGGGAAACCGTTTTTAAATTGAGTCCAATCTAATCCTTCATTTGTGCTAACCCACAAACCATTTTCCGTTCCAAGGAAAAGCAACTCTTTTTCTACTGGATCTTGAATAAAAGAAAGTGTATAGCCTTTTACATTATTTTCATTCACCATTGAACACCAAGTCTTGCCATAGTCAGAAGTTTTAAATAAATAGGGTTTGAAGTCTCCTTTTCTGTAATTATTTACGACCAACCAAGCTGTTTTTTTATCATATCTTGAGGCATGTATTCTAGCAATCCAAGCTTCTTTTGGCAATTCATTTATGTTTTCTGTAAGATTAGACCAAGTTTGACCTCCATCTCTGGTTAGCTGAACCTGCCCATCATCTGTTCCTACCCAAATGATTTCTTTGTCTAAATGACTGGGAGCAATGGCTAGGATACTTGTGTAATTTTCTGCTCCTGAAATATCGAGGGTAAGACCTCCATAATCACCCTTTTGGTATTCAGTGTTGTTTGTTGTTAGATCTGGGGAAATAATTTTCCAATTCGCACCTTTGTCAATTGATTTATGAACGTATTGTGAACCATAATAGACCCCATTTGAATCAAATGGATCTTTTGCAAAACCTGCATTCCAGTTAAAACGTAAAGGAGTATTTTTGTTAGGTGCTTGGGGACTAATACTCTGATAATAACCGGTTAATTTATCATAACGATAAAGATCACCATTTTGAGAAGTGCCAAAACCAAATCGTGAGTTTTCTATGTCAGGGGCTATATAAAACCCATCTCCTCCAACAAGATATTGCCAGTAGAGTGTTCGGATACCCCCTCTTTTCCATGTATAAGCTGGACCCGACCAGTTGCCGTTGTCTTGCATTCCCCCATATACATTAAATGGGGTATCATAATCAACATTAATTTGATAAAATTGTGCTACAGGAATGCTTTCAGGGAAATACCAACTTTTGCCATGATCAAAAGTAATCCCTAAACCTCCATCCCCACCAATAATGAAATGCTGTGGATCATTAGGATTAATCCATAGGGCATGAAAATCAGCATGAATACCCTTAGTTTCATCAGCAGGAATCATGGGCGTCGTATCGAATGTTTTTCCACCATCATAACTCACAGAAAGAGGCTGATATATATTGTATACTCTTTCTTGATCTTCAGTATCTACAGCTAAATCTTGAAAATAAAAAGGCCTGTTATTGGTAAATTTTGGATTGTCGTTGATTTGTTCCCACAATAATCCTCCGTCATCACTTCTATAAAGTGCATTTTTTTGTGCTTCAATTTTAGCGTAAATCCGATTAGGATTACTGGGTGCAATTGCAATTCCGATTCTACCAAGTTCACCAGAAGGCAAGCCATTTTCGGCATTAATTTTTTTCCAAGTAGTGCCCCCATTATCAGTTAAATATAGGCCAGACCCAGTTCCCCCAGACACAAAAGAAAAAGGAGTCCTTTTGTGATCGTAAAGGGCTGCCAAAAGTTTTTTAGGATTTTTAGGATCCATTACCAAATCTGCAATTCCAGAGGATGAATTAGTCGAAAGGATTCTATACCAGTTTTCACCACCGTCAGTTGATTTATATAAACCTCTATGTTCATTTTCAGTAAAAGGATCCCCTAGAGCACCTACATAAATAGTATTCTCATCATCAGGATCTATAAGAATACGATGAATTGTTTTAGTAGCTTCAAGTCCCTTAAATTTCCATGTCTTGCCTGCGTCTTCTGATTTAAAAATGCCCATTCCTAGGTTCATGGAGTTTCTGGGATTTCCTTCCCCAGTTCCAACCCAAATCACATCTGGATTACTTTGTTGAATGGCCAAGGCTCCAATATTTTGTGTAGGTTGATCATCAAAAACTGGAACCCAGGCTGAACCACCATTTTCTGATTTCCATACACCTCCCGATGCTGCACCTACATAAATTATTTTAGGATTTGCAGTCACCACATCTATGGCAGTTATTCGTCCGCTCATATTTGCTGGACCAACATTACGCATTTTTAAGTTTTCTAATTTGTCAAAGTTTATAGTCTGAGCTTGAATAGAGAGACAAAAGCAAATAAATAAAGGAAAATATAGTCGCATTTTATAAGGAATAATATCAGTTAGTCACAATGTAGTTAAAATTTGATACTTTTAATTTTTATCAAATAAACTAAAGCAAAAAAATTCAATATTCATATGCTCAATTTTTTACAAAACCAAAAGCTAATATATTTCAACTTATTTATATTGATTTCTTTTCTAGTGTTTGGAATAAGTAATGCACAGAGATATGGTCAATTCCAAAACCCTGAGCTTGTAAGCTTATTTAAAGATTGGCGTGCGTTTGAGGTACCCCCTATGAAAAATGGAGTGCCTGATTATTCTGAGGCTTCTTTTAATCAGAGATGGGAAACATACACTGTGTTAAGAGAGCGACTCGAAAAATTTAATAAAGAAACTTGGGAAGCTGAGCAGCAAGTTGATTGGCATTTGCTTTGGGCTGAAATGAATGGCTATGTTTTTAATGCTAAAATTTTAAAACCATGGCAACGAGATCCAGCATTTTATAAATCTATTTGGACCTCCAAAAGTGATGTTCCTGCTCACGAAGGGCCTACCCATCATTTTGTTATAGAACTTTGGCAATATAATTTTCCTCTGAATCAAAAAAGAAGAAACGATTTAATTTCCTCACTTAAGATGATTCCAGAATTAAATAATCAAGCTCAATTCAATCTTACTGGAAATGCGAAAGACCTATGGATTGCTGGAATTCGTGATATTCAAGATCAAGTAGAAGTACTGAAAGACATTCTCTTAAAACCAGATGTTAATGGAGATCGTATTTTAGTATCTGAAATTAATAAAGCGATAGCTTCAACTCAGTATTTTGTTAATTGGCTCAAAGAGGAAGCCCCAAAAAAAAATGGCCCTTCTGGAATAGGTAAGGAAAATTATACTTGGTATCAGCAAAACGTTCATCTCGTTCCATTAAGTTGGGACGATGAGGTTCTTTTACTTAAAAGAGAGTTAGCGCGAGCCTGGTCATCATTAAAGTTAGAAGAACATCGAAATAGGAATTTAGTAGAGATAAATCCTGCTGACTCTCCTGAGGCCTATGCCATTTTGGCTCAAAATGCAGCTAAAGAATTAATCAATTTTTTAGATCAGAATGATATTGTTACTGTGAAAGATTATTTTTCAAAAGCTCTAGAGCCTCATTTGGGAAAATATATACCCTCAGAGAAACGAAACTTCTTTTGGATTACAGCTCATTTAGATCCAAAGCCACTTTTTTCCCATTTTTATCATTGGTTTGAGCTCGAAAGAATGTTGGAAGAACCCCATCCAAATCCTATTCGAAGGGGAGCTCTACTGTATAATATTTTTGACTCAAGGAATGAAGGATTGGCTACAGGTGTAGAAGAAATGTTTATGCATGTCGGCCTTTATGATCAGAACCCAAGAGCAAGAGAAATTGTTTACATTCTAATCGCCCAAAGAGCAGCTAGGGGCCTTGGTTCGTTATACGCACACGCCAATATGTTGTCTATGGAAGAGGCAGGTAAAATCCATTCAGAATATACTCCCAGAGGCTGGATGAAAACAGAAAAAGAACTGCTTATTTTTGAACAGCATTTATACTTGAGACAGCCAGGTTATGGAACAAGTTACATCACAGGTAAATATTTAATCGAGGATATGATGATGGAATTTGCAAATAAACAAAAAGAAGATTTTACCTTGAAGCAGTTTTTTGATACACTCAATAGTATCGGTAATATTCCCGTCTCTCTTGGCAAGTGGGAAATGACAGGAGATGGTTCACAGATACAAAAAATTCAAAATTCCTTCAAAACTATAGACTATTGATTTGAAAATAATATTTTTCTAACCTATACTTATTCAACATTTAAATTTGCTTTAGCACATGACACACGAGATTAAAAATTTTATTGAACTAATATGGAAGTCCCATCAGCAAAACATAAAATCCGTTTTAGCAACTGTTGTCGCTTTAGAGGGTTCGTCTTATCGCAGACCTGGAGTTCGTATGTTGATTCCTGCAAAGCGGCACAAAGACTTCAAATGCCTATTGTAAACTGAGTGAGCTATGGGGCGAAATAAGCCAGTTTTAATGACCTCTAAGACGCTTTCGTCCACTATTGGAATAATGTGCTTCTTCTTAGTTTTATGTGCTGTATAATGGCAGAAAACTTGACCTTTGTTGTCAGTGGTGAAGTTGCTATCTTGCACTGGTTCCCAAATCCATTTCCCCTCTACTTTATATCCCAAGAGGTCTCTAATTCTTGCCGCAATCCCATACTGAATGATTAATGCTCTACGGGCATTTTCCAAACCATCGCTTAGGTCTTTTAGTTGTATGATTGATTGCATTTCCTGTGTAGTTAAAAACAGTATTTGGTCTGCCTCTTTTTTTTCTGCTCTGGGCTTCTTTAACCCCCTGAAAAATCCTGAGACCCCTTTTACTCCATTTTCCATTGCAAAACTTGCAATTCGTTTGAGATAGGAGACCCGTTTGTTAATTGTAGTTGGAGAAAATCCCTTTTGATTCATCCAAACAACAAACTGATTTAAGGTAGCCATTTCAACGTTCTGTAATGTCATAACCTTAAACTCATTTCTACTGTAAATCCACTCAGCCAATAATTTTCTGAATGACTTATACTGCTTAACTGTATCTGAGGAAAAACCAATGCCTCCATTCTTATTTACTAAGTATGGCATCTGATCTATGTAATAGTCTAAGTAATCAAGTAAAGGTGTTTGTTCCTGCTCTATAACCTCATCAGAAAAAGCACCGTAAATAACATGTGATAAATCAGACTTTCCTATGTGGGATGTCCCCTTACTTATGTCAGAGAACCTACTTTGAATCCGCAGTAAAGTATTGTTTTTATCCTTCCATTCTGGATCGGTTTTTCTAACCTCCTGCTTTTTGGGATTCCAATTGTCAGGCTGACAAAAAATTCCTGTGGATTGTGAAAGAAACTTCCGTTTTCCTCCAAGTACTTTAGTCCAAGTGTAAGCGATAATATTTGTCTCTTGATTGGTTAAATCACCTGCCTTATCCCGTTTGGGATGTATTCTAAAACTTAAACTCATAACAAGTATTTTTCTACTTCGGTTGCATAATCATTCTCAATTTTATCTCCTGCACCAAATGAGTATGAAATAATACTTTCTTTATTCTCAAAGCACATCCAAGAGTCATTGTTAGGATTGAAATAATACTCGTATGGCACAACCTCTTTTAAAGCCCACAATGCATCTTCTACGTCTGAACCTTCATAAATCGGAACTTTTTTAAGTAATAAAATACTTCCATCTATAGAGCGTGTGATACTCACATTTACTCTTTCTTTAATCTGTAATTTGGAGTCGCTACTGTTATTCACGCCATCCAATTTTTGTAATGATAAATTCATATCTCAAAATTGATAATAGCGTGTTGTGTATTTACAACAGATTCACCCGTGAAATCCCGTGAAATCCCGTGAAAATTATATTTCCGGAAAATCTGGATGTCAATTAGCCCTCGTAATGCTTGACTTTATGTGATTGTTTGTGTTTTCTGTTTCATGATACTTTGTTTCCTTCACCCGCACTCTAAAAACCTCTGAAATTTCAGAGGTTTTTTGTTTTATCAAGCATTTATTGGCAGTTCAAAATGGATTACCCCACAAGGAATAAATGTGCATTACAAAAATTGTTTCCAAAGGATAAATTATTTTAAATTAGTAACTTAACAACAGAAAGTTGTTAAGGGGATTCCTTAAGTGTATTTTCTAAGGTGATACTATAGTATGGATAAACAGTTCAATGGTTTTATTCTCTCAGGTTTATTTGCCTGTCTTCTGTTTTTTTCTTCCTGTAATCAGGTAGAAAAAATCGATTTCAATACCCAAATAAAACCCATCCTCAATAAAAAATGTATTAGTTGTCACGGGGGAGTAAAGAAAAATGCTGGTTTTAGTTTCTTATTTGAAAAAGATGCTCTGGGAAACACAAGTGAAGGTTCTCCAGCAATCCTCCCTGGAAATGCACGTAAAAGTAGAATGATTCAACGACTGCATGAAACGGATTTAGAACTGAGGATGCCCTATGAGAAGCCCCCCTTAAGTAAAGAGGAAATCGAGCTGTTTACTAAATGGATCGATCAGGGAGCTCAGTGGGGAGTTCATTGGGCTTATATTCCACCTGTTAAAACAGAATTGCCTGAGGTGAATTCAATTTTTGAGGAAAATAATTTTCTCCAAACCCCAGTGGATTATTTTATTGCAGCACGTATGGAGGACAGCCAACTTCAACCCAATGTTGAGGCTTCCCCCAGTATTCTTGCAAGAAGAGCCGCATTCGATCTTACAGGACTTCCACCACAAAAGCCGCTTTTCGATGCTTATGTTAACAATAAAATATCTTATGAAGGATATATAGATAGCTTGCTCGCACTTTCCAGTTTTGGTGAAAAATGGGCAAGTTGGTGGCTCGATTTGGCACGCTATTCTGATACAAAAGGTTATGAAGCAGATCGAGGAAGAACAATTTGGCAATACAGAGATTGGGTGATAAACGCCCTAAATAGTGATATGAAATTTGATCAATTTACTATTGAACAACTTGCGGGAGATTTACTACCCATGCCTTCTTACGATCAATTACTGGCAACAGCATTTCATCGAAATACGATGAATAATGATGAGGGAGGAACTTCGGATGAGGAATATCGGACAGCAGCTGTTATTGATCGTGTAAATACCACTTTCGATGTTTTTCAGAGCACGACAATGAGTTGCGTCCAATGTCATGACCATCCCTATGATCCCTTTACTCAAAAAGAATATTATCAGTTACTGTCTTTTTTTAACAATACACGAGATGAGGATTTGATGGATGAATCTCCCAATCTCCGTCAGTATTCCGAAGAGAATCAGAAAGAAATTGAAACGGTTTTGAAATGGATTTCTGATTATGGAGACTCTAAAACACACGACTTTTACAAGGATTTCTTTCAATTTCTTGAACCCAAATACCAGGCGCATAATAGTGAAGTGTTTAATTCAGATGAAGGCTATGTTTCCGGAGTAACCCTATCGTTAAGAAATAAGGGAAAAGCTGTTTTGAGAAATGTAAATAGCCAGAATTACAGAAGCATGTATATCAAGTATAGCCCTACGCGTTTACAAACCACCTTGATCTTACGTAAAAATTCTGAGGATGGTGAGATCATTGGGAGTGTGAAGTTAAACAGTTCAGGCTCCCAAGGGTTAACCCATCCCAAAAATCAATACGCCCAAATTTCGATCAAAGAGCTAGAAGAGCCCTTTGATCTCCATATTGAAGCTGTTAATCCTTCTCTAAAAACCACATTAAACAACGGGAGTCAATATAATGATATCGCAATCTCCTTGCATTGGTTTGCTTTTGTTCCAGAGCTTCCAGGAAAAGAACAAAGCGGTTTTAAAAAGATCGAAAATTCGGTAACTACCCTTTTAAATAATCCCGAATTATTAACCCCTATCATGGTCGAAAACAAAGACTTTATGAAAAGGAAAACACATTTGTTTGATCGCGGAAGTTGGCTAATCAAAAAGGAAGAAGTTTCTCCAGGAGTTCCCTCAACGTTAAACCCCTGGGATGAAACATATCAAACAAATCGTTTGGGTCTGGCGCAATGGTTGGTGAGTGAAGACAATCCATTAACGGCAAGGACGATGGCAAATCGAGTTTGGTATCAGATATTCGGAAAAGGTTTGGTAACGACTTTGGAAGATTTAGGTACTCAATCCGAACCACCAACCCATCCCGCTTTATTGGATTGGTTGGCAGCAGATTTTATGCATTCAAAAAAATGGAGTTTAAAAGCTTTTTTAAAACTAATACTTACTTCAGCTACCTACAGGCAAAGTTCTTCTTTAGATCCTGAAAAATTTGAAGTAGATCCTGAAAATGTTTTTTATGCTCGTGGGCCTAAACTCAGATTGAGTGCGGAAGAAATTCGGGATCAGGCTTTATTTGTTTCCAATTTATTAAGTGATAAAAAGTATGGCCCTGGGGTGATGCCTCCTCAACCTGAGGGGATCTGGGAACACGCTTATCTGGGTAATTTATGGAAAGAAAGTAAAGGAGAAGATCGCTACAGAAGGGGTATATATACTTATTTAAAGAGAACCAGTCCCTATCCCTCACTCATCTCTTTTGATGCGGGAAGTAGAGAAGTTTGTTTGGTAAGAAGATCTCCCTCGAACACTCCCCTTCAAGCCTTAGTTACATTAAACGACCCAGTATTTTTGGAAGCGGCTTTCAATCTTGCAATGATTTATCATGAGGAATCAACTCAAGAGGCAATTAAAAAAATGTATCAAAAAGCAGTTTATCAAGAAATTGAACCTGAAGTTTTAAGTTTATTGGAGTCCTTGTTTCAAGATGCACTAGTAGAGTTTGGAACTACACCCGAGAAATTGGATGCCTTTTTTGGTCAAGAGAATACTGTAGACAAACAAGTGGCAGCATTAGCGATTGTGGCCAATGCCATAATGAACTTAGATGAATTTTTAACCCATGGATGATTTATTAAAAAGGCTTTTACTGGAGAATAATGAATTGAATGCCAAGCTTAACAGCCGGCGCCATTTTCTAAAAGAATGTACGTTAGGGCTGGGAGGTATTGCATTGGGGAGCTTGTTAAACTCATGTGCTAATGATCAAAAAAGAGCCTATGATTACTCAGCAAATCGGGCACTTAATCCTATGGCACCTTTATCGCCTCCATTTTCTCCCAAGGTAAAAAGCGTAATCTATTTGCATATGGTGGGAGCTCCCTCACAGCTTGAATTATTTGATTACAAACCCGAATTGGCAAAACTTCACAACAAACCCTGTCCAGAGTCCTTAATCGAAGGAAAAGAGTTTGCCTTTATTGAAGGGGTGCCCAACATGTTAGGACCTCAAGCTACATTTTCAAGAGAGGGGGAATCTGGGAATTGGCTTTCGAATCATTTACCACATTTTAAAAATGTTATTGACGAAGTCACTTTCTTAAAAGCGGTTCATACGGATCAGTTTAATCACGGTCCTGCCCAGTTATTAATGTATACCGGAAGCCCGCGATTTGGAAGACCCTCCCTCGGTTCATGGATAACTTATGGATTAGGTTCAGAGAACAACAACCTTCCTGGATTTGTTGTTTTAACTTCTGGAGGAACTCCTGATGCCGGGAAAAGTCTTTGGGGAAATGGATTTTTACCTTCGATTTATCAAGGAGTTCATTGTCGTTCTAAAGGAGATCCAGTTTTGTATTTAAAAGACCCAAAAGGCGTTTCGAGAGATTTAAAAAAGAAAATCATTGAGTCCATTAATGAAATAAATTACAAGGAGTACACCAAATTTAAAGACCCTGAAATCCTCACACGTATCAGTCAATACGAAATGGCTTACCGTATGCAAGTTTCTGTACCTGAAGTAATGGACATAATCAACGAGCCAGACTATATCAAAGAAATGTATGGGGTGAAACCTGGGAAAGAATCCTTTGCAAACAATTGTCTGCTAGCCAGAAAAATGGTGGAAAAAGGAGTGCGTTTTGTTCAGTTATACGATTGGGGATGGGATTCCCATGGTGCGAGTGAATCGGAGGCGCTTAGTAAAGGATTCTTAAATAAATGTAGAGATATGGACCGACCGGTATCTGCATTATTATTGGATTTAAAACAACGTGGATTATTAGACGAAACCTTAGTGGTTTGGGGTGGAGAATTTGGAAGAACTCCCATGTGGGAAAACCGAGCCGGAATTCAAAATTCACTAATTGGAAGAGATCATCAAGGAGAGGCATTCACCATGTGGATGGCGGGCGGTGGATTGAAAAAAGGACATGTCCATGGAAAAACAGATGAAATTGGGTTTAGAGGGATAGACGGAAGGGTTTCTGTCCATGATATCCAAGCTACTATTTTGCATTTGCTCGGCTTTGATCATGAACAATTTACTTATGATTTTCAGGGGAGACCTTTCCGATTGACCGATGTTGAAGGAAACGTAATCCGTGAAATTTTAGCTTGACATGAACTATCTCAATCCAATTATACTTCTAGGACTTGTGTCCTTTCTTTCGGTAAATGCCCAAAACAAAACTTTATTTTTCCAAACCAATTGGGGATATGAAGGCTCATGGGCTGAGTTTTTTGAAGATGTTAAACAATCCGGATACGAGGGTATTGAGGTTTGGCTTCCCTCAGATCCAAAAATTCAAGACACCCTGATTATGGGCTTAAAAGCCCATGATTTAAAAGTGATTTATTTGTGCGGAACGAATCGCAGCCAACCTTTTGAACAAAGTCTAATCGACTATCAAAACCAAT
>Ga0213868_10001398_pt1 | contig 23193 bp, 10 predicted proteins | sample PICome_9_FD_160087 | JGI IMG/M metagenome (GOLD analysis project Ga0213868, IMG submission 160087) | Coastal seawater microbial communities near Pivers Island, North Carolina, United States - PICO127 | ecosystem: Environmental > Aquatic > Marine > Coastal | place: USA: North Carolina... | reverse complement strand
CCACAAATCATAATCCGCTTCTTTCTTTGCGCGACAAAAGAGCAACGCTCCGTCTCTCGTTTTCTCTCTTTTTTTAGTCGCGTTCTTTGCATCGCTGAAAAGGGGTTCGCGCGATACGTGCGTTCGTTACCGAACAAAGAGAGAGAGAGAGAGAGAGAGAGAGAGGAGTTCTATTCCGCGCGATAAGAAAATATCTCTAAAGGACACCCCCGGGGAAAGATCACATCGGAGACACACAAAGCGCGCTTCTTCTTCGTCTCGGGAGCGTAGTTCTGCGAAAAAGAAGGACAACGAGAACAAGAACAAGAACTTCATCGTGAGAATAACATGAGTTCCTCGCGAAACAACGCCGCGCCTCCTCAAAATCGTCGCCGGGGTTCTCATCATCATCCGTCTTCTTCAACTGCTGGTGGTGGTGATGGTGGTGGTGGTGCGAATGCGAAGACGACGAACCGCGACGACCAGAGAGACGAAGAAACAGACGCAAACTTATACGCTCGGTTGAGCGAACCTTTATCGGACTTGCAAAGGCTCAGGCTGAGTTCGATCGAGAAGTTGAACGAGTTAGTTTTGAACAACGCCAACGCCGACGGAGAGAATGCGAGTCTCGGAAGCGACGGGAGAGAAACGACGAGCGGAGGCGGCGGTATGAACGAGAACGCGTCTTTGGGCGGCGGAAGGAACTTCTTTCGCAGTACGAGTAGCGACGATAGTGCTGATACGGGCACGTACGACGACGACGACGACGTGCAGAACGGGTCGTGCGATTCTTCTCCCGGTTCTGACGAGTACGACGAAGCGAACGAGGAGAGGATGTTGAGACAGCGGCTTCGATTGGAAGCCGCGAATAATCAATCAAAGAAAGAGCAGTTGAAGGAAAAGTTGGAGAGTTTGTTATCGTTGGATCAAGCCGTGGAGGACGACACGATGACGGAATTGGACGAGAACGGAAACGTTATCGCGAAGAGCAGAGGTTCGTCTGATTTATTTTCGAACACGGATACGAACAGTTCGAACGAGAGTAGCCTAGGGAGCAGCGGTTTGAACGCCGTGGAAAACAATCAACAGGAAACGCCAAACACGCCGACGACGACCGCGGAAGGTACGTCGTTGGACAGCATCCCCACGCAAATGCCGAAGTTTATGATTTGGTTACCGACGGTGCCTTCGAAAGAAGGTACTTTGGAGAAATACACGGAAATTAGAGGGAACTGGTTCAGCAATTTGATGCGAGGGTTCGGTTCGTCCGGCAGAAACGACGCGTCGTGGAAGTTGAGACATTTCGTGCTGTACGATAACCATCTGTTTTGGGGGAAAGGGTTTTCACGAATGTACGGGTATGGGACCGTTTTAGCGGCGCGAGATGCGTTTGAGTACGGACAAACGGCGATTGCGATCGATTTGTTGTTGTACCCGAAAAAATCGAGCCGGCACGGGAGCTCGTCCACTTCTACGCCGCAAAATCTCGTCGAGGCGTTGACGGGAGCGTGCTGCCGACCGGAAGGGTACTCGCACAAGATTGTGAGGTGCGAAACTTTGAAAGATAAAGCGTTGTGGTTGGAAGTGTTGAACAGAACCGCGGCAATGCATCGAGAGCGAGCAGAAAAAGAGCAACAAATCCAAGAACAGAGAGAACACGAGCAGCAAAAACAGCGAGAGAACGGTAGCAACCCTTCGAATCAAAGGAAGGCGATTACGAACGAAAATAGCGCGGAAACGACTGGGTACGCGATTCAACCACCATCGCCGAGAATTTCAAGCGATGACTATCAATACGGTAGCAAGGAAAGTAAAAGATTTGGGAAAAATAAAAGAGAGAGCAGAGACTATTTCGCGCGAACGGATGGCGATCGACATCAGCGGCACCAACTCAGCCCGACGGTTGGGTCGCCTTCGATTACGACGGATGAAGAATCAGAAGAGAGCGAGTTAGAATCGGATGAGTACGACGACGACGATGTTTTCAACGACAACGACGACGATAGCGAATATGTAGAGAACGGTCGAAATAGAATGCACGGCGGAGCGAGCAGTAGCGGCTTGAAGACGCACGCGTCGATGCTTAAACACAACGATTCCGAGGATTCCTTATCACTCGATCCGCAAAATGGCATTCCTCCTAGCACGGATGATCGTAGTACAGGTAGCCCCGCAAGTAGAAACCAACCCTCTTCGCGAGGATTAGTCCGAACTGGCTCCGGGTCGGTGAGATTCAGAAACCGAAGTCTTTCGCCGGCGCCGAATCAAAGGTCGCCAGGAAGTACCCCGCGAAGTGCGAGAGCTGCACAGAAACAGAAAAATGGCGTGTTCACATCTTCTCCGAGAAGCGAACTGGTTAGAACATCGAGCAGTCCGTCGATCGGTTCGAAGAAACCACCTCCGGTTTCGAGTCCGAGCGGCGCGACGAAGTATTCAGCCGCGAAGCCGCCGTTTGATCCCAACGCGCGACCAAAGCAAAGTTCGATGAAGCGATCGGCGATTCATTCGGCATTCTCGGCTGCGCAGCAAAAAGTGTTGGATGATGCGAATAAGATTACGGAGCAACAACAAAAAGAGGGAGAAAGTGGGATGAGCACGCCACCGCCTCATAATAAAAATTTGCAAAACGTAAACAGCCCGCGAACAACTGGAGGATCGAAAAAATCCGTCACGTTTCAGAACGACGCGCTGCTTGAAGAGGTGAAAAAATACGACGCCACGCCAACGAATGGGAAGAAGAAGAAGAAATCGCACATGTTCCAAAACAACATATCCGCATCAGCTTGGGCCGAACAGCTCGAGCGGCGCTCCTCGCGCGCGTTGATTAAAGCCGCCGGGTCGTGGTCGATATCGATCAACGATTTGATCTTTGGCAAGAAAATTGGCATCGGTTCGTTCGGGAAAGTATACAAAGCCAAGTGGCATGGCACGAATGTCGCCGTAAAGAAAACGCTCGACGTTGCCACGCACAACACGATAAAAGAATTTGCGGCGGAAATCCGATTGATGCGCGATTTGCGACACCCAAACATTGTTCTGTTTTTAGGCGCCGTCGTCGACGCACCTTCCATGTGCATCGTCACCGAACTCATGAAAAGAGGCAATTTGCACTCCATTTTGCACGATTACGATAACGTTGTCCGCGAAACTGTCGCCGATAACGGTCGCTTGCGTTTACAAATGGCCACAGATTGCGCCCGGGGAATGTCTTACCTCCACTCTCGATCGCCTCCAATCGTACATCACGATTTGAAACCGGCGAATTTATTAGTCGACTCGAAATGGAATTTGAAAATTTCTGATTTCGGCATGAGTCGAATCAAGTACAGAGCGTACTTGCAGAAATCCAACCCGGAGTTGGAAACGGCTGGAGGTACTCCCGAGTGGATGTCCCCGGAAGCGTTGAGAAACGATAACGTGGACGAACTCTCGGACGTGTACTCCTTCGGTATAATTTTGTGGGAGCTCATCACGTTGAACTACCCGTGGCACGAGTTGAAAGACCCGGTACAAATCGTCGGGAAAGTCGCCTTCTTGCATCACCGACCGAAAATTCCGAGTTGGGTGGAGACGGAGATGGAGGAGTTGCTTTTAGATTGTTGGTCGCGAGAATCTTGCGATCGTCCGGAGTTTGTGCGAATTTTAGAGTTGTTACAAACAGTCACGACGCCAGGCGCGTGGAGTTTAGGTAAAGGCGATAACGCGCTCGAAGTGAAACGATCAAAGTTTTCGCAGTATTTGCAAGACGAGCATTTGGAAGCAGCGGTAAACGCGCAAGATGAACCAGAGAGGAACTCGTTCTTTGGTTTCGGAGGAACTCCTTCTCGCTCAAAAGAGAGCGGATCGCTTACGTCCGTAGCTTCGTCGCAATACAACGAAGCCGATGATCCGTACATTCCCGGTGAAAATGAACGCGATAGTCTCTATGGCGATAACGACAGCGACTTATCGGGAAAAGGACAATCGAAGAGCAGCAGCACCGGCGGTATCCCCGGCCACAAACGAAGAGAGTCGCACGAGAACATTCTCGCCTTTCGTCCGCACAGTTTGACCGGCTTGACGATTAAAACGCCAGCACCAAAACCAGATGGGAAAGAACACGATCGACCTGACGATAAAGGTAAAGGACTCGGTGGGTTGAAAATCAGGATTGAAAATAAAAGAACTTCGATGACTTCGGGGACAGCTTCGGGTATGACTTCGACGACCACGGCGGCTCGCTCGGCCACCGCCGGCGAGGATAATAACACACCGAAGAATATTTCGCTCGAGGAACTCGTGAAGCTCGACGACGATCTCGACGACGATCTCGACGTTGACGAAGACGAAGACGAAGACGAAGACGACGAAGACCTCGAATCGGAAGTTTCCGGCTTCTCCCAACTTTCCGAAGCGCAGCAACAAAAAATGAACAAGTTCAAAGAGCAACAAATAAAATTGAAGAATACGAAGAACAAAGGGATGAGCAAGTTGAGCGAAGAAGCACCATCGGGAAAAGAAGAGGAAGAAGAAGAACAACCAAAAACGCCTCGAAAAATGTCCTCGCTATTCTCGGACGACGACGACGATACGAAGGGAGCTGAAGAACGCGTCGGAGAAGAAGGTCTCGAGGCGCGAGAAACCGCCTTTCCTTCTCGAAGCGCGCCCGACGCCTACGGGAGCGGAACGGGAGGAAAGAAAAAGAAGAAGAAAAAGAAGTCCGACGAAAAGCCGAAGGAACCTTCCGAAGGGGAGGAGCGCTCGAAACCGATGTTCGCCAGTCAGTTGTAACCACCGAAAAAGTATAAACTCTGATCTGTTCGTACTCTAAAGAAAACTCTTATTCCATCCGCCCCCCCGCGTAATGTAAATTTAGTGTTTTTTGTTTGTTCAAAAGTAAAGTCCCGAGGAGACACATTTTCTTGCGCGTCGTCGCGACACAACGAACCTCTCTTTACACCACACAACTTTCCAGCTGACAAACGAAGAAGATCTGCCGCGTGCGATCGCTCTCAGTCGTCAAAATGAACCCGAACATGTTCACGCCGGAAATGATGAGCCAAGCGCAAAAGATGATGGAAAACATGACGCCGCAACAGATGCAACAGATGCAACAGATGGCGAGCAAGATGGGCGGCGGAGTTGGCGGAGGACTCGGCGGGATGCCAAACATCCCACCGGGCGCGATGGACGCGATGAAGAACATGACCCCGGAACAGATGAAACAAGCCGCGGAACAGATGAAGAACATGACCCCGGAACAGATGAAACAACAGATGGAATTCGCTTCGAAACAGGCTCAGGCGGAGCAAAAGTATAAACACGAAGGTTCGAATCGGTTGAAAAAAGCCGGGAACGCGCTCGTCGGGGAAGGGAAGTACGCGGACGCCATCGAGAAGTACGAACGGGTGAGAGAGAATATGAAAGCGTACAGAGATCCGGAGGCGCAAACGTTGAAGAAATCGTGCTTGTTGAACAGCGCGTTGTGCATGAATAAAGTCGGGAGGCACGAAGAAGCCATCGAGAGGTGCGAGGAGGTGTTGAAGATTGAAAATACGAGTTTGAAGGCGTATTATAGACGAGGCCAAGGGTATTTTCAGTTGAAGAACTTAGAGCTGGCGTGGAAGGATTTAAAGAGGGCGGTGAAGTTATCGCCGGAGGATGAGATTGTTCGAGGGGAGTTGGAGAAGTGCGAGGAGGAGATGGAAAAAGCCGGAATGGTGGTGGAGATTAAGTGCCCTGAATTTGACACGTTCGAGAAAGACGAAGGAGAAGAAGGAGAAGGCTTGGTAGATGGCGCCTTCGAGGATGTCGGAGAGGAGCGAGCGTCGAGTGGGACGGCGGCGGCGACTTCCGCAAACGCGGGCTTTCCTCCTCAAATGCCGCCGGGAGGCATGTCGCCGGAAATGATGCAACAAGCCGCGGAAATGATGAAGAACATGTCGCCAGAAACGATGGAAGCGATGATGTCCGTGGCTGCGGATATGCAAGGAGGTGGTATGGGTCCAGATGGCATGCCTACCGCCGATACGATGAAGAAAATGCAAGAGAAAATGGGCGACCCGAAAATGCAAAAAGCTGTGGCGGAGATGATGAAGAACGTAAACCCGGAGCAAATCAAGCAAATGAGTACGGCGGCCGGGATGCCTATGAGCGACAAACAGGCAGAACAAGCCGCGCAGCAGCTCAAGAACGTGAAACCGGAGACTATGCAAAAGTTTATGAAAGTTGCCGCGTTTGGAACGAAATTCTACGGACGATTCAAGACGCAAATCGATTGGATGAACCGGAATCGAAAGTTGACGTTGACGATTGCCGTCGTCGTGTTCGCGGCGTTCCTACAGCAAGTTATTCGATGGTGGCGACGACCAAAGAGTGCAATGAAAGAAGCCATGACTGGCGAAAAATCCGCGGATGAGGAGGCGTTCGAAGACGCGCAGGCGACGTGGTGATATTTTACGGAGTAGTTGATATTTTTGATTGAATTACTTTTTACTATTTTACGAGTTAACTCTCATTCTGTTTGCTTGCTTGGCTTGCTTGCGTTTTACGACTCTCTCATTTTTATCCTCCTCTCGTGTAAATTTTAGCGCGCGGGAGGGATGATCACATTCAATTCCGGATCGTGCGTGAATTTTGCCTGGAGGAACGTTTGCGACCTGTAAAAAGGGTTCAAATCCATCACCCCATACTCTTTCGCTCGGTGTTCCAACAAGTGGCACTTAATCGGTTCTTCCTCTCGATCGAGTCGATTCATCTCGCGAAAAATCCCGCGTAAAATCTCCATCAAGAGCGAATCGAAATCGCGGTGGAAGTGCGCGTACCTGGCAAATTTCTTCCTCAAAGATTTTTGAACCGATTGCTTCTGCGTGCCGATGAAAGAATCCAACATGACGGAAATCGCGTGATCTATATCCTCCGGGCTCACGCTTAGCGACAAACGCATGCGCGCTCTCGCTTCTGCCATACGAATCGTACTTTCCAAGTGACGAACGGCTACGGGCATACCTTCCCTCGTTACGGATTCTTTACGAAGTTCCGAGTACACGCGCGCAATCTTTGGCGTGTCTTGGAGTTTAATCTTCGGATGGACGAACCGCTTGGCGTAAGAGATGTATTTTTTCAGCATTTCTTGATCGAGCGCTTCCGCGACATCTTCATCGTTGTTCGTACTATTACCGAAGCCGGCGGCGACGCCGTCTTCGTCGTCAAAATTTTTCGGGTGCGCCTTGACGTGACTGTTCACCACAAACTCTGCCAAGCGCCTGTCTGTGATGGGATCGATGACATCTTTTACGACGCACAACACGTCAAATCGAGACAATATAGGGTCCGTAAGTTCCACATTATCGCTAAAGGTTCGCGAAGAATCGTATCTTCCGCCGATTGGGTTCGCCGCGGAAATTACCGAACATCTCGCCTGTAAACTCGTCACGATCCCCGCTTTCGAGATGGAAATCGATTGTTGTTCCATAGCCTCGTGGATAGACACTCGATCTTGGTCATTCATTTTATCAAACTCATCGATCAAACACACGCCTCGATCGGCTAAGACTAACGCGCCACCTTCTAACACCCACTCTCGAGTGATTGGATCTTTATGCACCGCGGCGGTCAAACCAACCGCGGAAGCGCCTTTCCCAGTCGTATACACGCACCTGTTTGCCGTTTTCTCCACGTACTTTAAAAACTGCGATTTCGCTACTCCCGGGTCGCCTAGCAAGAGCACGTTAATATCACCCCTCAGTTTCGTTTTGCCTTTCACCAACTTTTCTTGACCGCCGAAAATAGCCATCGCGATGCCGGTTTTGATGTTTTCATGCCCGTGGATGGACGGCGCGATGGAGTTGATGATGCGTTGGACAATCCTCGGGTCCTGGGATAACTCCCTTATTGCGTGCTTATCGTCGTCGGTTAAGTTTTGCGTGGCGAACGCGTCCCCTTTTCGCAAGATGTGGTTCACCTCCACGTGCGTGCTAAACACCGGGAAGCCGTTTCTTTGTTTGATTTGACTCGCGTCGAAGGAATTTACGTAAATACCAGTCACGTCAATCTCATCCCCTGGTCTCGCCAAATCGATCAAATCGTTTAAAACGATAATTTCTTTCGAGCGAGGTAATCGACCAGCCGGAACCGACCCGGGCGATTCCTGCAACGTCATTTTCTGGTAGTTTCTGTACACCGTTCTCTCCACGTCCACCGTCCACGGTCCTCTTCCTTGACACTCAGGACAATTCCCTGGTTTCACAGGATCGGTAGCGTTTTGTTGAATTGGCCCGAGCAAATATTTGCACCTTTCGCATTTAAACGTCACGTTCCTTAACTGCGGAAACACGCTCGAACGCCTCGTGACGACGCCGGTAATTTTAATCATACAATTCAAATGCGATTGACGAATGTCTCGAATTTGATCGACAATCGGCAATTCGGAAATTCTCACAAACACTTCCGGATGGATATCTTCGTACGCGGGATACATCTTCAACACTTCTTTCTTCAACACCTCGTCCAATATCGGCAACATGAGCGACGGCGCGTCTGCCACCCACGTCGCGATTGTCCGGTCCTTTTTCGAGAGATGGATGAACGAGACGTTCAGCGATTGTCTATTCGCCACGCACATCTCTCGCATCTTCCTCCTGTAAAAGAGATCCTCTCTCGTGCTATCGTTTCCGTCGTTCTCTTCGACGTCACCAACTTTAAACCGTCTCAAAAATCGCGAAAACCGTCTCTTAATTTCCACGATGGTTCTCTCTTTCGTAATCCACTCTCGCAAGGGACAATCGTAATTATCAATGTTCACGTCGTACTCCTCGTCATCTAACAAACCCTCCTCCAAGGGGTCCTCGCCTTCATGCGCCGCCTGCGCTGCTTTCATCCTCTTTCTTCTCCTCCACTGTTGATCTTCGTCGTCGTCATCCAACGCTCTTGGGAGAGCTCTCCCCGTCATCCCTCCTCTCCCTCCCGCGTACTCCTGATCTCTCTCATTCATCTCCTCCTCCGCTTTCAACCTCGCCTCCAACGCTTGTTCCACGTCAAACTCTTCCTCCTCCTCTTCTCCAACCATCCCGTCTTGTTCGTATTGATCCAAATGCGGCATGACTTCGTAATCGCGTTCCATGTTATCCATCAAGTCTTCGCCGTCTTCGTTTTCGTCGTCCTCGTCGAAGTCATCTGCGTCGTCCTCTTCGTCCTCGTCTTCATTCGGGATCTGTGCCATCATGAATTCCTCTTCCACTCTTCTTTCCTCGTTCTCTTCTGCGTTGGGGTCGTCGTCGTCGTTGTTGTTGTTGTTGTTGTTATTATTCGCGTCTTCTTCCCCGAACGGGTCGTCGTTGTTGTTCGAACTCATCTCTCTCTCTCCTCGTGCAATCAAACCAAACACTCTATCGAAGAAGACCGTTTAAAATCGAAGAGCGCTTCGTCCACTTTCTCTCTCTCTCTCTCCGATGACTCTCTCCTTTTTCGACGACGACGATGCACGACAACAACAACAGCAGAGCAGCGTGGTGTTTCTCTTCTTCTTCGCGAAGAATGTTTTCGTTTTGAATTTTCAAAACACAAAAGAACACAAACTTTGGAGTGATGATGATGATTTCTTTCGCCTCTGCTTCTTCTTGAAAAGCGAGTTTCAGAGAGGAAGGGATTAAAAAGAACACCCAAAAACACCCTTTTTCTTCTTATTCTTCTTCTTCTTCTGAGCAGCGGCGCCACGAAGAACTCTTTCCGAGGAGCTTTAAAAGCTCTTCTATTCTCGTGATGTGGTTTTGAGGTGATTTTCTTTCCTTTTGATGCAAGAAGGCAAATTGAGTAGTTAGGGTTTCATTTGTAACCCTAAATAGTAGCTTTGAAAAGTCTCGAGAGAAAGAGAGAGAGAGAGAAAGAGATCAACTCGCGCGTAAAGAAAGAAGCACCAGAAGCTTTCTCTCTCTCTCTTGTTCTTCAGAGAGAGAGAGAGAGAAGAGAGAGAGAAAGAGAGAGCGTTGCCCTCGTTTTGATTATTATTATTATTATTATCATTATTATTAGTAGTAGTAGTAGTATTCATAACTCGAGAGGACGAACATGAGTCATCAGGACAACAAACGCGTCGTGTTCGTTTCTTTAAAAGCATCATCATCTTCTTCGGAGACGGAGGCGAATACGAATTCGAATTTAAACCCGCGGACGAGGCGGAAACGCGCGTTAGGCGTGGACCCTCTGACGACGTCTTTCGCGGAGTTTAAGACGCAAGTCGCCAATCGATTGCAGCTGAAGTTTGGGATTAAATCCATCCGGCACAAAGGGTCCGGGATGTTGGTGAAATCCGTGGAGGATTTGTTAGACATCGAAGATTTGGAGGTTGAGGAGTTTCGGGAGGAGGAGGTTCAAACGGCGAACGGAGGATACGGGTCGACCGCACAGACGATTTCAACGTCCGGCGGCTTGAATAATAAACGAGACGAAAGCAATAATAACGCGTCGTCGTCGTCGCGAAACTCTGTCCTCGATCAAAATAACGCGAATACTAGTAGTAACGAGAAAGACGGCGACGACGACGCGGAGAAGTATAAGCGAAGGACGAGCATGGCGACGAGACAGATGCAAAAAGTTTTACCGTACGCGTACTCGAAGAAATTGAATCCGGCGGGTAGTGGTAACAACGAGGGATTGGACGATTCGTACGAGGACGAGGAGACGCTTTTAGCCGCGTCGGCGGGGAAAAAGAAGAGGAAGAATTTTAGCGGAAGTAGTAGTAGCGGCGGGAAGAAATCATGGTTTAGCGATCCCAGGGCAATTGTCGTCGCCGTGTCGTTGATTTCGTGTTTATTGACCATGGTGCTCTTGTATCAGAGAGTTTCTATGTTAGAGAGCGAGATTGATTCGGCCAGGAACGCGGGGGTTTTGAAAACAGACGGCATGAAGAAAAAAGAATCGAGGACGAGGATGGCGATAGAGAAGATCGAGAAAGCGGCTTTAGAAGCGGAAGAGGCGGGCGAGATGTACGTGCCAGAGGCATGATTTTTTAATAACGCATGTGAATGCGTGGGTGACTGTATGTGTTATTTCTTCTTCGTGATGACTCAAGAATTTTTGAGAGAGCGCGCTCTTCTCCTCCTTTCAACTTTTCGTACTCGCAAACTCGGGATATTCCTTATCAAACTTTCTCGAGATTTCGCGATCCATTATCACCGTTTTTTGAATCTGGTTGCCGATACAGACCCAATTCTGATATTTTCTCGCGCTCGAGACGTTCCAATTGCGAGCAAACAGTTCGAGTTTCTTCGAGTTTGGCCCGAGTAAGCGTTCGATTACGCCGTAGATTTCATCCGGTTTCCTCGAAATTTCTCGAACTTTCGCGCATATCACGTCCGAGTCTTTGAACGGAAAGCGTACGGTATCGTTGTTGATTGTGTTTGTATTGATATTCTCGCTTCCGTCTCCTTCCTTTACTTCTTCTTCTCTCTCTTGTTCTCTTTCTTCTTGACCAAGGACGGGATGATACACCCCAACAACGCAAGTCTCCTTCGCGTGGTTGAAATAGTAACCAGTTCGCCCAGCGCTTACCAGTCTGTTGAGCTGATTCAACTTCACCCAAACGAGATCGTGCGTCACCACGCGCATCCTCGCTTTCGACGCCCATTTTTGCAAAATCTCTCTCGCCAACGGCGTTTTCCTTTGCGTCGCCCACAAAAACACGTAACACACTCGCGATCGATCCAAAACGCTCGCGATCTTTAAACTCTCAATTTCGCCGTCTCGCAAAGAAGGAAACGGCAACGCCATGGATATCGACCACGGCGGATCTATCAAAACGGCGCGAAAATTTTCTCCGCCGCAGATTTTCTCCAACGCAAAGCCTCTCAAATCCGCCTGTATCGCAGATACGGGTGAAATCGGTCCAAGAACACTCGCGAGTTCCTCTCTTTGCCTCTTCTCCTCTCCTCCTTCTTCCTCTGGAGAGACAACTTTGAGTCGGTCTCTTTGCTGGAAATAGATGGACTCCTCGTTCGCTCTCGCATCGTCCAACACGTAGTGCACGTACGGACATTTTAAATCCGAGCATCGGTCCAAGAAGTTGCACGATCCTACGCAACAGAAACGCGCGCGTGATTATTCGCTCTCGTATACATATAATTAAAAAGAAGTTTTACCTAACGATGTCTTGGTTAGACCAACTCTCAAAACGGGTTTAAAATGTACCGAATCGCACACAAAACCTCCGCGCAAACGCGCGCATCTCTCTTTCGTCGTGTGCACGCAATGGTGGCGCCGTATGACAGACATTGTATCTGCGCGCGTTGTATCTCAAAACGCTCTTTTATTAAGATGATGTGTGTGTGTGTGTGTGTGTGTTCGTGTATTTTTTACTCTTTTTTTCTCTCGTTTTCTCCATTCCCCTACCATGTGTCTCTCGTTTCGTCTCGAGAGACGTAACAAAAAGGAGAGAAAGAAAAATGCGGCTGTGGAAGAACTTTAACGGCGCGAAAGTAATGCTCGAGACGACGACGAGAAAGACGACGACGAGGAATTTGTTTCCTCGGCGCTGTTGTTTTTGCAGCAGCGCTCGAAAGTGTTCTCCCCGGACAAAAATCATAATCAGCAAAAGAGGTGGTGGTGGTGTTCCCCAAATTAGGGGTTTACTCCGCGTGTTCTCCTCCTCCTCATCACCATCGAAGGACAAAAACAACAGCAACGACGCAAACAACACGAACGCCTGGGAACTGTTCTACCAAAACCACCGATCGAACTTTTTCAGAGACCGACACTATTTGCGGAAATCGTTCAAACGAGATTTAATGAACGACGTGGAATTCGAAGGGTTCGTGGAAAATGTCACTCCCGAGGAGCTCGAGGAGAAAATGAAAACGCTTCCCGCGCTTGATGTTTTCGAGATTGGCGTTGGGGTTGGGAACGCGATGTTTCCGTTGCTACGAGCGAATCCAAACTTGCGATTTCAATGCGCGGATGTGAGCGAAACCGCAATCGAGCAGTTGAAGTTACACGTCGATTACGACGAGCGTAGGATTTCGAAAGCGTTTGTGGTCGACGCCGGGGAAAGAGGGTGTTTGGTGTCCATAAAAGACGAATCGTTCGATGTTGTTTTGATGTGTTTTTTTCTCTCCGCGTTAAACGACGCAGAGATTAGGAATTGTTTGATGGAGGTTAGAAGGGTGTTGAGGAACGGCGGGGTAGCTTTAGTGAGAGACTACGCGGACGACGACGAAAAGAACAAGGCCTCGTCCGACTTTAATCCGGGAAGGAAAGTAGTCATGGAAGACGAGCGGGAGGCTTACCGAAGGAGCGATGGCACTTTAGCGCGATTTTTTAGCGAGAGGCAGATGATGGAGATGTTTACGGGAGTCGGGTTTCAAGAAGCAGCGAGCGGGGAAGAAGATGGAGTAGGAGAAGAACGCGAAGAGAGAAAAGAAGGGAGCGCGGTGGAGAGAGTCTTGTTCACGCAAGCGAACAGGAAAATGAATGTTGAAATCACGAGAGCGTTTCTTGAAGGTAGGTTTGTAAAATAGAAAGTTAGAGGTAGCGAAGAATAAATAGAACGTAGAAGAGGAAGAAACAGAATAAAGATGTGAATATATATTTACTAGTACTCGTATTCGGTGTGTTTTTAGTACCACTGGTAGAGGTTTCATGTTATTTAAAAGTACAACCGCTCGCGTGAACTATCTTTCTCTCTCTTCATGTGAGATCTGTCGTTTTCACCTCACGCGGCGACAACTTTCGGAGCAGCAGCAGCAGCAGCAGTTTGTTCTTCCTTTTGCTGCGGCGGCGTCGGCACCGCTTGCTTTTCCTTACCGTCGCTATCTTCATTTGTCTTTGGGTTCAACACCTTCCTGGACTGTTCGTAATACTGATTCGGGTGATGCAAACCGCCCTCGATGAACTCGCCGCCGTGCACGGCTTCAAACACGTCCGAGCACGCGAGTTGGTAGTGTTTATTCTTCGCTTTCTTCACGATGTCCGTCACTTTGCTCGGTTCAATTTTCATTTGGCTCAAAGCTGCTCCTAAAGCTTCCTCGGAGAACGTCTTAAACGGACATCCGTGGTACTCGCCTTTACTCGGGTTGGCCGCGATGCACTTCATGCACGAGTGCGGCGTGTAATCGACCCTCTTCCCTTCCTTACCGTACGAGTGTCTCACGCCATACGCGTAATCTTTCTCGAACTTCTCGTTGTTGCACCCAGGTTTCTTGGTAAACTCGGTTTTGAAAAACACCAACGCTTCTTCCAACGGTAAACCGATGCCTTTCAAATACAACTGCAACTGTCGTCTGCCTTCGTGCCTCAAGTGGTGTTCGACTTTCACCGCTTTGAACAGATTCTTCGCGCACAACGGGAACGACTCTTCCGCCAACCGCTGCAAATCTTTGTTCAAGACTATTCCCGTGCCAGACGGACCACCGTTCGCGTTATCGCTGCCGTAATCCGACCTCCCCAACTCTTTCGTCCTCAACGAGTTGATCACCGGCACCAACCTCGCCCTCTCGTCGCTCTCGACAAACGCGTTCCACCTCTTCGCGGCTAAACCCAAATTCTTGCTCAATTTCGCCCTAAACTCAGTCATCACGATCGCATCTACCGCGCTTTCGTGCACGTACGCGAATCCTTTCTTGACCAAAACGTCTCTCATCTTGACCAACTGATAGACGTTTTCAAATTTGACTTTGTAATATTTACTTCTTTTGTGTTCACTCATCATCCACTGTTCCCTGTCTTTGCCTCTAGGCCCAGTCGATCTCGCTTGACACAAGACGTCCATCAACTCGTCTTTCAACTTTTCAAACTCCTTCGAATCCATCGAATTGTAATCCAACTCGTGCTCGATAAACTTCGCTTTGTCCGCGCCCTTCATCTCGCGAAACCTCGCTTTAAACAGTTGCACCTCGCTCGTCAAAAACTGTCTCCGTAAACTCTCCGTCCTGCAAAACGCCAATCGCAGCGCGTAATGCGAAACCTCGTCCGCGATCGATTTCGGTTCCAATTTCAAACTCTTCGTTTTCTCCTTGATCAGCTCTTGCAATTCCTCCGGTTTCTTCCCAGAACTGAGCGCGTTTTCAATCGCGGTTAACAATCGCACGCGATCTAACGCGTACTTTTCAAATTCTTCCAGCTTGATGTCCTCGTTCGGAGGTTGGTCGTACAAGGAGACGTTGTACGACTCTCTGTCGAGTTGCTTCGCCTCGCGCTTTTCTTTCTCCGTGAGCATGATGATTACCTTTTTTTCTTCTTCTCAAACTTTTGTTCGCGTTCGTCGTTGGTTCTGTATCTTATCTCTCTCTCTCTGCGCGTGATTTTTGAATAAATGTCAGTCTCTTGATTTTGAATTTTTCTCCAAAATTCGTTCCAAAATGAACAAGAAAGATAGAGGGAATGTGTGAATACTATATATATATACACACACACACACACACGGATGATCGAAGAGTAGTAGCGACTACTGCTCGTCGTCGACGGTGCTCTGGTTGGTGCTTCTTCTCGCGTGTATTACGCGCGTACTAATAACGAGTTGTTTTCTTCTTTTGCGAAACGAAAGATTTTTGAAAAACTCTTATTTAGGGTGTAGGGTTTAGCAGAAGGGAAAAGAGAGAAGGAAAGAAGCAAAGACGCGAGACAAAAACGACGCGCAAAGACGACACGCATGGCAGACGCGCTCTCGACGGAAATCCTCTCCGATTTCGCGAGCAACAACAGCACGTCGTCGTCGTCGCAAACGCACGATTTAGCCAACTTCCGGTTAGAATGGATCCCGGATTTAATCGAGAAACTCTGCGCAAAACCAATCCGAGCGAAAGATTTCGTGTCCATAAAATTCGTCATCGGCGCCGGGAAGAAACTTCGGCAGAAATACAACGAGGAGAACTTGAAAGTGATGACGGAGAGTTTGAGGAAGTTTGAGTTCGAGGAAGACCGAGGCGCGAGCGCGTGCAAAGAGTGTCAGAGATGCTACAAGTATCAGCACGATACGGATAAAGACTTGAAGTATTTGCACGTGTTTCCTGAGGTTTTGATTGTAGAAGAGGAGGCGAAGATTGAGAAGAACGACGTGGTGGACGAGGCGGGGCGGAGAACGACGCCGGAGATGTTGTGCGCAAAGGCGAGTTTAGAGGAGTTCGAGGAGCTGTTGGAGTATAACGTGCCGTCGTTTTCGCAAAAACGAGCGCTTTTGAAGCGGTTGAAAGCGTATAAAGGGATCATCGATCAGTGCGATCAAAAGTTGAGCAATATGGAGAGTCTGGCGGAGGAAGAGCAGGAGATGTACGACGCCGTGTGCGAGATTGAGAATAAAATCGAGTTAGTGGAGAAGCAGTTGGAAGAGATGATACGAGAGGGAAGGTTAACTGCTGGCGAGCAATCGGTGATGGTGGAGGAGTTGACTGGGAAGTTGAGCGAGTTGGACGTGGCGAAAACGAAAGCCGAGGAAGAGAAGAAAGAAAATCGAATGAAACAGATTACGAAATTGGAAGAAAAGGTGGTGGAGAAAATAGACACTATTAAATCGAAAAGACCCATCGTGTATACGATTGAACACGCCGAGGAGCTCGCAGACTTGAAGGCACAGGTGAGGAAATTAAAAGCGTTGGAGAATAAGAGCGGATTGAGGACTGCGGCGGAGGTTGGAAGGTTGGCGAAGTTGCCGGGACTGGTCGATAGGATCGAGCAAATCGAAACCGAAGATAAAGGGTGGTTCGAGGACGAGTGCGCGACGTTATTATTCGGGGAAAAGATTGAACCGGCGGTGAAAGAGAAAAAGAAAACAGCGACGGGAGGAGGGAACCCACCCAGAGGTGGTGGCGGGGGATGGATTTCTAAAGCGGCCAGCTCGAGCAGTAGAAAAAAAACATCGAGCGGCAGCGGAGGGGTGAAGAAAGCTTCGAACCCTTTTGATTTGCTCGGTGACGAATAAAGATAGCAATGGATAGCGTTTGATGTTGTACACCTACTAGGAATTACATATATTTATTTATCTACTTGCGTCCTACTTTTAGTCTTTCTTTCACGTGCTGCGGTAAAAACGCCTTCGCCTCGACGTTCCAGATCTTCTCGGCGTATTCTTTGATTGTTCGATCGGTGGAAAATTTTGCCATTCGCAGAGCGCTCAAAACGCTCTTCCTCGTCCACAAACGTTCGTCGAGGTAAACCTCGTCCGCTCGCGCCTGTGCGTCTAAATAGGACGCAAAATCGTGGCCACAGAGGTACAAATCCGTCGTCGGCGTCAACGTGCTCGAGCACAAACGGTTAAAGCCGAGTTTCTTGGCGTCGCCGAAAATACCCGAGTGTATGATTGCGCAAACGTTCGCCAATCGTTCGTCGGGCGCTGGATTTCGCGTATTCGCGGTCTTCTTTAAGCTCTTGACTTCATCCACGGTCGCGCCAAATTGGAAGATGTTATCGCTACCAATAGCTCTTGCAATTTCGACGTTCGCGCCGTCGCGCGTGCCTACGATTAAACCACCGTTCATGGCAAATTTCATATTTCCGGTGCCGGAAGCTTCCGTCCCGGCTAATGAAATGTGCTGGCTAACATCGCTCGCTGGAATCAACAACTCTGCGATGGAAACGTTAAAGTTAGGGACAAAACATACAGTTAAAACTCCAGCGCATTCAGGCGTTTCGTTCACTACTTTCGCGACGGCGCACGCGAGTTGAATAATCAACCGCGCGGTATCGTATCCCGGCGCAGCTTTCCCGGCAATGATGAAAACTCGAGGCACGATTTTCGCTCGCTCCTGAGGCGTCGCGCGTAAGACGGCGTCAAATCGGTGAATAATACCCAGAACATTCAAAAGTTGACGTTTATATTCGTGGATGCGTTTGATTTGCATGTCAAACAACGCGTTCGGTGCGATTTTGTAATTTAATCTGCAGGTTTGTTCCAAGAACGATGCCACGCGTCTTTTGTTTTGTTTCTTAATGGCTCGAAATCTTTCGCAGAAATCATCGTCATCGCAAAATGATTGCAGCGCTTCGAGCCGCTTCATGTCGTTTACCCACCCTGGTCCGGCGAGATCGGTATACATTTTTGCGAGCTTCGGGTTCGCTTGTAATATCCATCGTCGAGGCGTGACGCCGTTCGTGACGTTTCGAAACTTAGTATCCCCTAACTCGCAAAAATCAGCAAACAAAATCGTCTTGACTAAGTTTGTGTGCATCTCGGCAACACCATTGACGGTGTGAGAGCCGATGACGGCTAAATTTGCCATTCGAAACATTTTTGGTTCAGACTCTTCCACAATGGACATCCTGCGTACTTTTTGTTCGTCGCCCGGCCATTTCTTACGAACACTTTCCAAAAATCGGTGGTTAATTTCAAAAATGATCTCCGCGTGGCGAGGCAAAAGCTCGCTCAACATCGGCACTGGCCATTTTTCCATGGCTTCAGTCATGATCGTGTGATTCGTATAACTGAAGACGTTCTTTGTGATGTTCCACGCGTCCTCCCAGCAAAGCAACTCTTCGTCTAAAAGTAGACGCATAAACTCTGGAACGCCAATCGCCGGGTGCGTGTCGTTGAGCTGAATAGCGACGCGCTTAGGCAAATCTTTCAAAGTTCGAAGTCCTGGAATGACGTTGGTGTTGTTGTTACCGCTACTCGTTGATGACGGACTTTTTATCTCCGCGTTAGCATTGTCGGCGGCGTACGCTTTCATGACGCTGTTGTTGTACCTCGCGGCGGATTTTTTAAATTGGTGCAAAATATCCTGCAACGTCGCCGAACAAAAGAAAAACTGCTGCTTTAAGCGAAGCTCTTTACCAACGTGCGTATCGTCGTTCGGGTATAAAACGCTGGAAATGCTCTCCCCACGTTCTTTCTGCTCGATTGCAGCTATGTAATCGCCGGCATTGAAAGACTTTAAATCGAATTCGTGCGAAGGTTTTGAACTCCAGAGGCGCATGTTGTTCGCGTTATACGTTCCGTATCCAGGCACTGGCGTATCGTACGCGACGGCGACCACAATCTCGCCACCTTCCCACGAGAATCGCGTTTCAGTTTCATCGATTTCTTTTTTCGATGTTGGTGGAGAAGGAGGATATGCATCATTATTCGCTCGAGACTCGCCGTTCGATGCGTCGTGAGGAGGAGGCACGTTTCCGAAATTTTCCTTTTCGGGATTTTCGCGAATGGTTTTCATGCGTTGACTCGCCGCCATCTTATTCAAAGATACTTTTCGTTTCCTCGTATACTGCACGCTACGACCGTAAAATCGAACTTTGTACGTCACGTCCAACCGCTCTACTTCCCACGGATTTCCGCTCGTGAGCCAATAATCCGGCAATTCGACTTGTTTCCCGTCAATCAACGCTTGTTCGAACATGCCGTACTTGTATCTAATGCCATAACCCCAGCCAGGATAATTTTGCGTCGCTAACGAATCGAGAAAGCAACTCGCTAATCTACCTAAACCACCGTTACCTAAGGCCGGTTCTTTTTCGCGTTGCGCGATATCTTCCAACTCGTGGCCGAGCGTTCTCAAAGCGTCCGCGTATGGCATTCGCAAACCTAGATTAGAGGCAGCGTTACCCAACGACCGACCGACTAAGAATTCTAAACTCATGTAATATACCATTTTCAGGTCTTTACATTCTTCGCTCGAGGCGTAAAATTGCTGCGTGTCCGACCATCTCTCTACGAGGCGATCTCGCAGAGAAAGCGCACACGCTTCGTACACGGAAACTGCGTCCATCTTATAGCGACGACGCGCCAACGTGTAGTCGTAGTGTTCGAGAATGCTCTTGCGCACGCTTGATGAGTCCGAAGATAAATAGGAACGCTTTGTTGTCGCAGGTGTCGTCGTCGACGCCGGTTTCCGAGAAGGATCGATCGTTAGCGCGGCAAATTTTGCTTTTGTTTTCTCGCTCTTGGTGGTCATGGTAATATTCTTATTATTCGGCGAGAATAACGCTTCAACGTTGTTCACACGGTCGCTATTCATATTTGACACGACCTCGCCGTGGAAATTCTTTTGCGTCGTTGATGTTGGCGCGGTTGGAACTGTTGAGTGATTGCCGTTGGAAAACCGATTCGACAGTCTCGTTCCCGTCGTCGAGGACTCGTTATTCGTCGTTGAATCTTTTTGCTTGTTCGTGGAGGAGGCACGAGGTGTTCCTGGCGTAGATCGTCCGCCATCTGGTCCAGATTCTGAGACCCAGGAAGGGTACTGATGCTGCTCGTGTAAAAGTCTCGTGACTGGCGGCGATGCGACCGGTGCCGCGGATCCGTTTGTTATCGTCGTCGTCATCGTCGCGTGCATTGGTCTAATTTCCGGATCTCCGTACGAACGACTATCATCTAACTCGTCGTCGTCATCGTCGTCTTCTTCTTCCTCCTTGTCCTCGTATTTGTCAAAGTTGTCGTCGTCGTCGTCGTCGTCGTCTTCAAAATCAGATTCCGTGTAACTTTGCCGAGAGAAAAATTTCGTGTCTTCCTTTGCGTTTTTCAAATCGTCGTAACTCTCCAAGGATCGTTGTTTCTGTTTTTGTCGCTGCAAAATCAATATTTGCGACTGTCTCTGTCGCTCTAATTCTCTCGCGCTTCCCCCGAAACCTAACCCGATGCTATTGAAATGGTGACCGGTGGTACCACCCCCGGCGAGAGAGTATGGATGACTATTGAAATGCTTCGAAAAATACGCGTCGCTTTTGCGTCGTTGTTCCTCCTCCTCTTCCTCTTCCTCCTCCTCCATCTCTCGCCTCTTCGTAATCAAACTCCTATAAATTTCCGGCGCCGCTTGGCCACCTCTCGCAAAATCCGATCCGGAACTGTTATAATTCAAGTCCGCGAAGCTGGATTGGTGCTTCCCGGCCAAATTCAAACCGCCGTCTTCTTCTTCGTATTTACTCCCGTTGTTCGTATTCGCGCTGTTCGTATTCATCATCCGACTCGCGCTTCGCAGATTTTCCGTTTCGACCCATCTTTCGTCTTCGTCGTCGTCGTCTTCCTCGTCGTCGTCTTCGTCGTTTTCCTCTCCTCTCTCTTTCCTCCTCCTCCTCTCCATGTTCTGCGCCGCGTCGTACCTCGCCAACTCTCTCATGCTCTTCGAACTTCCAACTCGCATGGAGTTTCGGTAATCCTTCTCCTGCGCGTTCGCCGCGTCTTCCAGAAATCGAGAGAAGACTTCCTCGTTCGTTTTCTCTTCTTTGTTTACTATGAATTCGTTGTTGTTGTTCTTGTTGTTGTTGTCCTCTTTCGTGGTTTTCTTTTTCATCTTTTCCTCCTCCTCCTCCTCCTCGTCGTTTGCCTCCGCGTCAAGCGCGTCTTTATCGTCGTCGTCGTCGTTCCTCCTCGACGGCGACAAAGACGACACAGACGACGACGAGAATTCTTCGCGACTTCTTTGACGATGATGTCGATGACGATGATGATGATGATTACGCTCGCGCTGTTGCTCCTGCGCGTCCAACTGCGCCCAAAACCCAGGAGGAGGAGGAGGACACGGCGGCGGTGGGTTCTCATCCTTCGGTCGTCCCATCATCGTCGGAAAGGAAAGTCAAAGTCTTTTCCTCTCGTTTGTCTTCTTCTTTGTCTTTGTCTTCTTCTTCTTCTTCTCGTTACAAAGGATGGAGTCGAGCGCTTTTGTCTGTCTTTTTTTGTGCGAGATTTTTCGTCCTTTTTTAGGGTTTTGATATTTTTTGATGTGTCTCTTTGAGTAAAAAATATCACCACCACCACCGCAAAACAGAAATCGGATGTTGTTGTTTAAGGACTCGTTATACTCTCGAGCAGCTTGACTGTCGAGAGGAGCGATGAGAGTTGCAGAGATGTGCGTCTGAAGAGCGTTTGATGCGCGGTTTAATAAGAGTGTTTGAGAGATCGCATCTTCGTTTGGGGTGGTCAATAATTTTAAGTTTGAGAGATGTTTTCAATCACATGTGGTACGAGCATCCGATGTACGCGCGATGATGCGCACGACCATCTTTGGGAGCGGCATACTTTCACCTCCGCGCAAAAACGAACCTCGGCGACACGGCAGCGAATCACGCTCCGTCGCATCCGCGCGCGTTTCCTGTCGTCGCGCTCTCTTTCGAGAGAGAGAGCGTGACTTTTCTCCAACCAACCAACTCTGATATCTTTTTTATTTGAGGCGTTTGGGAAAAAGGAACATCCCCCACGACACAACGAACACGTCTGAGAACAACAACGCTTTAAACAACCTGTTCTCCTTTTCGCACCACCGAAAACAACCCCCGCGCTTTCGAAGAAGAAGAAGAAGAAGAAGAAGAAAGAGAGAAAGAGAGGGCCCGGAAAGGCGCGGGTTTTCCGTGCGTTTTCTCATCGTTCAAAGTTCGTCGAGAAGAAGAAGAAGAAAAGATGCATCCGCCTCCGCCGAAAAGCCAGAAAAGAAGCGCGAATACGACGCCGAAAATATACCACCTGTACGCGCACGTTTTGCACCAAAACGCGTCGTCGTGTTTAGGAAAAGGAGGCAAAGGAGGAGAAGCGTCGTCGTCGTCGTCGTCGTCGAAAGATGGTGGTTTTGCGGAGACGACTCGTGCGAGCAATTTTAACAGCGAATGCAGCAGTCGTCCTCCTCCGAAAACGCTTCCCACGAGCGCGAGCGCGTACAACGATTTACTCTTGTTGGAACCAAACTTTTGGTACTTGGAGAAGTGCGCGAGAGATTTTTCATCGTCGTCGTCGTCGTCCTCTCCGTCGGGGTCGAGGAGAGACGAAAAAGAAGAGGACGAGGACGAGGAGTACTCGTACGACGAGGAAGACGAAGAGGACGCGTCGAAAGCGGCGTTTAAGAAACTCTTTGGAATGATGCGGGAAAGCGCGTCCTCTTCCTCCTCCTTTTCCAACGGAGGAGCGACGGTTGCGGGGACGACGACGACGCTGAAAGCGCTTTCCTCGTCTGCTTCCTTTAAAGTTCGCAAATGCTCGCCGTGTGCGATTGCAATGTTTTCGAGAACGATTCTGTTGTCCAAGTTGGACCAAGCTGAGACGGTACCGCACACGAACGTCATGCAATCGACCCGGGTGGAGAACGGATTGAAAACGTTGCGAGGGGTGGTTCAGGCGTTGGCGAAACAGTCGAGAAAAGCGAGTGGAGTGGATATCGTGCACTGGATGACGACGACAATTGGTACCATAAACTCAATGAACGATAGTGACGCGAGTACTCGGAGCAATAAAATGAATGATACGATGACATCCACGATGACGACGACGACATCGACGCGGGAATTCGCGATGCTACCTTCAGTATACGAGAGCAACCGTTTCTTTAACGCGCTCAT
>Ga0213868_10001396_pt1 | contig 23198 bp, 20 predicted proteins | sample PICome_9_FD_160087 | JGI IMG/M metagenome (GOLD analysis project Ga0213868, IMG submission 160087) | Coastal seawater microbial communities near Pivers Island, North Carolina, United States - PICO127 | ecosystem: Environmental > Aquatic > Marine > Coastal | place: USA: North Carolina... | reverse complement strand
TGGCGTTTCTACTTCGCAATTGGTGCAATCAAAAATCGACGAATGCTTGGGGCATTCAATTGTCGCTTCGACCACCAGCCCGTCAGATAGGTGTACCTCCTCGTGGGTGCACAAGCCGTCGGTGCAATAATAATTGTCCTCATGGTCGCGCACGATGATGAACGTGCGGCTCCCGTGGTCGAAACGGATGACATCCTCTTCTTCAATGTCGTCGGTTGCGCAGGCGTCTACCCAGTCTGCCATTTTTCTCTCCTTTAGTCTCAGGCTGCGGCCCTTGCGGGGCCATCGTGATAGGGGTTTGCGGTGTCCGGCAGTTGGCGCCGGATGTGGAAATCGGGGTCTTTGCGCTGGCGCCAGAGTGCGGGCAGCATCTCGGTATAGGCGTCGAAGAACGACGTGTTCGGTGCGGGGAAATCGAACTTGCAGGCCTCGTGCAGATCAGGAAGCTTGTTGTAGGGCACCAACGGAAACATGTGATGTTCGACGTGGTAGTTCATGTTCCAGTAGATGAACCGACTGATCGGGTTCATGTAGACGGTGCGCGAATTCAGCCGGTGATCCAGCACATTGTCTGCAAGTCCACCATGTTGAAGCCAGCCGCAGAGAACCATATGCCAACAGCCATAGAGGCGCGGCAAGCCAATTAGCAGCACTGGAATCCAGCTTTGCAGCAGCAGCGCAGCAGCCAGTGTTGCAGCATAGATCGCAATCCAGACTCTGGCGGTACGGATGGTCTTAGCGAAAAACACCGGGTCCATATAGTCTGCCTCGTCCGGCAAGATCCGGCCCCCAGTGTGGCGGATCATCCGTTTCAGGCCATCCCACATGTCGGTCAGACCGACCAAGTTGGCCGCCATCCTGACGACAACGACTGGCCGCATGATCGCTACCTCGGGGTCCCGCCCGACGATTACCGTGTCCGAGTGATGTCGCGCATGACTGAATTTCCAGCAATGTGGATCCCGGATCATGCAGAAGCAGGCGACTTGGTAGACAGCCCTGTTCATCCAGCGGGTCTTGAACGCAGTACCGTGACCACATTCGTGCCAGCGGCTGTCCATTGCCGATCCATATAGCACGCCGTATGACAGCCAGAACGGAACCGACCACCACGATGGCATGAGAGCAATGGCTGTGCCCGCGAAGGCAATCATTGACCCGAACAGGACAAGAGTGTCCCAAATCGCCGGCTGGTCGGCCCGCTTCATCAAGGCTTTCATGGTTTTGCGATCAAGGTGCGTGCGATACCAGTCCTCCGTGACCAAACCATTGGCCACGGCGCTTTTTGCATCCGCTCCCAGAAGGTCATAGTCACGGGGCACAGCTCATATCTCCTGCGGTTTGTAGTCGGCAGGACGATCCGGCATGACGCCTTGCAGTAGCGTCACGGACTTTTCCAGCCCTTCGAGAGAGTTGAGCAGAACGTCTTCATGTTCGATCGACAGCCATCCGTCGTAGCCGCCCATCTTCAAACGATAGCAGAACTGCCGCCACCATTCCTCGCCATGGCCGAAGCCTAGTGTGATGTAAGACCAGCTGCGCGCCGGGATATCCATTAATGAGCCGTTTTCGAGAAGCGAGGTTGTCGCCTGCACGGGGGCGTTCAGCATCGTGTCTTTGGCGTGTACGTGGTAAACGGCCTCTCCCAGTGCCTCTGCGGCTGCCAGGGGGTCAGCCCCCATCCAGAACAGATGTGACGGGTCGAGGTTCGCCCCGATCACCGGACCAACAGCCTCGCGCAGTCTGAACAGCGACGGCACGTTGTAGACGCACTGATTGCCGTGAAGCTCCAGCGCGATCTTCTGGACGCCATGTTCCTTGGCCAAGGCTACAATCTCAGTCCAGAATGGAATCAGCTTTTCTTCCCACTGGTAGCGCAGGATTTCCTGCGTCTCGGGCGGCCAGCTGCTGACAACCCAGTTGGGCATCACGTCATTGTCAGACCCTGCGGGCAGGCCGGACATGGTGCAGACTGTCTTGATCCCCATTTCACCGGCAAGGCGGATGGTGTCGCGCAGGCCCTGCCCCTGTGCGGGATCGGTGGGGTGCAGCGGATTACCATTGGCGTTCAGACTGATGATATCCAGCCCGCGATCGGCAAACGCCTTCTTGAACGCGGCCTGTGCATCGGCGTCGCCGAGCAGACCCGTCATGTCGCAATGCGGAGCGGTCGACCATCCGCAGGTGTTCACCTCGACTCCGCTCACGCCCATGCGCTGCGCGTTGTCCAGCATTTCTTCAAACGACATGCCGCCAAGGCTGTCGGATACGAACCCTAGTTTCATGCGTAGAACTCCGGCTTTGAGATAAGAGTGATGTCTTGGCGTGTGCCAGTTTCGAGTGCTTTAACGCCGGTCTCTGCGATCACGGCGGCGGCGTATCCGTCCCAAGAAGAGCTTGCCAATTCAGGGTAGTCTCCACCCTGCACCCAACGAAGGAAGGCGCGGTTTTGCTGCCGATAGGCTTCTGCATATCGGTTGCGCCAATCCGGGTCGTGGCCCACAGATTTCAGCGCTTCCTTGTCTAGCCGGACGTAGCTGACATGGTTCGTGGCGATTGAGCCAGTTTCGCCAACCAGCTCGGCCTTGACGTCATAGCCATAGGCCGCGTTGTTGTTCACTTCGATGGTAACGATCTGGTTGTCGACGGTCTGAAGGACCATCACGACAGGGGCGACCTTATCGTCGGACCGGGCGGGCTGTGTCGCGGTGATGGAAACGGCTTCGCTGTCCAGCACGTAGCGCAGAATGTCGAATTCATGCGGGGCGGAATTGGTGATTGCCATCGCGCCGGTGAAATCTGTGGCCGGCGTAGACCCGTTACGATGCCAGTTGTGCAGCATCAGCGCACGACCGATGATACCGTCTGTCAACGCTCGCTTCATCTGGATGTATGCGGGATCATAACGGCGCATAAAGCCCAGCATGACGTGCTTTTTGCCAGCCGCTTCTTCGGCCTGCATCACGCCAAGGCATTCCGATGAGGACTGCGATAGTGGCTTTTCGCACATCACCTTTTTGCCTGCCGCGATGCAGGCAAGGCTGAGGGGCGCATGGGTGAAATCAGGCGAAGCCACAATCACCGCGTCCACATCATCGCGCGCGATAACGGCCTGCGGATCGGTCACAGCCTCAGCGCCGTAGATGTCGGCGATGGCCTTCGCACGTGCAACATCCATGTCGCAGACAACGGACAGTATTGCTCCAGGCAGGTCTTCTGCCACGATCCGGGCATGATCAGCGCCCATGATGCCGGCGCCAATGACAGCAATTCGTATGCTCATAGTAGTCTCTCAATAAGGGTCGTGCTTTGCACGACCAGGTGTCTTTCCGCATTGCGCACGGGAGGGCACGCAATGCGGAGGTGGGCAGGCCTAGTGCACGGGATCGGGCACATGGCCATCGTGGGCTTCCATGTAGCCTTCGATATTGGCTTCGAGATCGGCCATGGATTCACCGCCCGCCATAAGGTCGGCGATTTCTTCTCGGGTCTTGTCGCCTTTGCGGAAGTCGGCAGCGATAGCCCCTCGGATCAGCACAGCAAAGTGGTCACCAACGGCCATTGCGTGCATGACTTGGTGGGTAATGAAGATCACCGCCAGCCCGCGCCGCTTGGCCTCGTTCACGATGCGCAGGACGTGTGCGGCCTGTTTGACACCCAGCGCGGCGGTGGGTTCATCCAAGATCAGAACTCGCGCACCGAAATACACCGCGCGGGCTATGGCCAGAGATTGACGCTCGCCGCCGGAGAGACCGCCAACGAGGCGATCACCGTCGGTTATGCGTGTAATACCGAACCGCTGTACTTGCTCAACAGCAATGCTGTTAGCTTTCTGCCTGTCGAAAATCTTGAAGGGACCAAAGCCTTTGGTCGGTTCCGCGCCCGCAAAGAAGTTGCGGCCGATCGACATCAAGGGGTAGGTGCCGCCGAATTGGTGGACCGTAGCAATGCCCATTTCCTGTGCGTTCTTCGGATTGGAGAAGCTAACCGGCTTTCCATCCATATACATTTCGCCACGGGTCGGTTGATGGACACCAGAGAGTGTCTTGATCAACGTTGATTTGCCAGCACCGTTGTCGCCCAGCAGGCACAACACCTCGCCTTCGTTGACCTTCAGGCTGATTTCATGAAGCACGTCGATTGGGCCAAAGCTCTTGTCGACCTTGCGCATTTCCAGAACGGGAGTTTTGTCAGACATATCTGTGCCCTCACTTTTTCTTGGTGGTCGACGCGCTGGTCGCCAGGTTTCGGAAGGTGTCATTCATCAGAACGGCAACCAGTAGGAGCGCGCCGATGAAGAGCATGTTGAGATCCTTGTCGAAGGCAGTGAAGTTGATCCCTTGGAACACAATGCCAAACGTCAGAGTCCCAAAGACCACGCCGGCCACTGAGCCGAAGCCGCCCGTCAGTAGAACACCACCAACTACAACGCAGATGATCGTATTGAAGATCATTCCGAACTGAGTCGTCGTGCTGGCCGTATTGGCAAGAACCGCCTCAGTCATCCCAACCAGCGCGGCAGCCATTGCAGACAGCATGAACAGTGCAATCTTCAGGCGTTTGGTCGGAATGCCAGCATTGTGGGCGCTTTCTTGGTCGCCGCCCATTGCCAGAATCCAGTTTCCCCATGGAGAGATGTGAAGGATGTAGAAGCAGGCAATTGCGACGGCAATCCAGATGAAGAATGAGCTTTGAAGGCTGCGGAAAATGGTGAATGCATTGTCGCCATCGCCTAGAACAAGCGAATGGTAATCCCCTAAGATGAATTCCGAAATCACGCCTGCATCGGGCATGCTGTGCTGCGTCGTTCCCGCTATCTGCTTGCTGATATAGGCGTTCAAACCTGCAACGACAAAGAGTGTGGCCAAGGTCACGATCAATGATGGCACTCGCGTTCGTGTCACGAGCATGCCGTTCACCCAGCCAATGGCAGCGGCAACCGCAAAGCTTATCAAGACACCAAACCAGATGTTGAATCCGAAGGTTTCAACCGACAAGGCCATCACGATACCGCCTGCCGGGATAATCGCTCCAATCGAAATATCCAGCTCGCCCGCGATCATCAAAAAGGCAATCGGGATCGCGATAATTCCAACTTTCGAAGCGAAGTTAAGCCAAGTGGAGGTTCCCAGTGCAGTCAGGAAATTCTTCTCGACACCAAAGTAGCCAAAGAAAAGAAAGATAAGAATGAAGCCTGCCGCAGCTCCGGCCTCTGGTCGTCTGAAGAGGCTCAGAAAAGAGAACCCGCCTGATCGCTTGACCGCACCCTTGTTAATCTGTGTGTCCGCCATGGTCCTTGCTCCCCTCTGCTAAGCTTGAGTTTTTGGGACTGTCGAAATATCTGTTGTAGATGCCCCCAACCAAAGGTCTGGTCGGGAGCATTTGGGGTCTAGCGAGCGCCAAGCTCCGCGCCAGCCTTGACCGATTCCACATTAGCGGCATCGATGATTGCTGGGCCAGTTAGTACTGGGTCAGTCGAAATCTCTGTCCCGAACTTCAGGTGTGCAAAGAGCATTGACGTTGCCAAGAAACCCTGCAGGTAGGGCTGTTGGTCGATCGCCATCGTTTGAGTGCCAGCCGAAATCCGGTCAAGCGATGCAGGGCTGAAATCAAAAGCGCCGATCATCATCTCTACACCGGTCTGCTCGACTGCGTTAACAGCAGCAGCGGCACCGAAGTCAGCGCAGGAGATCAGCGCGTCGATCGACGGATCGCCAATGAACTCAGCTTTCATGGCTTCGGCTGTACCAGTGACATCGCCATCAAGGTTTGCAGGCGTATTCAGAACCGTGACTTTAGCACCAGCTGCGGTCGCGCCATCGACAACACCGCGACAACGCTCTTCGAGATTGATCGCACCGGGAACCTGAATATGGCACATGATGTGCTCGGCGCCGTTTTCAGCAAGGTAGCGACCGCCGCCAACACCGGCTTCATATTCGTCGGACCCGAAGTAGTTTATGGCACCGATGTCGTCCTTGACGGGAAGGCCGGAGTTGTACTGCATGATCACGATCCCCTGCTCACGCGCCGCGTTCAGCGCGGGGATCTGCGCATCAGGAACCCAAACTGGGATCGCGATTCCGTCGACGCCTTGTGCGACCGCTTGATTGATCAGTGTCACAAGATCTGGCCCAAAGTTCTCATAGTTTTGGGTGCGTAGATACTGCACCGAACCACCATTGGCGTCGACCATGTAGGTTGCGTCATCGACACCCTTCTTGATCTTGTCCATGAATGAATCTTCGATGGAGCCTGCGATAACCGCAATGTCCTGGGCGAAAGCGCCGGTCGCCATCAAGGCGGCAGTCGCTGTCACCGCAAGGGTTTTGGTGAGTTTCATGTTGTGTTCCTCCTCATTTGTCCGTCATGCGACGGCTTGACATAGACTTGTGACCATTGCGCGCTCCTCCACGCGGTTCAGGCCGGTTTCTTCGGACGCGCGACCATGGACATGGCCAGCGAACGGAAGCTCTCATTCATTCCGACGGCAATCAGCAGTGTCGCCCCGATGATCAGGTTCGACCAGTTGCGGTCAATCTGGGTGAAATAGATGCCTTGGTTAACAATCGCGAAGGTCAGCGTGCCGATGAAAATTCCGATCACAGAACCAAAACCACCTGTCAAAAGCGTGCCACCCACGACGACGCTGACAATCACATTGAAAATAATCCCCATGCCGCCGGACACCTGTGCCGAATTGAACAGGATCGCTTGGCACATCCCGACAAAGGTGGCCGCAGTGGCAGACAGGATGAAAAGCGTGATGGTCATACGGTCCACTGGAATGCCAGCATTGCGGGCGCTGTCGCGGTCACCGCCCATAGCGAAAAGCCAGTTGCCGAACCGCTGCTTGTGCACGACGAACCAAAAGATGACGGCGATAATTACCCACCAAACTATGATAACCTGATGGCTGGCACCGAGAAGGCTGCCAAATATGACCTTGGCCCATTCGGGTGCTGTGACTGCGACGCTGGCCGCTCCAGTGAGCACCTTGGACGCGGTCAGGACAATCCCCTGCATCGCCACCAAAGTACCTAAAGTAATGATGAGCGAGGGCACCGTGGTGCGAATTGTCAGTAACCCATTGATCGTTCCAACGATCACGCCAAGCCCAAGAGCCGCAATCATACCGAAGATGATCGGCAACTCGTAGTGCCCGGAGACAATTGCGACAGTCATGGAACCAGCAGGGATCATCGCCCCGATGGAAATGTCCAACTCGCCTGCTATCATTAGCAATCCCACCGGGATTGCCACAATCCCGAGATTGGCGGCAAAGTTTACCCAGCTGGCGGCACCCATCAATTGTACCAGATCGACACTGCCAAAGATCACGAAGAATGCTAGAATACCTATCAGGCTGAGAGCAGCGCCAGCACCTGGCAGACGAAGGAAGTTAGCGAAAGCGTCTCGCATGGCTCAGCCCTCCTTCTTTTTTGTGGCATAAGACAGCGCGAGCGCCCGGAAGGTGTCATTCGACATCACGGCGATCAGCAGCAGCGCTCCGATGATGATCGAGCCATAGTTTGGGTCGATCCCGCTGAAGAAGATTCCCTGATTGACGATAGCAAAGGTAAGTGTGCCCAACACAATGCCGATCACCGAGCCCGATCCGCCAGTGAGAAGAACACCACCGATGACCACACACATGATCGAGTTGAAGATAAACGCCTGCCCCGCCGCGACCTGTGCGCTACCAAAGGTCAGTACCTGACTGACGCCGACAAAGGCGGCTGCAAAGCCGCTGAGCATGTAAAGCCCTACAGTAACGCGGCTAACCGGTATGCCCGCGTTGCGCGCGCTTTCGCGGTCGCCACCAAGTGCAAAAACCCAGTTTCCCCAAGGTGAGATGTGTAGGAAGTAATAGATGATGGCGGCAAATCCGATCCACCAGAAGATCGTAGCGCGGAACATGAAATTGATCGAGGACCCCAACAGCGCCTTGGCCGAAGGGTCGGGCGTCATGAAGACACCGGTCGATCCGGCGATCATGACAGTGAATCCCAATGTCAGCCCCATCGCACCGAACATCGTGCCAATCGTAATGATCAGTGACGGGATCGAGGTGCGCGTAACCAACTGGCCGTTGATGAAACCTACCATCACGCCAACCGCCAGACCGGCAAAGACACCATACCAAGTCGGCAAATCGTAATGGCCAGAGACCAGTGCAGTGGTCAGCGCCGCAGCGGGCACCACCGCCCCGACCGAGATATCAAGCTCGCCTGCGATCATCAAAAGCCCAACAGGCAAAGCGATAATACCGACCTCGGCCGCCATTGTCAGGAAAGCAGACCATCCCGGCGCACCAAGAAATATCTTGCCGCCTAGGTACGCGAAGAAAACATAGACCACGACCGTGCCGATCAGCGTGCTAAACTCTGGCCGCCGGATCAGCTTGCCGAGCATTCCGACAAGATCGTGTGATGTATTCGCGTCAGATGACATGTTGTTCCTTCGGTGCCACAAACCCGTGGTCCATGTTTGGCGAGGCCGCACATCGCGCGCGGCCCCGATTAGTCATAAAGTTAGCGGGTACCTTCAGAGGCACCGGACAACGTCGCCGCGATGTTCGCAGCATCGACGATACCCGGACCGGTCAAGATCTCGCGTGTGGGAATCGACAGACCATAATTGATGTGCCCATTAAGGATGGAAACGGCATAGAAGCCCTGCTGATAGCCTTGTTGGTCAACAGCACATGACTGTGCACCAGCAGAGATTTGAGACAAGATCGCCTCATCAAAGTTGATACCGCAAACCTGGACCTGGCCCGCTTTACCCGCCTGCTGGATGCCCTGCACAATACCGACAGCGTCGAGGTTCGCTGTCGCGAAAACCGCATCGATTTCAGGATTCTGAAGCAGATGCGCGCGCACAGCTTGTGCCACTGCGGTCACGTTGCCCTGCGCAGTAGCAGGCAGCGGCATCGTCGATGCGGAATTACCCGTATTCTCCAAGCCTTCTGCAAAACCATTACAGTAGTCTTCGATGTTAGCAGCGCCTGGCAACGAATTGACACACAAGCCGTTGGTTGCACCGTTGTTGCCCAACCATTCACCGCCAGCAACACCTGCAAGGTAGTCAACCGCTCCAACATAGTTCAGCGCACCCAAACGGTCAGCCGCCTCAATGCCACCAGCATTGTAGATGACCAGCGGGATGCCAGCATCAACGACGGCTTGGAACGCAGGATCCATCGCTTCGGGAACCCAGTTTGGCCCTACGACACCATCAGCTCCTTGGTCGATTGCTTGACGGATCAGTTCTGCTGCGTCGACGCCAAGGTTGTCATAGTTCTGTGGGCCAAGCCATGTGACCGAGCCGCCTTGGGCTTCAACGACGAGCGCCGCGTCTTCTGCACCGCGCTTGACGATGGACCAGAATGGATCGTCGGGTTTGCCACCGATCACGAAGATGTCTGCGCCGCTGTGGCTTTCAGCCAGAACGCCTGTCGCGGTAAGGGCCAGAGCGGCCGTTGTTGCAAGAATTTTGCCGAATTTCATAGGTGTTTTCCTCCCTTGGATACCGCTCCTCAGCGGTGTTTAGTTCTTGGTATCGGGCGCGCCTCCTCCGCAGCGCCCTCCGCGGATCACTCCGCCGGTGTCGCCTTCGTCTGCTTGGATTTCAGTTTCTCTTTCTTGGCGCGGAATCGCGCCTTCATCTGCTCATCAGCGTCCTTGGACCCGTCGTGCCAAGTGCCGAACCATTTATCGAGCGGGACCAGTCCCTCACCGCCGTAGTTCACTTCGAAATACTTGTGGTGCAGGTAATGCGCGTAGGCATGACTATCGAGCGCCTTGTCGCCGTCGAATTCCAGCTTTTCAAAACCGATGTGCCCGTTGACCGCGCCATAGGCCGTTGAGTTCATTTGGAACAGCGCCACGATCGGGTTTGATGGGATCAAAAGATGCCAAAGGATTTCTGCGTGGAACGCAGTCGCTTCAACCCAGTGCATGGACATGGAAGACCAAGGGCTCGGATTGATTGAGTTATGATGTACCGAATGTATCCACTTATAAAGGATCGGTACGTGGATCAGGCGATGGATGCAGAAGAAATGGATCTCGTGTATGGCAGGTACTAGAAGCGTCAGAACAACCAGCCAAACCCAGTTGTCCTGCCAGTTCAGCCAGCCGAATGCGTGGAAACCGTTGGACAGGCACCACAGGAAGAATACCTGAATAGCAGTCCATATCGGGATTGCGACAAAGAAACTCCGCAGGAAATTGTCAAGGTTTTGGCTCTTGAACCAGAACACATCGGAGGGAGTCTCTGACGGGAACTTTGCGTTGTATTTGAAGCGATTTCCCTGCTTGCGCTTGACGTAATAGAACATTTCAATTGCGCCATACATCACAAAGATGCCGCCTGCGTTGACCGCATATAGGATCAGCGTCCAAGTCAGATTGAAGCTTTGGAACGCTACTAGGTTAGGTTGGATCAGCAGGAACCAATAGGCCAGCGTGACAACCATATGAAATGCGTTCCAGGGCCAGAAATACTCGATCAAGAAATGCTTCATCTGACCCCATTTGCCTTCCCAGAAAGGGGCAATGTTCAGGGGAGCATTCGGGGCCCAATTGCCACGCTTGTCACGCGTTCCAAATTTCAGATCATCCATCGGATCAGTCCTCCCATTGATGTCCGAGGCGGCCTTATTGTTCTTTCCCGGACGTCATCACTATTGACGTAATGATTTGATCCGGATCAATATCGATGAGCGTAAAACTTCAAAATAATATCAAAACATATCATCAAGGGTACAAAATGAAACGAAATGAAACAGGAATCTTATGATACGGCGTCCGACGATCCCCGATCTTGCCGAAGCGGCAGGCGTTTCAGTCTCTACGGTGAACCGCGTCATCAATCGGGCCGAATCCGTAAGAAAACCAACACGGGATCGTGTGCTGGCAGCGGCGCAAGACATTGGTTTCTATGGTGTTGGCAGTATCGCGCATTCGGTTCAAAAAGCCCGCGAGACACACACGCTTGGGATACTTCTTCACCAGAAGGGACGAACCTTCTATAGAAACCTTGGTGAAGCTCTGCAGCGGGCGGCGGAGAACCAGCTGGACAGCAAGGTTCTTCTTCGTTTGGAGTACCTCGAGGACCTCTCACCTGACAATTTGGCGGCTCGGCTCATCAGACTAAGCGAAGAGTGCGAGTCGCTCGCCCTTGTTGCAGCAGAACACCCGATCGTTTCAGATGCGATTGACTCGGTGCTTGACCGTGGCATTCCTGTGGCAGGCATGATTGCACCCTTATCGGCGCGGGGCAATGTCGGCTTTGTAGGCCTCGACAACCGCAAGGTGGGACGTACCGCCGCCTGGGCGTTTGACAAGATTATCCGCGAACCGGGCAAGGTTGGAATTCTGGTCGGCAATCACCGGTATCGAAATCAGGAAATGAACGAGAGTGGCTTCCGCTCGTATCTGCGCGAAACCAATGACGCATTTACTCTGTTAGAGCCACTTTCAACCTACGAATCCGCAGCCGCCGCGCGCGAGTTGACTGAAAACCTGCTAACTGACCATCCAGACTTGTGTGGACTGTTCATATCTGGTGGAGGCATCTCAGGTGCTATCGCAGCTCTACGCGACATGCCCCGCAGGAAAGACTTCGTTGCTGTAGGATATGAACTGTTCGACACGACTCGTGCCGCACTGATCGACGGCACCCTTACGATGGTGATCTCACACCCCATGGATGAGTTTGCTCGCCAGACGATCGCTACGCTCATTAGAGCAAAGAAAGCCGGGACGGATGCGGGCGCTCAACGATCAACACTTGGATTTGAAATCTACACGCCGGAAAACGTCTGAGGGCGGGGTGACCACACAAGGAGGGGAAAATTGAACGATCGCGACTACGGCATGCGCGACCAACGCGGGCACTGGCGTCCGAATGAAGCGCTTCGCACCGGGCCGCTGCTCGAATGGCCATGGAGCCTGCGCCGCGTTCTAGCATGGCTGCCGAACTACTTTGCGCCATATAACCTCGCGTTTTTCTTGGTGGCTGCTGTGGTCTGGCTTTCTTTGACACCAGCGCAAAGCAGCATGGAAACGCTGACATGGGGATGGGCGTTGTGGATCTTGGGCCGGAATGGGCTGATCGTCCTGGTGATCTTTGGCGGTTTCGAACTCCGGCTTTATGTCCGCAGACGGCAAGGCCACACCTTCAAATACAATCCGGCATTCCCGGCCGATAGATCATCCAAGGTCTTCCTCTTCGGTCGTCAAGGACTGGACAATGCTCTCCGCACTTTTGGAACAGGTATTCCAATCTGGTCGGCCTACGAAATCCTCATACTACACGCCTGGGCCAACGGCTGGGGGCCATGGACCACCTTTGCCGACCATCCCGTCTGGCTGATGTTGTTTGGTCTGCTGATTCCCCTGATCCACGAGTTGCATTTCTACTGCATCCACCGCTTGATCCACCTGCCCTTCCTATATCGACACATCCACTCGGTGCATCACAACTCGGTCAACCCCAGCCCTTGGTCATCGTTGTCCATGCACCCCGCCGAGCACTTGCTCTATTGGTCGGATGTGCTGATACATCTCATTTTACCCTCGCACCCATTGCTCTTGCTATACCATCTACAAGTGACGGGCACCGGTGCGATCATCGGCCATATCGGCTTTGACCGGATCGAGATTGGTAAGGATCGCGCGGCCAAAACAGAGGCTTATGCGCATTACCTCCATCACAAGTATTTTGAGGTGAACTATGCAGACGGAGCATTGCCTTTTGATCGCTGGTTCGGAACATGGCACGATGGCACTCCGGAAGGTGATCGCGCCATGAAGGACCGTTTGAAACGCATGCGATCAAACAGCGGTAGACCGGTCGGAAAGCAGCCTTGAACGGTAGCCGCAAAGTAGGGGGAGCTTAGATCGCCGTGCCCTCGTCCAGCCAAACTCCTAGACAAAATGTGCCTTATATCATCACTCACCCCCGAACGAACACTCTTCAAGAAGACAACTGGGCAATTGTCGACCAGCGACACCTTTTGAGCCCACGGTTCGACCGATGCCCTCCATGAGAAAGAACGGCGGGAATTACCCCGCCTTTCTTTCTGTTACCCCATCGTCGGCATGACGAATTCGGGGTCAGTCCGGACGCCAGACGGCCAACGCGTCGTAATCGTCTTCAGGCGGGTATAGAACCGGACACCTTCGGCGCCGTGCATATGGTGGTCGCCGAAGAGTGACTGCTTCCAGCCACCGAAGCTGTGGAAGGCCATCGGCACCGGGATCGGGACGTTGACGCCGACCATGCCCACTTCGATGTCATGGGCAAAGTTTCGTGCTGCATCGCCATCGCGGGTGAAGACGGCCACACCATTCGCGTAGTCGTGGGAATGGATAAGGTCCACGGCCTCGGCATAGTCATTACGGCGCACGACCGACAGGACTGGGCCGAAGATCTCCTCGCGCCAAACTGTCATGTCAGGCGTGACGTTGTCGATCAGGGTCGGGCCGACGAAATAGCCGTTCTCGTAGCCTTGTGGCGGCGTGAAGTTGCGGCCGTCGACGACGACTTTCGCACCTTCGGCTTCACCCTTGTTGATCAGCCCTATGATCTTCTCTTGAGCCGCCTTGGTCACGACCGGCCCCATCTCCGAAGCCTTGTCCGCCGCCGGACCCACCTTCAGCGCTTCGATCTTGGGCACGAGCCGCTCGATCAGCGCATCTGCGACCGCATCGGTCACCGGAACAGCAACAGAAATCGCCATGCAACGTTCGCCGGCCGATCCATAGGCCGCGCCGATAAGCGCGTTAGCAGCCATGTCGAGATCGGCATCGGGCAGAATAACCATATGGTTCTTGGCACCGCCAAGCGCTTGCACACGTTTGCCGTTTGCTGTGCCAGTCTCATAGATGTATTTTGCAATGGGTGTCGAGCCGACGAAACTGATCGCTTTCACGTCCTTGTGGGTCAACAGGGCATCGACAGCTTCCTTATCGCCTTGCACGACATTGAACACCCCAGCTGGTAGACCAGCTTCAGCCAACCATTCAGCTATCAGCAAAGAAGCAGACGGGTCACGCTCTGATGGCTTCAGTATAAAGGTATTGCCACATGCGAGTGCCACTGGAAACATCCACATCGGCACCATTACTGGGAAGTTGAACGGGGTAATCCCAACCACGACGCCAAGGGATTGACGAACGGAATTGCTGTCCACCCCGGTGCCGACGTCTTCGGAGTAGTCCCCCTTTAGAAGATGCGGCGCGCCTACAGCGAATTCCACAACCTCAAGACCGCGGGTGACTTCGCCAACGGCGTCGTCATGGGTCTTCCCATGCTCGGCCGAGATCGCTTCTGCCAACTGATCAGCGCGTTCCCAAAGGATCATCTTGAACCGGTCCAAGATGCGCGCCCGCCGCAGTGCCGGAGTCTTGGACCAGCTCGCCCAAGCCATCTTGGCGGCGGCGACAGCAGCATTCACCTCGCCAGTCGAGGCAAGCGCGACCGTCCTTTCGGCCTCACCGGTTGCCGGGTTAAAGACGGGCTGGCTGCGGCCAGATGATCCGGCAACACGTGCGTTGTCGATGAAGTGAGCAATCTCGGTCATGGATATCTCCTTATGTAATGAAGGCTTTATCAATGATCTAAATTCGCATATAAATCCTCAATAATGATTATCCGTTATGCAAAATCGATATAATGAATTGGGATGACCTGCGGTATTTCCTCGCTGTTGCCCGTGAGGGACAAATGCTTGCGGCTGGGGCACGGCTCGGCGTCAGTCAGGCGCGACTGAGCCGCCATATTGCCGCTCTTGAAACAGCTGTCGGCAAACGCCTTTTTGACCGTACGACGCGGGGATCGACCCTGACACCGGATGGTGAAGCGTTGTTTGTAACAGCGGAACGCGTTGAAGAAGAAGTACTGTCGAGAGTCGCAGAAATGTCCGGGCGGGACGAGATATCCGGCACTGTTCGAATCGGTGCGCCCGATGGGTTCGGTGGCGCATTTCTAGCTTCTCGACTTGGAACCTTTCGCACGGCCTTTCCTGACCTGCGCATACAACTCGTGCCAGTGCCGAGGAGTTTTTCACTGTCCGAGCGTGAAGCCGACATTGCCATCATGGTTGGAAGGCCGGACAAGGGTCGTCTACGCGTGCGCAAATTGGTCGATTACTCGCTCGGCCTTTATGCCGCGCAATCCTATTTGGACCTGAAAGGGCTTCCGAAGAAGATTGGCGACCTCGCGGCGCACAGCCTCATAGGCTACGTCGACGACCTGATTTATACGCCGGAGCTAAATTATACTCGCGAATTTGCCCGCGATTGGCAATCTAACATCGAAGTCTCAACAGCGATCGGACAGTTCGAGGCGGTTCGCGCAGGTGCAGGCATCGGCATTTGCCACGATTTCATGGCTTCTGGTGATCGAGATCTCGTGAGGCTCTTCGCAGACCTTTCCGTCACCCGCAGCTATTGGATTGTCTGGCATGAAAACCTGCGGGTGGCGCGACGCGTTCAAGCCGTCGCGAAACTGCTGGATCAGATCGTTCGCAATGAACGCCATCTGTTTGTGTATGGCTGATACTGAAACAGTCCTTGCCAAGACGAATTTGGTATCAACTCTCAGGATTGCAGCGCCAGATCTGTCAACCTGGTAATGAGAAGAAACCAACAGTGGTCCCACGCAACTGTAGTTTCGCCGTATGACCGGCACACAGCGCACTAACCTCACTGTATCGATCCTATGGTAGATAATTGAAAGTTGTTTTGAGCGGTTCGACGCGCTTCGCTATTCAGAGGATCGCCCGAGATCCAAGTCCTCCAAAAATGCCTGAACACGCTGTGCCATTCGCATTGCGATCATTTCATTGTCCAGACAACCGGATTCACGTGGCATCGGAATCTCAAGAGCAACCGGAACATCCCTTGAAAACTTAAGCAGAATATCCCGAAGCACGATGTCCCCGTCCCCTGGGATCAAGCGCGCCTCTCGGGCAGTGCGCAGCAGCTCGCTCTCCGTATACGGGGGGGTCACCTCGGCGTCGCACAGATGCAGGAACGGAAACCGCGATGCAGGCGCGCCAACAATGTCCATCAAGGAACTTTCCGAGCGATCGAAATGCAGCGTATCCAGCAGAACGCCGACATCGTCACTTCCAGCCTTGTCGACGACCTTCAACGCCGTTGAGAGGTCTGGCACACTGGTCCAGGGAAAGAACTCCAGAACCGGAGACAAGCGATAAGCGGCGGAAATTTCGGCGAACCGCGCAAGGTTTTGGCTCAGACGATCCAGGTTTGGATCATAGGGCGCGGTCACGATGTAGCGGGCGCCCAGCCTTGCACCGGCTGCCAAGAATGGCGCCATCGCAGATGGATTGAAGTCGGGCGTGAGACGCACGAACTCTATGTCGTTCACCCGGATGCCCGTGTCCCGCAGCGCGCCAAGTGTATCAGCCATCATGCGGGGATCGTCCATCAGCGGATAGCCGGGTGTCGTGTCGTTCACGGCGATCAGGCGTAACCCGACTGCGTCGAAACCCGCCTTTGCAGCGAGATGGATCAACTCGGGCGGTGACAGGTGAAGGAACGTCAGGTGGGCGAGTGAAAGGCTTCGTGTCATGTGCCACCCGCCGCATGTTTGCCGGCGATAAAGCCAAAGGTCATCGCAGGACCTAGATTAATGCCCCCGGCCGGATAGTGCCCGCCCATAACGCTGGCCATGTCTGCGCCTGCCGCATAGAGGCCTTCGATCACTTCGCCGCCATCATTTAGCACTTGCGCATCTTCATTGGTTTTCAAGCCTGCAAATGTGCCAAAGCTTCCGGGAATGACACGCACCGCAAAAAACGGACCCCGATCCAGCGGTGCAACGCAGGGATTAGGTTCTTGCGTTGGATCCCCTTGAAGCCGGTTATAGGGCGTGGTCCCGCGACCGAATGCAGGATCTTCGCCGCGCAGGGCATGGGTGTTGTAGTCGCGCACCGTATGCTCAAGGCCATCGGGGTCGATGCCACAAGCCAACGCAAGTTCGCCAAGCGTCTTTCCATACTTGAGATATCCGTTTCGAACAAAGGGTCCAACTGGCAACGGTCGCGGCCGCGAGATGCCTAACCCATACCTGCGCTGAAACGCCCGTGCGCACACGAGCCAGGATTCTGCAGTCTTTCCGTCTGGCGTCGCATCCAGCATGGCGCACACATAGTCGTGGTACCCATTGCCTTCGTTGCAGAACCTACGCCCGTTCTTGAGCACACCGATGATACCCGGTTTCCCGCGCTCGATAATGTGAGGAAACAGGCTGACCGTGCCGTCCGGTTTCGGAACCTCGGAAACCGGACAATAAGCAGAAGCCGATGCCACCGAGCGATCAAACGCGGCTCCGACGGCTTCGGCCAGCGCCGCGCCAGCCCCAGTACTATGTTCGGTCGCCATAGTTTTTGGCGGCGTGCGCTGCGGCGACAGCGGCGCAATCCGGTCAAGATCGTGAGGCGCACCGCCTGTAGCAAGGACGACGCCCCGTCGCGCGTCTATCCTTCTCGCGTTGTCGGCATCGACGTAGTCGACCCCTTGAACGCGGCCTTCGCTTTGAATCAGACGGGTCACATCCACGGATGTGCGCAGGTCCACGCCCGCGTCCAGCGCTGATTTCAGCAACCGTGCGACCAGCGCATTGCCGTTGCGCAACTGCATGCCGCGTCGGTGCCAGACCAGGTCTGCAAGGTGCCTAGAAAATCGTTTGGCGACATGGGCGAAGGACCGAAACGAGCGCGTCATGTTCATGAACGCTCTCAGATCGGCGCCTGCCTGAATAGTCATTCCCATGAAGGCCGTTTCTGCCAACGGGAGGCGCAGTCGTGCGATCGACCGGCCCAACTTGCGCCCATCGAAAGGGGCTGCAATCACCGATCTGCCGCCCTGCCCTGCGCCTGGAGCCTGACCGTATGTGTCTGGTATGGCCGTCCCGCTTTCGAAACTGAGCGCGGTTGAAGTCTCGAAGAACGCCACCATCTCGGGTGCGGCGCGCAGGAAGGCATCAACTTTGCGATCGTCAAAGTTATTGCCCAAGACATGGGATAAATAGGTGCGTGGCGCTTCGATATCTTCGACGATCCCGGCGCGTATCGCCAAAGGATTTCGCGGTGCCCACATCCATCCGCCAGACCAGGCTGTTGTGCCGCCGATCACCTCGGCTTTCTCGAGGAGGACCACTTTCAACCCCTGATGTGCTGCCGTAACGGCCGCCGAAAGGCCTGCCGCTCCGGAGCCCACAACCACGAGATCGAAGGTCTCGTTCCGAAGCGGCTCAATTCCAGGATTTTGGTTCATGGCCAATCACGACCGCGGCAAGCACCATGTCCGTGGCCCTCTCTCTCAAAAGGCTTTGTGTCGCCTCTGAAAAAATCTCAGTGCCGAACGACGCAGAGAAAGTCGCCCGGTTCGAGACGTTGTAAAAGCTGAAGGAGCTGATCAACCAGTGCAGCTGCAGGGCGTTCGCCCCCTCGCGGAACAGACCCTCTTTCTTGCCGCGCATGCAGACGTCGTCCAGCTTGTCTATGATAGACCTGTTGAGCTTGGGCACGATTTCGGATTTGCGCAGATAGTCGCCGTTATGGATGTTTTCGATCATCACAAGACGGATGAAATGTGGCGCCTTGGCATGGGCATCGAACGTGGCCTCGACAAGACGGCGAAGCGCCTCGACGGGTGGAAGATTTCCGACTTCCAGCCTGTCCTCGGCATTGCGCAAGGACGCATAGACGCCTTCGAGAACGGCACAATAAAGGCCCTCTTTATCACCGAAGTAATAATAGATCATGCGTTTGGAAGTGGATGTCTTCTGTGCGATCTCGTTGATGTTCGCGCCTGACAGACCATGAGCCGCAAACTCCTCGGTTGCGATCTCTAAGATGTTTGACTTTACCGCCTCAGGGTCTTTCTTCCATGAACTCTTACGTTCGGATTTTGGGCGATCACCGCTTCCATCCATGTCTGCCGCCTCCCGCCGCTGGTTTGATTCTGACCTCTTGATAGCATGAATTTAACTTGTGGGTACATTTTTGTTGACAAATTAACCCAAAGGTACAAAAAGAAACTGTGACCAGCGATACGAGGAGCGAATCGTTGGCAAAGACACAACAAGGGAGGACAGAGATGTCTCGTAAACTGATTGGCGCAATTGTGGCGCTCGGACTGAGCGCAACCGTTGCAACCGCGCAAAGCTACCCCACCAAAGAAATCCAAGGCATCATCCAATGGGGTGCAGGCGGTTCAACCGACACCGTGATGCGTTCCGTGACACCGCATGCCGAAGAAGCCCTAGGTGGCACGGTCGTCATGCAGAACATGACCGGCGCGGTCGGTGCCATTGCGCTTAATTACGTCGCGGATGCCGAAGCCGATGGCTACACCCTCCTGATGGGTGCCGAAAACCCGATGCTCTACAAGATCATGGGCCTTGGCGATGAAGATTACTCTGCATTCACCCCGATCAATATCCTTGCACGCGGTACAGCGATGCTTGTTGCCAACAACGATGCACCGTTTGACGATTACGCAGGCATGTTGGCCTACATTGCCGAAAATCCCGGCGAGTTGAAGCTGGGTGCAACCGGTCCCGGCGGTCTGCCATCTGTCATCACTGCAATGATGAACACCGTTGAAGGCGAACTTGACGTTATTTCCGTTCCCTACGACGGCGACGGCCCTGCGCTGACAGCTCTGCAAGGCGGCGCAATTGATGTTATGCCTGCCGTCCTTGGTGCGGCAATCGAAGGCATCCGTGCCGGCAACATGAAGCCGATCCTGGTCTTTGATACACAGGCAAGTGCCGCGCTACCCGATGCCCAGATCGCAACAGACGCAAACGCAGGATACGCAACGTATCTTCCATGGGGCCCCTTCTTTGGCGTTTTTGCAAAGAACGGGACACCAGACGATGTGATCGAAGCTCTGACTGCAGCCTATGCAGCGGGTGCACAACACCCTGACTTCATCGCCTTGATGGATGGCCGTGGTTTCACCATGATGAATATCAGCGGTGATGAAGCAAACGCCTTCCTGTCCAAATGGCAGCAAGGTACGGCATGGTTGCTTGATGATGCTGGTCTGACGAAAGCGTCGCCGGAAGAGTTCGGCATCGCTCGTCCCTAACATCTAAGCCCGACTGTGTCGGTTGGCGGGTGTCAGAAGCCCGCCGGACTTTGGCGCCGCCCGCGCCTGAATAGGCTGGGCGGCGCTTTGCGTTCCGGGAGAGGAGCCCGGTCAGTTTCAACGGGAGGAGAGGATCATGGATCCGGATTTCAGAGGCGACAGCGACCACCACGACGGCACATCGGATGCGACCCCGGGCGGGTATCCCGAACAGCGCAGACCGGGGGAGCTGGGCTTCGCCATCTTTCTCACGGTCGCCAGCCTTTATCTGCTCTATGACGCCTACAGCATTTCCGGCTTCACCGCCTTGTCCGGCGCAGGCTCCATCCCGATGGCCACGACTTTTGTAATGACAGTCTCTGCCTTGATCATCGGTCTGCGTACCGCGCGTCTGAACAAGGTTGCAGGCGAAACCCTCGCCAAGGACATCCTTCCGGTCATGGTGATCCTGTTCATCGGATTTCTGATCGTATTCGGGCTGCTTTTGAAACCCTTGGGGTTTGTTCTGACGGCGGCATTGTTTCTGACAGTGTCGATCAAAGTGCTGGCGCGCAAAGGCTGGGGTTACACATTGGCGGTATCGCTCGGATCGCTGGTCGTGATCTGGATCATCTTCCGGGTGGTGTTCACCGTTCTTCTGCCAGCGGGCATTCTGCCTGAGGCTGAATTCATCCAGTTCTTCCGCAATCTGTTTTCAGGAGGAGCGTCCTAATGGAAACCCTCATGGCAATCCTCACGATCTTCACCCAACCCCAGCTTTTGCTGCTGGTTGGGGTCGGCACCTTTGCAGGGATCTATATCGGCGCCATTCCGGGCCTTTCGGTCACGATGGCGGTCTCGATCCTGATTTCTTTCACATTCTCCTGGGACGTGCTCCCCGCAATATCTCTGATGGTCGGCATCTATATGGGCGGCGTCTATGGCGGCTCCCGCACGGCAATCCTGCTGAATATCCCTGGCGCGCCTTCCGCCATTGCCACTGCGATGGATGGCTATCCGATGGCAAAGAAAGGCGAGGCGGGTCAAGCCATCGGCGTGACCACCGTCATGTCATTCTTCGGTGGTCTGATCGGTATCCTCATGTTGGCTCTTGCTGCCCCGTTCGTGTCGGAGTTCGCGCTGACCTTCCAGCCGCGCGACTACATGCTCTTGGCCGTTCTGGGTATCTTGCTTGTTGGCTCGCTGTCCAGCGGATCGCTAATTAAAGGCATCTTCGCCGGTGCATTGGGGATCGCCATCGGTGCTGTAGGTCGTGACCCACTGACCTTTGCCGAGCGTTTCACTTTTGATCTGAGGCTTATGGAAGGCGGCATATCCTTCATCGCCGTGATGATCGGTATGTTTGGCGTTTCCGAGGCACTTCAGCAATTGCAGAACGTCAACATGAAAGCCGTGCGCCAGAAGATCGACAAGATCGTTCCTTCCTTCGGAACGATCAAAAAGTATCTGCCCCTCTCGTTGCAAACGTCTTCGATTGGCGTGATTATCGGTGCGTTGCCCGGAACAGGCGGCGATATCGCGGCACTCATGGCCTACGATCACGCAAAGCGAGTCACCAAGAACCCCGAAGTGCCATTTGGTGAAGGCGCTATGGAAGGGCTTGTCGCGCCCGAGACAGCCAACAACGCAGCTGTCGGCGGGGCATTCATCCCGATGATGACCCTTGGTATCCCCGGCGATGCGGTCACCGCGATCATGATCGGTGCGCTTTTCATCCATGGACTGAACCCGGGACCAATGCTGATGATTGATCAGCCCGATATGTTCTGGTTCATCGTTGGTGCACTTATGACCGCCAACGTCTTCATGCTCATCTTTGGCCTGACCGGCATCAAGATCTTCACCAAAATCGTCGAGATGCCGCGCTCGATCATCATTCCGCTGATCTTGCTTTTGTCCATCGTGGGCGCCTACGCGGTCAACAACTCGATTACGGACGTCTATTGGATGCTGTGTTTTGGAGTCTTTGGCTACTTCATGCGCCATTACGGCTATCCGCTAGGTCCTGTGATCCTCGGTGTGATCCTGTCGCGCCTTCTCGATGACAACTGGCGGCGCGCGATCATTTCCGAACGCGAAGATCTGGGCCGCTTCTTCGAGGGAATCTTTACCAGCCCTCTGTCACTGGTCCTGTTCATCTCGGTGATCCTGATCTTCGTGAGCCAGACACCCATTTGGACCTCCATGAAAAAACGCCTGTTCAGAAAGGCAACGTCATGACCGAAACGCTCGAGAAAACAGTGAAGCTTGGCTTGATCGGTGACAATATCACCCGGTCCAAGTCTCCTCGTCTGCACCGCACGGCCGGAGAGCTTGCTGGGCTGAAAGTAACCTACGACCGGTTGATCCCCAAGGACATGAACCTGACCTTTGACGAGGTTTTCGAACAGGCTCGGACGGGCGGATTTCGCGGGATCAATGTCACTTATCCGTATAAGGAATTGGTGACCACCAAGGTGACCGTGGCTGACCCCCTGGTCAGGGCAATCGGGGCCGTGAACACTGTAGTCTTCGATCCTGAGGGCCCCAAGGGATTCAATACCGACTATACCGGTTTCATGAACGCATATCGTGCGGTCCGTGGTAGCGAAGAACCCGGTCAGGTCTGCCTGATCGGAACGGGCGGCGTTGGAAAGGCAGTCGCTTTCGGGCTGATCGGCCTTGGCGCCAGATCGATCCTTTGTGTCGATATTGACGCCGCCAAAGCCAAGGCCCTGGCAGAGGCGCTGCGGGCCCTGGGCTCCGACACGAAGATAAAAACGACTGGTGACGCCGTTGCCGCCGCACAGGGTGTAGACGGGATCATCAACTGCACACCCCTCGGCATGGTTGGTATCGGCGGCACCCCGCTGCCCTTCGACGCAATGCATGGGGCGCATTGGGCCTTCGATGCGGTCTATACCCCCGTTGAAACGGAGTTCCTGCAAGATGCCAAACGTGCCGGATTGACGGTGATTTCTGGCTACGAGCTTTTTTTCGGTCAGGGTGTCGATGCCTGGTCGATTTTCACGGGAGTCGATCTCGATCACGCCGCGCTACGCGCCGCCATTCAGGAAG